>ENA-UEPG01000005-UEPG01000005.1-human-gut-metagenome-genome-assembly--contig:-NODE-5-length-301126-cov-7.246252_pt1 | contig 301126 bp, 212 predicted proteins | sample MGYA00242893_ERZ507902 | MGnify/ENA primary metagenome ERZ507902 (study PRJEB26167, sample SAMN06115491) | human gut metagenome | host: Homo sapiens | place: China:Gansu | collected 2015-04-23...
TACAACTTTTTTCAAGGAAAATCGGTACATTTGCAAAACTTCGGATAAAACAAAAACACGCCTTATACGGGCGTGTAAGCAGGATTATTCTATTTCTATTCCTCGGTCGGTTTGCGTCCCTCATTTTCCGATGCAAAATTTCGAAAAGATGTTTTGCAGGATTTCATCGGGGGCGATGGCGCCGCGGCCGGTGATGGCGCCGAGGTGGGTGATGATCTGGCGGATTTCTTCGCTCAGCAGATCGGTCGGAAGGTTGTTCGCGAGGCCGTCGAGGGCGTGGCCCAACGCTTCGCAGGCCGCCGTGAGGGCCTCGTAGTGGCGGCTGTTCGAAACGACCGGGTCGCCGTGGTAGAGCGCTTCGGTGTCGACGGCGCAGCGCAGGGCGTCGCACAGGGTGTCGATGCCTTTACCTTGTTTCGCCGAGATGCCGACGGCTCCTTCGGGCAGTTGCAGCGCTGCGGGGGCTTTGTCGAGTTTATTGATTACGGTCAGGAGTTTCTGATCGGGCCGAAGCGGGAAACCGGGGGCGGGAACGGGCCCTGCGAGTGCCGATGCGTCGACCATGTGAATGACGATCTGCGCCCGTTCGATGCTCGACATCGTGCGTTCGATTCCCATGCGTTCGAGGCGGTCGTCGGTCGAGCGGATTCCGGCCGTGTCGAGGAACCTGAAGAGCACGCCGCCGATGTTGGCGTACTCTTCGATCACGTCGCGTGTGGTTCCGGCGATCTCCGAGACCATGGCGCGCTCCTCATTCAAAAGGCGGTTCAGCAGCGTCGATTTTCCGACGTTCGGGGCTCCGGCAATGGCTACGGCGACACCCTCCTTGATGGCGTTGCCCAGCGAAAACGAACTGCGCAGGCGGTCGATCTCCGCAGCGATGCGCAGCATCGTTTCGCGCAGAGCCGTCCGGTCGGCGAACTCCACGTCTTCTTCCGAAAAGTCGAGCTCGAGCTCGAGCAGCGAGGTCAGGTTCAACAATTTTCCGCGCAGGGCTTCGAGCTCTTCGGAGTATCCGCCGCGCATCTGTGTCGAGGCCAGCGCATGTGCGGCCCGCGACGACGAGGCGATCATGTCGGCGACGGCTTCGGCCTGCGAGAGGTCGAGTTTTCCGGCCAGGTAGGCGCGGATGGTGAATTCGCCCGGCTGAGCCATGCGTCCGCCTGCGGCGGTCAGCAGGCGAAGGATTTCAGAGACGATGTAAGAGGAACCGTGGCACGAGATTTCGACCGAATCTTCGCCCGTATAGGAGTGCGGAGCGCGGAAAACGGTCGCCAGTACGTCGTCGATCACGCGGTCGCCGTCGGCGATCGTACCGTAATGCACGGTATACCCGTCGGCTTCGGCCAACGGCCGACGGCCGCGGAATATCCGGTCGCAGACGGCAAAGGCCTCTCCGCCGCTGATGCGGATGACGGCAATGGCCCCTCCGGCGGCGGTTGCAGGGGCGACGATGGTATCGTGATCGGTATTCATTACCTGCCTTCGATGCGGAGTTTTTGTCCGATGCGGAGTTTGTGGGCGCTCTTGAGGTTGTTCCAGCGCATGATCTGCGTCGTGGTCACGCGGTAGCGGCGGGCAATGGCGCCCAGCGTGTCGCCTTTCTTGACCACATAGACCGATCCGCTGCGCTCCTGGCGTTTCTTGTCGAGGTTGGCCGGGTTGATGTATTCCTTGAGGTACATCGAGTCTTTGGCGTAGATTTCAGGCTCGTGGGCGATGTATTGCATGACATAACGCTGCGGCAGGACCAGTGTATAGGATTTGGTCGTCGCCGGGATGATGTCGAGTTTGTATTGCGGATTGAGCTGGCGCAGGGTTTCGATCGGCAGGTCGATCGTCGAGGAGATCTGTTCCAGGTGCATCAGTTTGTTGATCCGGACCGTGTCCACCGAGAGCGGGATCGGGGCTTCGGTCGGTTCGATGCCGTGCTGGCGGTGGTAGGCGTAGGCATATGATGCGCCGATGAAGGCGGGCACATAGCCGCGTGTCTCGCGGGGCAGGTAGTCGTAAATCTCCCAGAAATTCTTGCCGCCCGAACGGGCGATGGCTTTGTTGACATTGCCCGGTCCGCAGTTATAGGCGGCGATGGCCAGCGACCAGTCGTTATAGATGGCGAAGAGGTCTTTCAGGTAGCGGCAGGCGGCCTGCGTGGCGCGGTAGGGATCGCGGCGTTCGTCGACGAGCGAGTTGATTTCGAGTCCGTAGCTCTTGCCGGTCGTGGGCATGAACTGCCACAGTCCGACGGCTCCCATGGGCGATACGGCTGTCGTGGAGAGCGCCGACTCGATGATCGGCAGTGCGCGCAGTTCGACGGGCAGCCCTTCGCGGAGCAGTTCCTCCTCGATGATCGGAAAATAGTATTGCGACATGCCGAGGATGCGGCTGATCGTTCCGTAGCGGGAGTTGGTGTATCGGTTGATGTACCCCTTTACGATGCTGTTGTAGGGGAACTGGATCGGCGACGCGAGGTCGAGCAGCCTCCGGGCATAGACCGAGTCGGGCGTGTTGTCCATGACCTCGGTGGAATCTTCGAGGATGTATTGTTTGAAAAACTCGCTGTAAGCGTCCTGTCGCTGGCGCTCACGCCATGCAGCCAGCAGCGAATCGGTTTGTTCGGGGGTGAATCCCAGCGTCATGTCGTTGACGATGGGTTCTTCCGCAGGTTCAGGCTCAGGCTGGGGTGCGGGGACCTTTTCCACTTCGGGAACGGCTGCCGGGACGGCGGTTTCGGTCTGGGCTTTTTTGTCGCGTTTTTTCTTGCGGGGGCTGCGGTCGAGGGCCGACGCCGACGCGGCGACAGCGAGAAGCAGCACTATGGTCAGGAGTTTCTTCATCGTCTAAAATTTGAGGCTCAGGTTGAAGCCGAATACCGGGCGGTTGCTTCCGAGATTGGGGATGTAAGTGTAATCCACCAGCGGTTCGAGGTTCATCGAGAGGTCGTCCGAGATGTCGTAGTCTTTCAGGTGGGCATCGACATGGGCGTCGACGATCTGCAGGACGTACAGCGCGCCCGAGAGGATGATACACAGGTCGCGGTTGCGCCGGTAGTTGTTCCTCAGGTTGCGGATGTAGGAGGCCGAGTAGCGGCCCTGGAACTCGTCGGTAGGGCCGTTGGGGTATTTGTCGGGATTCTTCTCGTAGTCGCTCAGCAGGTTGTAGGCCTTCTTGAAACGCTGGTAACCGCGGTTGTTCCAGTCGATACAGTAGATCATCGAGGCGAATCCGCCGATGACGAACGGCACTTTCCAGTAGCTTTTGTTGTAAATCTGTCCCGCGCCGGGGAAGATGCAGGCCAGCGTGGTGGCTTTTTTGACATCCGATACGTCATTGGTCTTATAACTCACCGCCGCATCGCCGATGAAATAGATGTACGAGGCGATCGTGACGCCCAGGTACATCTGCCGCCGCGTGTTGCTGCGGATCATTTTGGACTGGAGGGCGTCGAGTTCGGGCGTACGCGAAAGGTTCGCATCCGTATAGGATTCGAATTCGCGTTTGAGCGGTTTGTAGGTCTTGTTCTCGTGGATGTAAAGCCCCAGTCCGGTTCCCACCAGTCCGTAGAGGATCGGCAGTTTCCAATATTGCTTGTTGTAAATCTGTCCGTAGCCGGGGATTACGGTCGAAATCCAGCAGACTTTGGAAAGCGACATCGAGTCGCTTATGAACCAGCCTTTTTTGTAGACGAGGGGCTTGGCCGCCGTGTCGATGCCCTGTCGTACGGCGTCGAAGCGCGCCAGGGCCACCGAGTCGAGGAAGTGCAGGTCGTCGGTACGCAGGGCTGCGACGGCTGCCGAGTCGGCGGCGTAGTCGAGTGCGGCTATCGAGTCTATCTGCTGCACAAGATCTGCCAGACGGAGCGAGTCGCGCCGGCCTTTGAGTGAATCCGGTTTTTCGAACTGGCCGCCGCGGACGACGGTACGCGCGCCGCGATGGAGCTGCGCCCCGGCAGGCAGCCACAGCGTGAGGGCTGCGACGAGGAGCAGAAGTCTGAACCGGATTGTCACCATATGATTATCAAGAGCGTTTTGCGAAACGTTCGATGAACTCTTCGATGTCCTTGTCGTTGCTGAAGCCGATGACGATTTTGCCGCCGCCGTTCTTCGTCCGTTTGATCGCTATCTCCTGGGAGAAGAACTTTTCGAGTTGTTCGACCAGTTTCAGGTAGCTTTCGGGATACTCTTCGTCCTCCACATTCTGTGCCTCTTTGGCCGGGGAGTCGGAGAGCGTGCGGACCAGTTCTTCGATCTGCCGTACCGAAAGACCCTTTTTGATACACTTTTTCAGCATGCGCAACTGCTCTTCGGCAGGTGCTCCGGCGATGGCTTTGGCGTGCCCCATCGAGATCAGGCCCTCTTTGAGCGCCAATTGGACTTCGTCGGGGAGTTTCAGCAGGCGCAGGTAGTTCGATACCGACGAACGTTTCTTGCCCACCTTCTCCGACAGGGCGTCCTGTGTGAGGTTGCACTCGTCGATCAGGCGCTGCATGCCCAGCGCGATTTCGATGGCGTTGAGGTCCTGCCGCTGGATATTCTCCACGAGGGCCATGGCGTGCAGGTTTTCGTCGTCCACCTCGCGGATGTAGGCCGGGAGGGTCCGCAGGTCGGCGCGCTGCGCGGCCCGCCAGCGGCGTTCGCCGCTGATGATGATGTATTTGCCGTCGTCAGATTTCTTCACCGTCACGGGCTGGATGACCCCTAACTGGCGGATCGAATCGGCCAGTTCGTCGAGGGCCTCCTCGTCGAACTGCGTGCGCGGCTGCGTGGGGTTGGGTATGATGTCGGCGATTTCAATTTCGGCCATCTGGCTCATCGGTTTGAGCTTGGCATCCACGGGGTCGCTGCCGAAAATGGCGTCGAGCCCGCGTCCTAATCCCTTCTGTTTCATATCGGTATTTGTTTATTTACTGCTTTTGCGGTTGCGTTTCAAAAACTCCCGGGCCAGGGCCAGGTAGTTCTCCGAGCCGACGGCCCCTGCGTCGTAAAGCATCACGGGCTTGCCGTGCGAGGGGGCTTCTCCCAAACGGATATTACGCTGGATTATTGTGTCGTAGGCCAGGGAACCGAAGTGCTCCCGTACCTCGGTCACCACCTGGTTGTTCAGGCGGTTGCGCATGTACATCGTCAGCACGAAGCCTTCGATGTCGAGCCCGGGGTTCAGGCCGCTCTTGACTTTGCGGATGGTGTTCAGTAGTTTGGAGAGGCCTTCCAGGGCGAGGTATTCGCACTGCACGGGGATCAGCACCGTGTCGGCGGCGGTGAGGATGTTGACCGTGGTGTAACCCAGCGACGGCGAGCAGTCGATGAAGATGTAGTCGAACTTCTCGCGCACCGAGTCGACGATGCGTTTCATTACGTGATGGGCGTTCTCCATTTTCGGCAATTCGGTATCCGCAGCCACCAGGTCGATCGACGAGGGGAGGACCCAGAGTTTCTTGACATCGGGGCTGGCGAGGATCACCTCCTCGGCCTGTTTCTGTCCGGCGATACACTCGTAGATGCCTTCGAGGTTGATATCGAAGCCCAGTCCCGAGGTGGCGTTCGCCTGCGGATCGGCGTCCAGCAGCAGCACTTTTTTGCCCAGCAGGGCCAGCGAAGCCGCTAAGTTGATGGCCGTTGTGGTTTTGCCCACGCCGCCTTTCTGATTGGCTAATGCGATTACCTTTGCCATGTTTGAATTGGTTTATAAGCAGGCAAATTTAATGAAATTAAATGGAAATCCATAACCGTTGCGGAAAATTGCTTATCTTTGGAGACGGAATGAATTGATAGTTACACGATACTATGGAAGAAAAAAAAACGCCGGCTTCCGCTGCGGAGTCCGCAGCCCCGGGACAGATCCCTGAAACGGCAATGGCGGAGGACGGTTCGAACCGCCGGAAATTCCCGACAGTGGGCGATATGCTGGCCATGCTGGGCATCGCCCTCGGGGCGCAGATCGTCGTAGGAACCGTGGCGGTGGTCTTCATGATCTTCGCCGGCTACGGGTTCGATTTCAAATCGCTCGAACCTGAGGCCATGGGCAAGTTGATGGCCGTGCTCTATTTCGGGTCGATGTCGCTGACGCTGCTGGGCCTCCTCTATTATCGTCGCGCGCGCGGCGGCCGCGGAACGTGGGCCCGTTTTTCGGCCCGGGGGCTCAATCCCGCGCTGCTGCTGTGGGCCTTCGTGCTGATCTTCGCCGTCGGTGTGGTGCTCGAACCCCTGCTGCGGCTGCTTCCCGAGCTGTCGCTCAATGTGGGGCGCGGGTTCTGGACCATCCTTTCGCTGGTCGTCTTCGCCCCGGTTTTCGAAGAGTTGATTTGCCGCGGCATCGTGCTGGGCTCGCTGCGTGACAAGTTCGGCGTGACTACTGCGTGGCTCGTTTCGTCGCTCTTTTTCGGGGTGCTGCACGGCCAGCCTGTGCAGGTGATCAGCGCCTCGGTCATCGGCCTGGTGCTGGGTTACGTCTATCTGGCGACCGATTCGCTGTGGTCCGTGATGATTCTCCATGCCCTGAACAATGCGGTGGCCTACCTGGCGATGGCCACCGGGCACGGCAATGCGCTGCTGATCGATATGGTGGGCAGCGGGACGCTTTACGTGCTGATATACATTGTGGCGCTGGCGCTCTCCGCCGTTTCGGGCTATATGATGGTGCGTACGTTGCGACGCATGAAGGAGACGGAGAAAAATCCGTCTGCGGCGTAATAATCCGCCCCTGCACTGCGTTACTTACAAGTAAAAAACGTATCTTTGCCCTTCGGAATATGAATTTGCGAGCGAAAATAGCGGTCGCGGCAGGTGTGCTGCTGCTGGCGGGTTGCCGGGAGCTGCCGCGTTATTTTGCCAGCGACACGACCATTGCGCGTGCCGGAGGCAAGGACCTGCGGCTGGGCGACGTGCGTTCGGTGGTCCCGCAGGGGCTTACCGGCGACGACAGTGCAGCCTTTATGAAGGTTTATATCGACCGCTGGGTGCTCAAGCAACTGAAATTGCAGGAGGCCGAGATGCTCTTTTCTTCCTCGGCGGAGGATATCGAGAAGATGGTGGAGGAGTATCGCCAGGCGCTGTTGATCCGCCAGTTAGACCAGCACTATGTCGACCGTCTGGTCGATACGGTGTTTACCGCCGACGAGATCGCGGAGTATTATAACGCCCACAAGGCCGATTTTAAGTTGGACCGCACGATCGTCAAAGGACGCATCGTCCGTTTCAACGAAGGTTACCGGCAGGCCGCGAAGCTCAAGACGCTGATGGGGGCCCGCTCGGAGGCGCAGCAGCAGGATTTCAGGGATATTTGCGAAAAGAATAATTTCACAGTCGACGATTTTCGCGATCAGTGGATCGACTTCCCGGAGTTCCTGAGTTTCCTGCCGACGTTGCGTTCGCAGAGCTACGATTCGGTGCTGGCGACGAATGCCGTCCAGGAGATGCGCGACAGTCATGCACACTACTATTTCCAGATCGATGCCGTGCTGCGCGAGGGTGAGCCGATTCCGCTCGAACGGTTGCGCGCGACGATCCGCCGCATCCTGTTCAACCAGCGCAAGGGCGAGATTATCCGCGGTCACGAGGAGGAGCTTTACAACCGGGCTGCGGAGGCCGGCGAAGTGAAGGTTTTCGCCGATGAAAAAGCAAAGAAAGAAAAAGACAAATAAAACGATAAACGAAATCAAGATGTTGAAAAAAGGTATAATGGCCGTGGCGCTCGCCCTGCTGTTCGCAGGCGCCCTTGCACAGAAACGGCAGGTGATGCTCGACAAGGTGGTAGCCGTAGTGGGCGGGTCGTCGATCCTCTACTCCGAGGTGGACGACTATGCGCGCCAACTGACCGAACAGCGCCGCCAGGAGGGTTACACCTCCGACCGCGACCCGATGAACGAGGCGCTCGAGGCGCTCATGACCCAGAAACTGCTCTACAACCAGGCCCAGATCGACTCGGTGAAGGTCAACGATGCCGACATCATGTCGCGCGTCGAGGAGCAGGTGCAGCAGATGGTCGAGACCGAAGGGTCGATCACCCTGCTGGAGTCCAAGCACCACATGCCGATCTTCAACATCCGCGAGATCATGCGCCAGCGCTACGAAGAGCAGGCCTACGCCAATGCGATGCAGACCGAAGTGGTGGACAAGGTGTCGGTAATCCCGGGCGAGGTGGAACGCTTTTACAAGTCGATTTCGAAGGACAGCCTTCCGCTGGTCGCCGACCAATACGTTTATGCGCAGATTACCAAGTTTCCCAAGTCGATGACCGCTGCCAAGCAGCGCACCCGCGAACGGCTGATCGACATGCGCGAGCGTGTCATCACGGGCAAGGCCAAATTCGAAAACCTCGCCCGCATGTATTCGCAGGACCCGGGTACGATGATGCGCGGCGGCGAGATGGACCCCTCGACGATCGAACAGCTCGATCCCGCATTCGGTGCGGCGCTGGAAAAGATGCGTCCCGGACAGATTTCCGAAGTGGTCGAGTCGCAGTTCGGTTTCCACATCATTCAGTTGCTCGACAAGCGCGGGCGGCTCTATCATTTCCGCCACATCCTGCTCCGCCCGGTTTACACGACCGAGGAACTGGGCGGTTCGCTCAATACGCTCGACAGCCTCGTCAAACTGATCCGCAAGGATTCGATCACCTTTGAGAAGGCTGCCCTGCTCTATTCGGACGATGCCCAGTCGAAGATGAACGGCGGTATCGTCTCGAACCACGACATCCTGGAGCGTTTCAACGCCTTCGACGCCAAACTGACCGTCACGAAATTCCTCAAGGAGGACTTCGGCCGCTTCAAGAGCCTCGACGACTATAATGCCCTGAACCGGCTGAAGCCCGGCGAGATTTCGGAGGCCTATCTTACCGAAGACATGCTCGGCAACCAGATGGCCAAGATTGTCAAACTGGTAGAGATAATCCCGACGCATACGGCTTCGCTCAACGAAGACTACCTGCGGCTCGAAGAGATGGCTTTGCAAGACAAGCAGGAACGCGTCTTCAAGGAGTGGCTTTCGAAGAAGATCGACGGCATGTATGTCTACATCACGCCCGAATTCCGCGAAGGGGACTTCGAGAACAAACATTGGGTGAAGTAGGCTGTGCGCAGGCTCTTGTCCATAGCCGTTGTGGTGCTGGCCGTCGCTGCGGTTGCGGCGCGCGGCAGCATGCAGCAGGCTCCGGAGCAGGAGGGCGAGAAAAAACTCATCGACCTCAAATCGGACCTGATGGGTCCCATCGCGCCGGGCGATTCGGTGGTTTTCCTGGTTGGAAACTTCGCCGCACAGCATAACGGCGCAGTCATAACCTGCGATTCCGCCGTGCGTTATTCGGACATGCGCATCGAGTTTTTCGGTCATGTGCTGATCAACAAAAATACCACGTATATTTACGGTGACCGAGCCGAATACGACGGTAACCTGAACGAGGCCCGGGTCTACTCCGATATCGTCAAGGTCGTCGATGGCGACGCTACGCTCTACACCTATAAATTCCTGTTCAATACCAAGGAGAACGTCGGCGAATTCGACAACGGCGGGGTGATGATCAACCGCGAGAACCTGCTCGAATCCGTCCGCGGCTTTTACTATGCCGATACGAAGGAGCTGATTGCCGTCGACCGTGTCGAAATGCGCAACGACGAATATGAACTTAAAGGCGACTCGGTGGTCTACAATATGGCTACCGACAACGCCTTTTTCTTTGAACGGACCAACATCTGGAACAAGGACGGCGATTACCTCTATGCCGATCGTGGTTCCTACGACAAGGCCGATACGCTTTACATCGTTACGCGCAACGGCTATATCCTGACCGAGAAGCAGGAAATCTGGAGCGACAGCCTTGATTTTTACCGTGCCAAGGACCACGTGATCCTGCGTCACGATTTGCAGTTGGACGACACCGAGCACAAGGTGATCGCCTTCGGCGACTATGGCGAATACTGGAAGGAACCGGGCAATGCCGTCCTCACGCGCCGTCCTTCGGTGGTGAGTTACGACCTCTCGCAGGGCGATTCGCTCTTCATGCGCGCCGACTCGATGTTCCTCTTTACGATCAATGAAAATGCCCTGCGCCGGGCCGCTGCGGCCTCCAAAGCCGATTCGCTGGCGCGCCTGAAAACCGATTCCGCCGCCGTCGGAATCTTGCAGCACCGGGCCGATTCGCTCCCGGGCAGCCATCCTGCGGTGGATTCGCTCGGAAGGCCGGTTTTTCCGGAGCCGGGTTCCGGTTCGGTCGAGGAAGCCGATTCGCTGGGCCGTCCGGAGGTTCCCGACTCGTTGCAGAATGCCGCTGTCGCCGATTCGCTGGCCGTTCCGGCCATCAATCCGCTCGATACGCTGGTCGGCGACGCCCGGAAAGCCTACCTGAAGGAGCAGGCCGATAAACTGAAAGCGGCCCAGAAGGCTGCCGCTGCCAAGGCCAAGAAAGAAAAGCTGGAGCAAATTGCCCAGAAACGCCAGGAAAAAACCACGGCCAAACTGCTTGCGCAGAAAGAGCGCGAGGAGAAACGCCTCGCGGCGCGAAAGCTTAAGGCCGAGTCGAAACTCCGTGCCCGCCAGGCCCGTGCAGCCCGCAAGGGGAAGCCGATTCCGGCAGATTCTACGGCATTGCGTGAGATCGATTCGCTGATCGGGCGCAACGCTATGGAGCAGGATTCGTTGCTGATGCAGATGTCCGATTCGTTGGCCGCAGACTCGTTGGCGATGCTGATTCCGGCCGACTCGGTCGATTCGCTCACCGAATCTGCCGACTCGATTTACCGCCTGATGAAGGGTTTCCGCGATGTGCGCATCTTCCGTTCGGATTTCCAGGCGGTCTGCGATTCGATGACGGCCTTCAGCACCGACTCGACGATCCACCTCTACATCGATCCCGTGCTGTGGAACCAGGGCAACCAGATCACCTCCGACGTGATGGATATATTCACCGAGAACCAGCAGGTTACGCATGCCGAGTTCATCGGCAGCCCGATGATGGTTTCCCAACTCGATACGGTCCATTACAACCAGGTGGCCGGCAAGCAGATGACGGCATGGTTCCACGACAATGAAATCTACCGCAACGACGTGAACGGCAATGCCCAGACGATTTACTACATGCAGGACGGCGAACCGCCCGAGATTACGGGTATGGGCGTCATCGAGAGCGGCGACTGTTCGTTCTACATCGAGGACAAGCAGGTCGTGACGATCGTCTACCGCAAGGATCCCGACTGGAACATCTATCCGATGAACAAGATTCCCGCGGATCAGGAACTCTACCTCAAAGGTTTCAAGTGGGAGGGGGCGCGGCGCCCGACGACGCAGCGCGCTGTCTTCGACCGCAGGATACGGCCCTCGCTGCGCGAGGAGAAATCGCAGCTCGAACATCCCGCTTTTCCCCTGATGAAGGCCCTCGAAGAGCATAAGAAAAAGCTGATCGGGGAGCGCCGCTGGGCCGACCGTATCGATCAGGTCGATCCCGCTACCGTGGAGTGGATGCGGGCGTTGGGATTTGAGGTGGGGCAACCCCGCGAGTCGGGACCGAAACTCTGACCGGACGTTTTCGGATTCCGTCATAAAAAAGGCGAAATGTAAAAAGCATTTCGCCTTTTTTTGTGTTATTTTTGCAGCCGGTTCGAAAAATCAATGATTCCTGTCCGATGAAGAAAAGTCTGATAGCCCTGGCATTCGGGACGCTTGCGCTCGGAATGGCGGAGTTCGTGATGATGGGGATTCTGCCCGACATCGCCCGCAGCCTCGGGGTTACGATTCCCGAAGCCGGACACCTTATTTCCGCCTATGCGCTGGGGGTCTGCTTCGGTGCGCCGCTTACGGTCGTCGTGGCCCGCACGCGGCCGCTGAAACACATCCTGCTGGCCCTCGTGGGCCTGATTATCATCGGTAATACCTGTGCGGCCCTCTCGCCGAACTACTGGACGCTGATGGTCATGCGTTTCGTCTCGGGACTTCCCCACGGTGCATTCTTCGGCGTGGGGTCGATCGTCGCCGAGCGCATCGCCGACAAGGGGAAACGCGCCGAGGCCGTGTCGATCATGGTCGTCGGGATGACCGTTGCCAACCTGTTCGGTGTGCCGCTGGGAACCTATATCAGCGCTGCCGTGACGTGGCGCGCTACGTTCGGCATCGTTGCCGTGTGGGACGCTGTGGCCCTGCTGCTCGTGAAACTCTGGGTTCCGGCCCTCCCGGCCCTTCCCGATACGGGACTCAAGGGGCAGTTCCGTTTCCTGAAGAGTTTCGCTCCGTGGCTGGTGCTCCTCTCGGTGATGCTCGGCAACGGCGGCATTTTCTGCTGGTACAGCTATGTCAGTCCGCTGATGGTCCACACTTCGGGTTTTCGTTCCGAAGACCTGACGCTGATCATCATGCTGGCCGGGTTCGGCATGTTCGCCGGGAATATTATCGGCGGCCACTTTTCCGACCGCTTCACACCTGAAAAGGTCGTGCGGTTCACGCTCTGCGTGGCGTTCCTTGCGCTGACGGGCATCTTTTTCGGGGCGCATGTCCCTTATCTTTCGGTGGCGCTGATGTGCCTCACGACGGCGTGCCTGTTCTGCGTGTCGTCACCCCAGCAATTACTGATCCTCGAAAACTCGCGCGGCGGCGAGATGCTCGGTGCGGCGCTCGTACAGGTTGCCTTCAACCTCGGCAATGCAGTCGGGGCCTTCTGCGGCGGCCTGCCGATCGACCACAAACTCGGATATGAATACACGGCCCTGCCGGGTGCGGTTTTCGTACTGCTGGGCTTGTTGGCCGTCGTCGTTTACATCCGCAAATATCCCAGACATGAATTGCGATAACAACGAAGAACTCTTTCCCGTGGTCGATACGGCGGGAAACGTCGTCGGCAAAGCCTCGCGCGGCGAATGCCACGGCGGATCGATGCTTCTGCATCCGGTGGTGCACCTCCACGTCTTCAATTCGCGCGGCGAACTCTACCTGCAGAAGCGACCTGCCTGGAAGGACATCCAGCCAGGACGCTGGGACACGGCCGTGGGCGGCCATGTGGATTACGGCGAAACCATTTGTGAGGCCCTGTGGCGCGAAGTGTGCGAGGAACTCGGCATCACGGAGTTCACGCCCGGGCAGGTTGCCGTCTACCCGTTTCGCTCGGAGCGCGAATACGAACTGGTCCATGTCTACCGCACGGTCTACGACGGGACGATCCGCCCGAGCGAAGAGCTCGACGGCGGACGTTTCTGGTCTCGGGACGAGATTTTCGAAAACCTCGGCAAAGGCATTTTCACGCCCAATTTCGAAGGCGAAGTGAAATTACTTTTCGGGTAATTCCGTTTTCCGTACCGTCGTCATTTTCGGTTTTTTGGCCCCGGCTTCCGCTGAGGCCCGGAAGTTGATACGGGTACGGGCATGCAAACGCTTCTGAAACGTTGGACGCACGCCCTGCTCGAATGGCTGGGCGTCACCTCGGACCCCAGCGACAACCTCGACCGCTGGGTCGCTTTCGCACTCGTGGTATTGGCCGCGGTGCTCTTCGACGTGCTGTTGCAGATGGGAGTCGTGCACGGGGTGCGCAAACTCGTCGAGCGCACGCGCGTCAAGTGGGACGATACGCTTTTCAGTGTCCCGGTACTCAAGCGTGTATGCCACGTCCTGAGTGCCATCCTGCTCGCTGTCGTGCTCCCGGTGGTTTTCGAGACCGATTCCTCCGAACGGGTCATCGTCATGCGGTTCATGCAGGTCTATATCATCATTACGGTTCTCCGTTTTGTCAATGCCCTGCTTTATGCCGCGTTCCGCATCGCCGCATCGCGGCCCGTGTGGCAGAACAAGCCGATCAAAGGCCTGCGGCAGACGGCGCAGGGCATCGTCCTGCTGATCTGCACCATCCTGATCGTTTCGGTCCTGCTCGACAAGTCGCCCACCATCCTGCTGACCGGGCTGGGCGCTTCGGCGGCTGTGCTGATGCTGATTTTCCGCGACAGCATCCTCGGCTTCGTGTCGGGCATCCAGCTCTCGGCCAACGACATGCTCAAGGTCGGGGATTGGATTTCGGTCCCGAAGTACGGGGCCGACGGCAATGTCGAGGAGGTGTCGCTTACGACGGTGAAGATACGCAACTGGGATAACACGATCGTCATGCTGCCGCCCTACCTGCTGACAACCGATTCGTTTACCAACTGGCACGCCATGCAGTTGTCGGGCGGGCGCCGCGTGATGCGCTCCGTGGCGATCGACATGACCAGCGTGCGTTTCTGTACGCCCGAGATGCTGGCCCGTTACCGTACGATCGACCTGCTCCGCGACTATATCGACCAGACCGAGCGCCGGGTCGAGGAGTACAACGCCGCGCACGGCTTCCAGTCGGGCGAACGGCGGATCAACGGCCTGCACCAGACCAACCTCGGGGTTTTCCGGGCCTACCTGGTCCGCTACCTCCAGAATGAGGTTCCCGTAAACAAGGATATGACGCTGATGGTGCGGCAGTTGCAGCCCACGGAGACCGGACTTCCGATGCAACTCTATTTCTTTACCGATACGGTGGATTGGATTGTTTACGAAGGGATTCAGTCCGATGTCTTCGACCATGTGCTGGCTGTGATTCCCGAATTCGGGCTGCGGGTGTTCCAGAATCCTTCGGGGGCGGATATTTCGTCGTTGCGCAATCCGGTTTCGCAGGACGTGCAGGCCCCACAGCAGGTGCAGCCGGCTCCCGCGGAGGCTAAAGCACCAGCATCAGCATCACCTGAATGATAATCACACGCAGGAACATGCAGACGGGATAGACCGTGGCGTAGGATACCGACGGATTGTCGCCTTCGATGGTGTCGTTGGCGTAATTGAGCGCCATCGGGTTGGCCATGCTGCCGCACAGCAATCCCGAGACCGAACCGAAGTCGACCTTCAGTATCCGCAGGGCGAACAGCCCCACCAATACCACCGGGACGAAGGTCAGTGCGAAGCCCATTCCGAGCCACAGCGCTCCTTCGGGGCGCATGACCGTCGCGAAGAAGTGCGTTCCGGCGTCCAGTCCCAGGCATGCGAGGTACATCGACAGGCCCAGTCCGCGCAGCATGAGATTGGCGCTCTGCGTGGTGTAGGTGATCATGTGGAGCCGGGGACCGAACGTGCCGATCAGGATACCGATGATGATCGGACCGCCTGCAAGACCCAGTTTCACGGGAATCGAGATGCCGGGAATTGCAATGGGGATGCTCCCCAGCGTAAGGCCGAGGATCAGTCCGATGAACACCGCTGCGAGATTGGGTTCGTTGAGGCTCTTGACGGCGTTGCCGAGGATTTTCTCGACGTTGCGGATGGCCTGGGCTTCGCCGACCACCGTCAGACGGTCGCCCAGTTGCAACCGCAGGTCGGGGGTGGCCAGCAGTTGGACGCCCGAACGGTATACGCGGCTGATATTGATGCCGTAGGTGTTTCGCAGGCGCAGTTGCGAGAGTTTCTTGCCGTTGATTTCGGGGCGCGTCACGAGGATGCGCTGCGAAATGAGCTGGCTGTCGACGGCATTCCAGTCGATATTTTCCGTATTCCAGTCTTTTGTCTCCTGCTCGCCGAAGATCAGGCGCAGGGCGTCGGATTCGCCGGGGGTGGTGATGACGAGGATTACGTCGTCCTGCCGGAGCGTCTTGTCCGAAGTGGGGATCGAAACCCGGCCGTCGCGCCACAGGCGCGAGATGACGAAATGGTGGTGGCTCTGGGTTGCGATTTCGTGGACGCTCTTACCGAAAATGGCGGGGTTGGTGACGCGGTAGCTGGCGATGAAGACGTTTTTACGGTGTTCGGCGTCGGGTCCGGGCATGTCGGCGGGGCGCACGAAGAGCTTGCGCAGGAAAACGATGGCCAGGATTACGCCCACGACGCCCAGCGGATAGGCCACGGCGCAACTCAGCGCGGCGCCGTTGGTGTCGAGCCCCATTTGCTGCAACGTTTGCTGTGCGGCGCCCAGCGCCGGGGTATTGGTCGTCGCTCCGCACAGGATGCCCGACATGTCGGACATCGAGACCCCGAAAGTGTAACTCATGGCTACGGCCAGGAGTGTTCCGAGCAGTACGATGGCGATGGCGGGGGAGACGAGCCGCAGCCCGTCGGCGCGCATCGAACTGAAGAAGCCCGGTCCTACTTGCAGGCCCAGGGCGTAGACGAAAATCACCAGTCCGAAACTCTCGGCGTAGGTGAGCATCGCAGGGTCGAGCGACAGCCCGAAATGCCCGGCCAGGATGCCTACGAAGAAGATGAAGGCCGTGCCGAGCGAAATCCCGAAGAAGCGGATTTTTCCCAGTCCGATGCCGAGCGTCGAGATGAGCGAAATCACCACGACGGCTTGTAAAGCCGAGTGCTCGACGAGCAGTTCTTTAAGCCATTCCATCTTTAGCTGTTGAAATTGTTGCAAAAGTAGGTCAAATTTTCCGGATTGCCATTCTTTTACCGAACGAAAAGTGTTTCCGATGCGTCCGGGCATATTATTTTGCCTTTTCGGGATACGACAATTCGGTCGGGCGTTATGACAAAAACGCTCTGTGGCTTGTGAACTGGGATAATTTATCTACTTTTGTACTGCTGGGATAAATACAGATTTTCAGTGACGCACGAAGGACTTTCCTGCCGGAGGAGGTCCGGGATTCAGTCCGGCAGCTGCCCGGATTCTTTAGGGACTTGGTGTTCCGGGCAGCAGTGAGGGCGACCGTTTAGGCCGCCCTCTTTGTTTGGATTCGTATATGTAAATTCCCGTTTTAGAGTCGCAGCGGTTGTCCGCGGTAGAAATCGAGGATCTTCGAACGGAAGACGAATTCGTATTTGGCCTGCACGGCTTCGGCCTCGGCCTTCTCCATGCGCGTTTTGGCATCGTTGAAATCGAAGATCGTCGAGCGGCCTGCCGCGGCTTTCTGCTCTTCGTAGGCGAATGCCACCTTTGCCGAAGCCGAAGCGGCCTGGGCCGAATTGTATTTGGCATAAGCGGCGTCGGCGTTGTACCACGCCTGCTCGATCAGTTTGCGCAATTCGCGCTCGGCATTGGTGACGGCGAGCTGCTGGCTGCGCAGGGCTATTTTGGCTTTGAGGATGTTGTTGTGCGTGGCCCGGCGGTTGAAGATCGGAACGCTGAGCGTTACACCGACCGATTCACTGCCGTTTTTGCGGAACTGCGGCCAGAATCCCGAGATGCTGCTGTTGCTGTAAATGCCCGTGCCGTAGCCGCCGCGGAGTGAAAGCGACGGGTAAAGTTCCGAGCGGGCGATAGCGATCGAATGCTCCGAACTTTCGAGCCGCAGTTGCTCCGCCCTGATATGCGGACGGTTCTCAACGGCATAGGCGTATACGTCCTCTGCCGAACCGAGCCGGTGGAGCGAGGCGAGGGTTACGCTGTCGAGCGTCGGGTCCACGATGTCGAATCCCGCGGCGCTTTCGCGGTTGAGCGCCTGGCTCAGGTTCAGCAGCGCGAGCCGCAGGTCGTTGCGGGCCTGGGTGAGCGCCAGCCGGTCTTTGGCTTCGAGGGCGTCGCTCTCGTAAACGGCCGATTCGGGCTGTTTTCCCGAGGCCGCCAGCGCACGGCTGCGCACGGCCTGCTGCGAACTCAGCGCCAACTGGCGTTCGGCTACGCCGACCAGTTCCTTGTTATAGAGCACGTCGAGGTAGAGCGTCATGATGTTGATCGACACATCTTCGCGCGCTTTCTCCAGGTCCTGCACGGCTGCTGCGAGGTCCAGTTTCCCGGCCTTGATCTGGCGGTTGATGCGCATGCCCTGGAACAGCGGCATGGAGGCCGAAACGTCGAACGAGCCGTTCTGCACGGTTCCGCTCTTGTAGGTGTTGTCCTCTCCCGTGCCGCGCCCGAATGAAGCCTGGTAACCCACGGATGCCCCCAGGTTGGGCAGGCGGCTGAATTTTGCGGTCGAGAGGTCCGCATCGCTGCTTTCGACCTTCAGCGAACGCTGCTGTACTTCGATGTTGTTGTGCAGGGCATAGCCGATGCAGTCGTCGAGCGACCAGGCGGCGCCCGGCGCCGGGGCTGCCGTATCGGGCGCCGCATGCTGCGCTGAGACCGTCGTTGCGGCGGCACACAGGGCGGCGAGTAAGATGCCGGTTTTCATGCTGCGGTATTTTTGCGGTTACTTTTTCTTCTTCTCTTCCTGGATGCCGCGAATCTTGTCCCCGGCCGCCACTCCTTCGGTGATTTCGATGTTCATACCGTCCGAAAGACCGATTTTGACATCGTGTTTGTCGAAGGTCTGTTCTTCGGCTCCCTCGGCGCTGGTCAGCACATAGACATAGGTTTTGTCTCCCTCGAACTCCACGGTGCTTTCCGGGAGGGTGAGCACCCCTTCGCGGCTCTGGATCATCACGCTGGCATTGGCGCTGTATCCGGCGCGTACGAAAACGTCGGCGGGAATCTTCACGGCGGCTTTGACCTCGAACAGGATCACGCCGTTGTCTTCGGTGGCTTTGGGCGACACGTATTCCAGCGTAGCGTCCAGTTCGACGTTTTGCAGGGCGCCGATGGTGAGTTTGACGGGCATGCCTTCGTGCAGTTTGCCTACGTCCGTCTCATCGACGTTGCCCCGGAAGAGCATGTTCGACATGTCGGCTACCGTGGCGATCGTCGTGCCGTCGTTGAACGTGTTGGCCTGGATGACCGAGTTGCCGACCTTGATCGGCACGTCGAGGATCATGCCGTCGATCGTCGAGCGGATCTGCGTGTTGCTCAGTTCCTTGAAGCGGCTCGAAATGCCGTTCTTCACGATCTCCAGGTTCTCCTTGGCGTTCTGCAACTCTTCTTCGGCCTTTTCGAGGGCGGTGCGGCCCTGTTCCGACTCCTCGTCCGAGACCACGCCCTTTTCGTGCAGGGCCTTTGTGCGGTCGTATTCGCGGCGGGTCTGCGCCAGCGAAATTTCAGCTACCGAGACGCGCGATTCGGCGCTCGACAACTGACCCATTTCGGGGACGACCTTTACCGTGGCGATCACTTCGCCCTTGCGGACCAGTTGCCCGGCCTCCTTGTAAACGTCGGAGATGATACCCGAAATCTGGGGTTTGATCATCACCTCGTCGCGGGGTTCTACCTTGCCCGTGGCCACCACGAACTGTTTGAGCGTGTCCAGTTTCGGCTCCACGATCGTGTAGACGACCTTCACCGGACGGGTTTTCTGCCACAGGAACCAGAAGGTCCCCAGTAAGAGTGCTGCAAAGAGTACTCCGGCAAAAATCTTCAGAAACTTTTTCATAGCCGCAAATATGGTTTTAATTTTTAGTTTTATTCTTCGCGTATGGCGTCTACCGCCTTGATTCTCAATGCGCGTGTTGCGGGTATGATACCCGCCAGCAGGCTGCCCGCCACGAGGATTCCGAGTGCTGTGATGCCCGTTCCGAACGAAATCATCCACGAGATTTCAAATCCGTCCTGTGCCACGGTGACCGCCTGGTAGTAGATCGAATCGACGACCGACAACAGTCCCACGGCGGCCGTGAGGCCCAATACGCCCGCGATGAATGTCAGCACGAAACTTTCGGACAGGATTTGTGAAATGATGGCCCGGGGCGGGGCGCCCAGCGCGCGGCGGATGCCGATCTCCTGCGTACGCTCCTTTACGAGCACCAGCATGATGTTGCTCACGCCGACGATGCCGGCCAGCAGCGTTCCGAGACCTACGATCCATGTCAGCAGCGCAATGCCGCGGAACAACCCCATCACCTTGTCGAATATCTCGGCCGTGGCCATGGCCCAGACGGCTTTTTCGTCGTCGGGCGAGATGATGTGGCGGGCGAAGATCGCCTCGCGGCAGGCTTTCTCGACCTCTTTGCTGGGGGTGTCGTCGCGGCCCGCTACGGCGAGCATGTGGATTTGGTTGCCGCGCCCGAACATCTGCTGGGCGAGCGATACGGGTACGACAGCCGTGCGTTCAACGTTGCTGAACGACATGGCTGAACTCTGTTTGCGCAGCACCCCGATCACGGTGAAATAGCTGTTGTTCATCTTGATCACCTTGCCCGTGGGGTCCTCGACGCCGGGGAAGAGGTCTTTGCATATCTGGGTCCCGATGACGCAGACCTTGCGTTTCTGTACCATGTCCACCTCGTTGATAAACCGTCCGAAGAGGATTTTTTGCGGGTTGATCTTCTGGTAGTCGGGCGTATAGCCCATCATCGTGTAGTCGCCTTTGCGTTCGTGGTAGCTGCAATGGAGTTCGCCGCCCCAGTAGACCGCCGAGGCGTACATCACCTCGGGGAGTTTTTTGACTGCATCGACATCTGCGTTGTCCATCCGCCACCAGCGGTTCTTGGGCATGCCCTTGTAGGGGATTCCCGTCTGCTGGGGCTGCATGAGCAGCGTGTTTGTCGACATGTCGCCCAACTGCGCCCGGAACAGCCGTCCGAGGCCCATGCCGGCGCCTAGCATCACCGTAAGCATAAAGATGCCCCAGAATACTCCCAGCGCGGTCATGATACTGCGCTTGCGGTTGCGGGCGATGGTCTGCCAGATTTCGTTCCAACGGTCTGTATCGAAGAATCCCATGGCTCTATTTGTTGTAACGCAGGGCGTCGATTGTCTTTAATTGCGCGGCACGGTAGGCCGGGATGTAACCGGCGATGAGGCCTGCGACGATGAGCACGACCGTTGCGCTTACCGCTATGCCCAGGTCGATTGTCGGATTGAGGAACACTGTGTTCATCCCGTGCCCCGTCTGTTCGGCGGGGGATTGTTCGAGCAGGTAGTTGAGCCCTTCCATGGCAGCCACGCCGAGTACCATGCCCATGTAACCGAACGCCGCGGTGATCATCACCGATTCGGTGAGGATCAGACGGATGATCGACGACGGTTTTGCGCCCAGGGCCTTGCGGATGCCGAATTCGGCGGTGCGCTCGGTAACGGTGACCAGCATGATATTACTCACACCGACGATGCCCGCCAGCAGCGTGCCCAGTCCGATGATCCAGACGAAGAGGTTGATTCCGCCGAAGACTACCATCATGTTTTTGTACTGTTCCATGGTGTTGTCGATCCAGATGGCGCTCTTGTCGTCCGGGGCGAAGTGGTGTTCGGCCGCGAGGCGTCGAAGTAGACGTTTCTCGAAGTCCTCCATCTGTTCATCGGTGTCGATGCCCCGCAGGGTAATGATGGTATTGTTGATTTCGGGATTGTTGGCTGTGTAGATCAACTGCCCGGTCGTAAGCGGAATCGTGCACGAAGAGTTGTTGCGCTGGGCGTCGCCCTTTTCGATGCCGATTATCGTGAAGACGAGCCCTCCGACTTTGATCTGCTTGCCTATGGGGTCTGCACCCTTGAAAAGTACCCGGCGCATCGGTTCGTCGATGACGATTACCTTGCGGTATTGCGCTACGTCTTCGTCGTTGATATATCGTCCGGCCGAGAGTTTGACGCCTTCCATCTGCTGCACTTTCGGGAGCGATCCCCGCAGCCATACCTGTGTGAATTCCCGTCCGTAAGTGGCCTTTTTGCCGTCGAGCCATTTGTTTGCGGCAATCTCGTCGATCTCGGGAAACTCCCGTTTGAGAATCTCCAGGTCGCTGTTCCACATGCGGATACGGCGGCCCTTGTCGTAGCCCATCCAGGGTTTCGAAGTGCGGCCGCCATAAAGGTCGATGGAGTTGGTCGCGTAGTCGTCGAAGTTGGCCAGCACGCCGTTCTGAAGCCCGTTGCCCGAGCCGAGCAGGATGACAAGCATGAGAATACCCCACGCGACCGAGAATCCCGTGAGGAACGTGCGCAGCTTGTTGCGCCGCACCGAGGTCCAGATTTCCAGCAGCAGCTCCCTCATCGCTTTCCGAGTCCCGTTTCGTCGATGCTGCTGATGACGCCATCTTTCAGGCGGATGATCTTGTCGGTCTGGTCGGCGATCGATTGTTCGTGTGTGACGCAGATGATCGTCATGCCCATGTCGACGTTGACCTTGCGCAAAAGGTTCATCACCTCCTGCGAGGTGACGCTGTCCAGGGCGCCCGTAGGCTCGTCGGCGAGTATGATCTCGGGTTGGTTGATCAGCGCCCGGGCGATTGCCACACGCTGTTTCTGGCCGCCCGACATCTCGTTGGGCATGTGCATGGCCCACTCCCGCAGGCCCAGCAGGTCGAGGTATTCGAGTGCCAGCGCATTGCGTTTGCGGCGCGCCACGCCCTGGTAATAAAGCGGCAGGGCGACGTTCTCGACGGCGTTTTTATAGTTGATCAGGTTGAACGACTGGAAGATGTAGCCGATCATTTTGTTCCGCGCGGCGGCGGCCTGCGTTTCGTTGAGGTTTTTGATCAGGCGGCCTGCGAGGTAGTAGTTTCCGCTGTCGTAGTCATCGAGGATGCCGAGAATGTTCAGCAGGGTCGATTTGCCCGAACCCGAGGCTCCCATGATCGACACCAGTTCGCCTTTGCCGACTTCGAGGTCGATGCCTTTCAGTACATGGAGGGGCGAACCGTTGTTGTAGGTTTTGTTGATGTTTTCAAGCTTTATCATATCCGCTGCGGGCCGAGTGAGGTTTGCCGGGGTAACGGTTTGTTACGCACTTGGGGACAAAGGTAATAAAGAAATCGTGAAAAACAATTTATTTTTATCGAAAATCAATAAAATGTTACCCCCCCCCGATAAGAGTATGGTTACAGATCGTTAGCGCCCCTGTCGGGCCGTTTGAAAAGCGACGGCTGAAGCCCGGGCACTCCGGCCTGCTGTCACTCCTGAATCCCGCTTTTTAAGCGGGGCCGATGAGCAGCCGGCGGAGCGCTGCAACGTCGGTGACGAAATGGTCGGGCCGGGCGGCTTCGAGCTCTCCGGGCGAGGCGTACCCCCAGCCCACGGCTACCGAGGCGAGGCCCGTCTGGGCGGCTCCTTCGATGTCGTAACGGCGGTCGCCGATCATCACGGCTTCGTGCGGGTCGATCCGTAGGAAGCCGAGCGCATGGCGGATCACGTCGGCCTTGGTCGTGCGTGTGCCGTCGAACGTGCTGCCGCTGATCAGCCGGAAATGCTGTTCGAAGCCGAAGTGCTCCGCGATCTGCCGGGCGAAGGGCGTCGGCTTCGAGGTGGCCATGACGTTCACGCATCCTGCGGCGGCCGTTGCGGCCAGCAGGCCGGGGATTCCCGGATAGACTTCGTTCTCGAAGATTCCTTTCGGGGCGTAGTATTCGCGGTATTTGGCGACGGCTTCGGCTGCTTCGGCGTCGGTCATGCCGTAACGCTCACGGAAGGAGTCCGTGAGCGGCGGTCCGATGAAGGGGCACAATTCGTTGAGGTCTTCTACTTCGATGCCGAAGTGGCGCAGGGCGTATTGTACCGACCGGGTGATCCCCTGCATAGGGTCGGTCAGCGTACCGTCGAGGTCGAAAAAGAGGTATTTTCTAAACATATTTCCGGATCGGTAAATTCGCATTTTTTCATGCTTCCGGGCGGCTTGCGGCGTCGTTTGTAAATCGGCTCTGCCTTTTGGGAGCGGTTTTGGGCCGCTGTGCGGCAGGGCAAGCCCGGACTGGGCGTAAATATAGTAAAAACCCGGCTCTTCGGGGAGCCGGGCAGAAGTTATGTTTTGAGCCGCAGGAACGAATAGCCGAAGCGCTCCGCCGCAGAGCGTTCCAGTTCTTCGCGGACCGAGGGGTGCGCCACGGCGATCAGTGCCCGGGCGCGCTCGGCGAGGTTGCGGCCCCGAAGGTGTGCCACGCCGTACTCGGTGACGACGTGCTGGACCATATGGCGCGTCGTGACGACGCCCGCGCCGGGCGATAGCAGCGCTTTGATTTTCGATTCGCCTTTGGGGGTGGCCGAAGGAATGGCGATAAAGGTCTTGCCACCCTCGGACAGCGCTCCGCCGTACATGAAGTCGTGTTGGCCGCCGACGCCCGAAATGATGCGCGTGCCGACCGAGTCGGCGCACACCTGCCCCGTGAGGTCGACCTCCACGGCCGAGTTGATGGCCATGACGCGCGGGTTCAGGCGGATGCGGAACGGGTCGTTGGTCCACGCCACGTCCTTCATCACGAGGTCCTTGCGATAGTCCATGTAGTCGTACAACCGGCGTGAGCCGAGGGCCAGCGAAGCCACCGTCGTGCCGGGCATCACTGCCTTCTGCGAGTTGTCGATCACGCCGCTTTCCAGCAGCGGCAGCACGCCGTCGGTCATCGCTTCGGTGTGCAGTCCCAGGTGCTTGTGTCCGCTCAGGGCAGCCAATACGGCGTTCGGGATGCCTCCCACGCCGATCTGGAGCGTGGCTCCGTCGGGGATCAGTTCGGCGATGTAGTTGCCTATTTTGAGCTCGGTCTCGGTCGGTACGGCTGTCGGAACTTCCACCAGCGGGGAGTCGACTTCCACGGCCGCCGCGAAGCGCGAGGAGTGGATCACCGCGTCGCCGTAGGAGTAGGGCATTGCTTTGTTGACCTGCGCAATCACCGTCTTGGCACATTCCACGGCCGAGACCGCGAGGTCGGCCGAGACGCCGAACGAGCAATAGCCTTCGGCGTCGGGCGGCGAGACATTGATAAGCGCTATGTCGACAGGCAGCGTGCCGTCGCGGAACAGGCCGGGGATTTCGCCCAGGAACGCAGGGATTGTCTGCCCGTAGCCGTCGGCCAGCCACCGGCGGATGTTGTTGGCGACGAACAGGCTGTTGACGAGGAACGACTCCTTGTATTCGGGCCGGCAGTAGGGGGCGTCGAAAGCCCCTACGGCAAATGCCGAGTAGACCTTTATCCCGTCGAGTTCCGTTCCGCGGCCGGCCATGGCCGCCACGAGCACTTCGGGGATCGAGGTGCTGCCCTGGATGTAGACGCTGTCGTTGGATCGGATGAGTTTTACCGCCTCCGCGGCAGTCGTGAAGCGCATGATGGTCCTATTTATGGTTTTGGGCAAATGCTTTCAGCCGCTCTTCGAGCATGTCGAACTGCTCCGGACGGTTCATCTGCGAGATGCAGACCCGGATGCCGTGCTGGCGGCTTCCGGTCGAGGTGAGCGAGATGGCGCAGACGCCGTATAACAGCAGTTCGCTTAACAATTCTGCGCTGGTCATCGTGCCGTAGCCGATCGTATAGAAAAATCCGTCGCTGACCGTCTCGTCGCGGTCCTTGTCGTAGACGATGCGGAATCCGTGGCGGAGGAAGATTTCCTTGCTCAGTTTCGCGCGCCGGGCATATTCCGAGGCTTCGCCTACGAAGTCCAGTTCACCGTCGGCTGCGGCGCGGAACATCGCTGCAAGGGCGTGCTGCGCCGAATGGCTCGTTCCGGACGATGCCGCGTAGAGGAAGACCAGCACGTAGGCGTCGCCCAGTCGCCCGATGTTGTAGCGTTCGCGCAGGGCCGGGTACTCACGGTGGAAAAGCGCGTCGGAGATCGCCGCCACGGCGATCCGCTGTCCGGCGTAACTGAAAATCTTCGACCCGGAAACCAGCAGGATGTAGTTTTTCGTATAGCGTGCCACCGAGTGCTGGTAGGGAGCCTCGAAAGGCCGTCCCAGCGGTTTGCGGAAGTCCATGCAGAGGTAGGCGAGGTCCTCGATGACGATGGCGTCGTATTGTGTGGCCAGTGTGCCGATCGTACGCAGTTCGTCTTCGGTGAGGCATATCCACGCCGGGTTGTTGGGGTTGGAGTAGACGATGGCCGCCACGTCGCCTGCGGCGAGGTAACTTTCGATCTTCGGGCCCAGTTTCTCGCCCCGGAAGTCGTAGATGTCGAAGGACTCCGAGGGGATTCCCAGGATGCGCACCTGGCTTCGCTGCACGGGGAATCCGGGGTCGATGAAGAGGATTTTGCGTTTCTGCGGGTCGAGCTGCGAACAGAGCAGGAAGGTCGTGAAACTTCCCTGCATCGAACCGACGGTGGGGATGCAGCCCTGCGGGGCTATGTCGACATCGAGGAAGGCTTTCAGGAACCGCGACGCCTGCTCTTTGAGCTGCGGGATGCCGAACATGTTGGGATACTGCGACGCGATGCCCGATTGCAGGGCGCGGCATTCGGCATCGACGCCCACCCGTTCGGGCGGCAGTCCCGGCACGCCCATTTCGAGGTGGAGGAACTCTGTGCCCGTCTCGCGCTCCATGATGCGGGCGATGTCGCCCGACTGGCGGATCGTGGCCTGCGCGATGTCTGCGATGTCCATCCGTTCCAGTGCGCTGCGGAGGGTGGACCTGTCGAACGGTATTTTCATCGTTTTGCCTGTTTTTGAGCCGCTTCGTAACCGGCGCGGAATGCCGTGAGGTTCATTTCGACGATTTGTTCCCCTTTGCGGGCGAAGATGTCGCGGATGCCTGCTTCCAGTTTTGCGATGTCGATTTCCAGGAACGGTGCGGCGGCGCCCAGCAGCACCATATTGGCCGAACGGGGCGATGCCGCGGCCCGGGCGACGGCGTCCGCATCGAGGGCCACGACGTGCGGGAGTTTCTCCAGTTCACGCTGCAAGGCCTCTGCGGCGGGGTAGTTGGGGATATTGACCAGCGGCGTGGTGTTGGTGATCACCCAACCTTCGCCGGAGAGCCACGGCAGGTAGCGCAGCGCTTCCATCGGTTCGAGCGAGACGACGAGGTCGGCCGCGCCGTGCGGAATGAGGTCCGAACGGATTGCCGACGACGAGATGCGCAGGTTCGATTGCACGTCGCCGCCCCGCTGGCTCATGCCGTGAACCTCGGCCTGCTTGATCTGCAGTCCGTCCTGGAGGGCGGCCCGCCCGATGACGGCGGCGATCGAGAGGATTCCCTGTCCGCCTACGCCCGAAAGGATGATGTCGCGTTTCATGGTCTTTTATTTTTTTGTCGAGTTATGCCTCTTGGCCGTCTGGATGCACTCGCGGCGCGGAATGATGACCGATACGCCCGGATAGGCGATCTCCTCGCGGATTATCGCTTTCATCTCCTCGCTGTTTTTCGGCAGGGGGATGACCACGCGGATGTGTGCGGGATCGACGCCGATGCCGGCGCATATTTGTTCCAGGCGGCCTGTTCCGGCCGAATCCTGGCCGCCGGTCATGCCCGTGGTGAGGTTGTCCGAGATGATGACCGTGATGTTCGACCGTTCGTTCACGGCGTCCAGCAGGCCCGTCATGCCCGAGTGGGTGAAGGTCGAATCGCCGATCACGGCAATCGAGGGGTATTGTCCGGCGTCGGCCGCACCTTTGGCCATGGTGATCGAAGCGCCCATGTCGACGCATGTGTCGATGGCGTGCAGCGGAGCCAGCCACCCCAGCGTATAACAGCCGATGTCGCTGAACACCTTTGCGGAGGGGTATTCGCGGACCACCTCCGTCAGGGCGTGATACATATCGCGGTGTCCGCATCCCTGGCAGAGTGCCGGCGGACGGGCGACGACGACCTCGCTTGCTGCCTGCGTCGGGCGAGGCGGCATGCCGAGGGCTGTGCGTACGCTGTCGGGCGACAACTCCCCGGTGCGGGGCAGTTCGCCGGTCAGGCGGCCGCGGATCGTCACGGGGTTGGGCAGTACGCCCCGGACGGCCTCTTCGACGACGGGTTGTCCCTCTTCGAGGATCAACAGCGTACCGCATTCGGCGGCGATGCGCCGCACGAGGTCGCGGGGCAGCGGGTATTGTGCGATTTTCAGCACCGGGTGCGGGCATCCGTCGGGGTAGTTTTCCATCAGGTAGTTGTAGGCGATGCCGCAGGCGATGATGCCCAGCCGTTTGTCGGCCCCTTCTGTGTAAGTGTTGAACGGGCTTGCGGCGGCCTGTTCCTCCAGACGGGCGTAATCCTCCAGCAGCGTTTTGTACCGTACGCGCGAGTTCCCCGGCATGAGTACCCACTGGCGGGGCTGTTCGGGATAACTCGACACGTTCTCGGCGCGTGCTTCGCCCACTTCGACTACGGCGCGCGAATGGGCCATGCGGGTCGTCAGGCGCATCAGCACCGGAATCCGGTAGCGCTCCGAAAGGTCGAAGGCCGCTTTTGTCATTGCATAAGCCTCCTGCTGGTCTGCGGGTTCGAAAGTAGGTATGAGGGCGAATTTCCCGAAAAACCGCGAGTCCTGTTCGTTCTGCGACGAGTGCATCGAGGGATCGTCCGCCGCTACGATCACCAGTCCGCCGTTGGCCCCCGTCATCGCCGAATTGACGAAGGCGTCGGCTGCCACGTTCAGCCCCACATGCTTCATGCAGACCAGTGCGCGCTTGCCGGCGAACGACATGCCGAGCGCCTCTTCCATGGCGGTCTTTTCATTCGAGGACCACGTGCGGTGCACGCCTCGTTCCGCAGCCAGGGGGTGTTGCTGGATATATTCGGTGATTTCGGTCGAAGGCGTACCCGGATAGGCATAAACACCCGACAGTCCTGCGTGGAGCGCCCCCAGTGCAAGGGCTTCGTCTCCGAGTAAAAGTTCTCGTTTTGCCATGTGATTTATGGGCTGTTTTGCTTTTTACAAATTTAGGAAAATTTAATTAAAATGCAATCTTTGATGACGATTTATTATGCCATCGGGCGGAATCCGGAATAAATGTCGTTTTTACCCCGTTTTTTAGTTGAAATATGTAAAAATACGGCCTGTTCGATCGGAACAGAAAAATGTCCGAATTGCCTATATATTGGTGCAAAATACTTATATTTGCAACCGTACCCTTTGCTGCAAGGCCCGCTTTCGGGGCTGTAAAGCAGCGCTCGTCCCGGTTTCCGGGTGGCGGGGGACATGTAGTTATGGAGGTGAAGAGGACCGAGACTGAAGATTTCGTAACCAGGATCAACGGGAAAGACCCCGCTGCCTGGGAGGAACTTTACGTCCGTTACTACAAGGCCCTCTGCTCCTACTCCGCATCGCTTATGGGCAGTCCCGCTACGGCCGAGGACCTCGTTCAGGAACTGCTGCTCAAACTGTGGCAGTCGGACCGCATCTTCTCCGTACTGCCTGAACTCACGGCCTATCTTTACCGTTCGGTTTACCACAATTCGCTGGCTTACCGCCGCGACTGTACCAACCGGGAGTCGCTGTTGCGCAACCTGCATGAACGGAATCTGCAGGAGGGCTGCACCCCCCCCCACATCGATCCCGAAGCCGATATGGAACAACTCGCCGGCTTTGTCGGCGAAGAGGTGATACGCCGTCTTTACAGCGACATCCATGCCCTGCCTGCCGAGCAGCAGCGGATTATCCGCCTCTCGATCGCCGGTTTCAAGGGCGCGGAGATCGCCCGGCGCCTCGGCATCAGCATCAACACGGTCAAAACTCAGAAGTACCGCGGCTACCGTTCGCTCCGCCTGCGGCTCAGTAAATTCTTCTTCCTTTTCACGCTTTTTATCGCCCTGCTGCGGGTCTGAAATAGAAACAGCCGCTTCTTTTCGGAAGCGGCTGTCTTGTGTGTCGGGGTGCTCTGTTAATAGCTGGAGATACCTCCGTATTTGCATCCCATCCAACGGATTTTGCCTTCGACATCGAATGTGGAAACGACGCGTTCCTCTTCGAAGGTATCCAGGTTTGTCGTCGGGGTAAGTCCTGATCTTCGTGTCGTATAAATCATGACTGTTCCGTCGCCCAGCGCAAAAGCCATGTAACCGCTGGTTCGCGTGTAGGTTTCGTGGTCGATCGCGATGACTTCGCTGTCGAAAGTGTGGAATTCGACGGGAGCGTCCTTCGAAGTACGCGGCTTGCTCAATACCTTGCGGGGATTCGAGGCTGCCGTGTAATAAATATACCCTTGGGGTGCATACATGACATCACCGTAACCGTCGATCCGGATTACGCCGATTTTGCTGTCGGGACCGAAATCGGGCAGTTCGCGGTAAACTTCGGCATATATCTCGGAGATGTCGATACCTGCGGTCGATACCGTGAATTTGATGCTCACTTCGCGCGTGTAATACTTGCCGTCGGATTTCTTGCGGAACAGCATCATGATGCTCGATTGTCCGCCGTTGTATCCGAAATTGGCATTTTTGATGTGCCAGCCGTCGATCAGCTCATAGTCGGTGATGCCGTCCATCTTGCTGCCTTCGGGAAATTCGGTCAACTGACCGGCTTTTTTGCCGGTTGAGCTCGAGGCTGTGTCGTAATCGAAATTGACCAGCAGGAATCGTCCGCCCTTGTCGGTTTCTTCGTAGATCAGGCCGTAGTTTCCGCCGTTATTTGTGGAATACCTCGCGCCGATGAATTTCTTGCCGTTGATCTGCTTGCCGTTGTACTGCATCGGCAGGTTCAGGAAACGCCCCGTGTAGTAGATGCGCGAACCCTTGCGCTGGAAGATGCGTCCGTCGTCGGCGAGCACGTAGCTGACAAAACCTCCGTGCATGAAATCCTTCAGCCGGAAATCGGCGGGAAGCTCCTCGTCCTTGAATTCCTGGGCCAAGGTCATCTCTTTCAGGAGCGACAGGCCGTTGAACGAGGCGCAGTTGTTGGGATCGTCGTCGAGGAACATGACGTTTCCGATGATGCTGGAGGTTTCACAGGACCAATACTCTTTCAGACGCGGATTGTCGCCCGTAAAGAGAAGCGGGATGCCTGCACCGTCTTTATGGTAAGTGAAGGTATAGGGATTCGTGAGCGGTTCGGTATAACTGATGACATCGTACCGCAATTCCCCTTCCGCTGTTTCGACCAACACGCTGTAACCTTTCTGATAGGGTTGTTCCAGCTCGATGGTAAAGGAGAAAATGGTCGAGTTTCCGGCCGAATTGCGCCGGATTTCGAAGTAGCAGGATACGCGTTCGGTCTCCATGTCGCACTCCCAGTCGAGGTCCTTGGTCGTCGTTATTACCTTGCCGTCGATGACCCATTTGTACGAAAGGTCGTTCATGTCCTTGTAAACCACGTTGGGCGTGATTCGCAGGTGCTCGGAGAGCTTGATTTTGTAGGCGCGGTTGGGAACGAACAACGCCAGGTCGTTTGTCGGGTTGTCGATTACGGGCAGGTCGAGCGTCTTGTAGTCGAGATTGCTGTCGTCGCTGTAACACCCGGTCGCCAGTGCCGCCACAACTGCCAGAAGCAGAATCTTGTATTTTTTCATAATCCGTTTCTTTTAATGATTAACCCTGGATCGCCACTGTCATCAGCGTACCGTCTTCTTCGGACACCTTTGGATTCTGCTCTTCGAGCCAGTATTTGAACAGGGTGGCGTAATAGCGCTTCTCGCTGTCGTCCAGTTCGCCATAGTCGCCTGTGAAGATGTTCTGGGAGAACAGTTCGAATTTTTTGTCGCTGTATTTGCCCAGGTAGAAATCTACTACGTCCTGGTTCCACCAAGACGGCTGTGCGATTTGCGCCGTGACGCGGAGTTCCGCCTCCAGCGCTCCGGTCTGCGTGGCGAGGAAGTTCGCATTGCTCTCGAGGCTGAATTTCAGGTTATAGATGCCCGTCTTCATCCGTTCCGTCCTGTGGATCGTGACGAAGATCGTATCGAGGAAGTCCTCTTTGTGGAAGGTCAGCTCCGGAAGTTCGTATTCTTCGCCTTTCCTGAGCGTTACTTCGTCTTCGCCGGGATAAACCTTCAGGGCGAAGGCGAGGTTCTCGGTCAGTTTGTGACCTGCGAATTTGATCGGCACGGCAATCTTTACGGTCTCCTTGGTTGTGGAGATGAACGAGAAGTAGAAAACCGGATTGTCTTTTTCCGGATACGACATGTAGATATGCCGCAGGTCGGTCGGAGAGAGAATCTCCGATTTGTTGCAGCCGATCGTGACGAGCGCGATGGCTGCTGCGAGTATTGCTATCGTTTTTTTCATCGTTTCGACTGTTTTAATTGTTGGGAATGGCGCTTTCGCTGTCGGGAACCGGCAGGGTGAGTTTGCCCGCATGGTTGAAGTTGCCTCCGGAGAAGGCGATCGGACGGTTGGTGCGTTTGAAAAAGAAGATAAGCTGTCCTTCGCCGATGAACTCCTTCCGGTATTCGTAGGTCAATGCCTCCCAGAATGCCTCTTCCGTCTCCGTTCCCGTCAGGGCGGGCGACGAGTAGCCGCGGGCCTTGCGTACGACCATCAGGTTGGCCGCTGCGCTTGGCATGTCGGTTTTGTACTGGCACTCGGCTGCGACGTAGTAAGCCTCGCTGATCCGGATGTTCGGAATAATCATGTCTTTCTTATCGCTCACCTTGACCGTGTATTTCTGCATGAAATTGGTCGAAGTGTTGATGAACGCCGATCGCCTGTCGCCGGAGGGGGTGGTGAAGAAGGATTTGCTGTCGATGGTGAGCCGTTTCGAGTTCGTGTTATTCACATAAGGCTCGTAAGTCTCCATCAGTTTTTCGTTGTAGAAGCCGAACAGCAGGTCGTCGAACATCTTGGGTGTATTCGAAATCGAAGACGAAGTTGCGAATTGCAGGGTCTTGGCCGTCACCAGGTCGATAATCTCCTGTGCATAGGTGAGCGCATCTTCGGTCTGCTGGGCCCAGAGGCAGGCGCGGGACAGCAGCACCGTTACGGCGTAGTAATTGAGGCGCGTACCGCGGTTGCTGTAAAACTTACCCTGCGAAGGCATGTTCGTGGCGAAAAAGCGGTAGGCCGTCGAGGTGGTCTGCGAAGGGCCGATTTTCACGTCGTAGGTCTTGAGCAGGTCGTGAGCCAGCTTGAGGTCGGCGATGACCTTGCCCATAAACTCCCGGTTGGAAATCGGCGGATTCACCGTCGAGGGATAGGTTTCGACATAGGCAATGTAGCGGCCGTCGGGATCGACCTCCATCGACGTGCCGAACAGGCGCATCAGGTCGAAGTGCATCATGGCGCGTATGGCATATGCTTCGCCGAGGATCGTGTTACGGTCGATTTCACCCAACGTGAAGAAATTCTCGTCGGCCTTTTTGACGTGGGCGATCAGGTCGTTGGCCTGCGCGATGATCTTGTAACCGGCGCTCCATGTGGCCGAGGCGATTGCAGCAGCCTCCTTGGCGTCGTATTCGAGGTTGTACATCTGCGGATAACCCTTGTAGTCGCTGGCCGGGTCGATCGCATAATAGCGGGCCCATACGTCGGTCATGCCCCACGAGAGTTCCTTGCCGTACATCGTGATGTCCGACATCTGGTAATAAAGGCCGTTGATGGCTTTGTAATAACCCGCGGTATTCTTGTAGAGATCTTCTTCGGTGATTTCGTACTGGGGCTCTATCTTCAGCCAGTCTTCGCATGCGGTGGTCATCGTTGCGGCGAGGAGCAGCACCAGAAGGTATGTCTTTTTCGTTTTCATGATTCGCGCGTTTTTAGAAGGATGCATTGACGGAGAGGGTGAACGAACGTGCGTAGGGCGACGAGAGGCCGCGCTCGACCTGGATCGAGCTGACGGTGAACAGGTCGCGGCAGTTGAACTGCAGTTTGAGGCGGTAGAGTCCCAGCTTGCTGATCAGGTCGCGCTTGAACTCGTAACCTACCGAGAGGCTCGACATGTTGAGGTAGCTGTAATTCTGGACCAGGCGTGAGGTGGGACGCGTTACGGAGTTGTAATCCTTGATGTTGCGGAAGCGGGCTACGTCGCCGGGTTTGATCCAGCGGTCACTCAGCACGCGGCGGTCGCAGTTGCTGTTGAGGATGTCGGCCATTTCGATCGTCTGGCGCAGCGTCTGGTTGTAACGCTGTCCGCCCCACTCGTAGAGGAAATAGGTGTCGAGCGTGAGCCCTTTCCAATAGGCGCTCAGACCGAACGAACCGCTCATCGTAGGCTCGGTGTCGCCTACGAGGACATTCTCTGCGGGGTCCCACTTGAAAGTGGTCGATCCGTCGCGGCGCAGGAACAGTTCCTGCCCCGTCGCGGGGTCGATACCCAGCGAGCGCATGGCGTAGATGCCTGTCTGCGAGCCGCCTTCGTAGTAGCGCAGCAAGGGGGTGGCCTGTACGTCGTTGCCGCCGTTATTGCTGTTGTAGTGTTCGTTTACACGGTCGTTGTAGGCTTTCAGCGAGTTGGAAATTTTCTTGAGCTTGCTCTTGTTCGACGCTCCGGTGAACATCAGGTTGATGATCGTGTTCTTGGTGTTGACGATGCGGCTGCGGAGCTGGATTTCGTGTCCGCGGTTCTCTACCTGGCCCACGTTCTCCTTGTAGGTGGTGAAACCCGACGAGGTGGGGATGGTCATGTCGGCCACGGAGTCGTGCGTATCCTTGACGTAATAGTTGTACTTGGCGTAGAACAGGCCGTTAAGGATTGTCATTTCAAAACCGAAGTCGGTCTGGAGCGTGCGCTCCCATTTCAGGTTGGGATTGCCCAGGTAGCGGATTTCCACGCCGTCGCCGGTGGGGTAGTGCCACTCGGTGATCATCACGTATTTGTTCTGTGCGGCGTAGGAGGGGAACGATACCTTACCCGTCATACCGTACGATCCGCGCAGCTTGAACTGCGTCAGCCACGGGGTCTTCTGTTTGAAAAACTTCAGGTTGTGGAGGTTGACGCCCGCACCCGTCGAGAAGAAGGGGGCGAAACGCTTGTTCGCACCGAACTGCGAACTGCCGTCGATACGTCCCGAGAGGTCGGCGAAGACGATGTCGTTGTACGAATAGTTGAGCACCGAAAGGGCGCTGAACAGGCGGTTCTTGCTTTCGAGGTAGCTCTCCGTGTCGAGGTCCTTGGCATAGCCCGGGCCCGAGAATCCGCCTTCGGGGAAGCCGCTGTAAGTGAATCCCTTGTAATCGGTCTTCTCCTCGCGGATGTTCAAGCCGACGACGAAGTTGATGTTGTGCTTGCCGATCTGGTCGTTGTAGTAGCCGTTCACGTTGATGTCGTAGTTCGACTGTTTCTGCGTCGAAGTTACGAGTTGTCCCTTTTTCTCCGTGTCTTTGAACCTGCTTGCCGCGGGATCGGTGAACTTGTCCGCATCGCTGACGATGTAGCCCAGCGCGATGTTGGCCTTGAAGTTGATTTTCTTGTTGAGGTAGTAGCGCACGTCGAACTGGTCGTAGAACTCGTGGCGTTTGCCTTTGTCGAAACTGCCCAGCATGGCGTCGTACATCGGGTTGCGATACGCCGATCCGCTGTGCCAGGTGGTCATGTTCATGCCGATCTTGCCGTTCTCGTCCAGGTAGGTGTCGTAGGGATTCATGCGCACGTAGTCCGAGAAGGAGCCGTAAGGCGACTCGTTCGAGTTGACCAGCGTGGTGGTCATCTGGTTGCGGAAGGTCAGGCCCTTGTACTGGTATTGCAGGTTGAGCGCCGCCTCCATCTTTTTGCGGTTCAGCCCCTTCATGACGCCTTCCTGGTCGTCGTACATCAGGTCGATGCCGTAGCGGAACGCGTCGGCGCCGCCCGAAATGCCGATCGAGTGTTTGTGGCTGAACGACGTGCGCAGCGGCAGGGCGAGCCAGTCGGTCTCGATGCCGCGCTCGATGTTTTGCAGCTTGCCGTTGTACTCCTTGAGCTTGGTGGCGATCTGGGTCGGATCGTCCGTGTCGTAATAGCCGGCCAGCAGCTCGGCTTCGAGCTTTTCGCGGGCGTTCATCAGGTTGTAGCTCGACAGGTCGGGGGCGCTGATCGCGAAGTTGCCGCTGTAACTCACGTTCAGGCGGCCGTTGGTGAAACTCTTGGTCGTGATGACGATCACGCCGTTTGCGGCGCGCGAGCCGTACATGGCCGTAGCCGCAGCGTCCTTGAGGATCGTGTAGGTCTCGATACGCTCGATGTCCAGGTCATAAATCTTCTCCATCGAAACCTCGTATCCGTCGAGCATGAAGATCGGGCGGTTGGGGTCGTTCTTCAGGGCGTGCTCCGACGTGAGGCTCTCGTCGAGCACCGGCGTACCGATGCCCGAACGTCCGCGAACGTACATTTCGGGCAGGGCGTTGGGGTTCGAGCCCATGTCGAGGTTCTCGGTGACGCGGAACGAAGGCTCGAAAATCTGAATGGCGCTGAGCGGGTTGCCCGAGGGGGCCACCGTTTTGAGCTGCTCGCCCGTGATGGTCGTCGACGAACCCGAGAACGATTTCTGGGCGATGTTCAGGATACCCGTGACCACGACGTTGGAGATTTCGCTCACCTGCGGGTCCATGTGGATATTGATCCGGTCGAGTTCCTTGATCGATTGCTTGCCGTTCTGGAAAGCGGTCAGTTCCTGGGGTTTCATGCCGAGGAACGTGAACGAGAGGACCATGTTGTCCGTGCGGCGCGAGCGGAGCACGAATTTGCCGTCGGGTCCCGTCACGGCGCCGCGTCCGGCCTCCTTCAGCACGACGCTGACACCGGCCAGCGGCAGTCCGTTTTCGTCGTAAACCACGCCGGAGAACTGTACGGCCTCTTCCGTGCCCTTGCGGATCTCCTCGGCGGGACGGATGACGATCATGTTACCGCGAATCTGATAGCTGAGGTTGCTGTTGCGCAGGCACAGCTTCACCACGTCGATCACCGTGGTATGGGCCATCTGGATCGAGACGCGGGGCAGCGATGCGATTTGCCCGTTGTTGTAGACGAAATCGTACTGCGAGTGGTTGTCCAGCCAGGTGAAGACCTGCTGTACGGTGGCATTGCGGAAGTCAACCGCAATTGTCGGCTGCGCTTGTTGCGCGCGGGCGATACCCAGTCCCGTCATACAAATCATCAGCAGCACGGCCAGCCGCCGTACCAGTCTGCCGGGAAAACGCCCGTCGGGTAAAAATTTCTTCATACGCTGTCAGGTTATTTGAAACAAAGTATTTAAAAATACCCGCCTTCGGACTTCGAAGGCGGGTATTCTTCAAAGTCTTAGTCTATGAGCCGGTTGATCGACTCGTAAATAAAGCGGTAATGCTCGCGGGTGCGGCGGTCGGAGGTGTTGATGTAGGGTTTCACGACGTTGCGCAGCTCCTTGAGAATGCCGAAATAGAGCTGGCGCGTCGACTGCGTGTTCAGCACGGGCCAGTATTTCAGCGCACCGTACTGGGCGCTCACTTCGTCGCGGCCGAAATTCACGTCGTTCACCGGGTAGAGCAGCGGCAACTCGTCGGCAGCCTTCATGCAAGCCTCGGGATCGCTGAAGTCGAAGATTCTTGGGTCGTCGGCGATCTGTGCGGCCAGCGCCGACGATGCCCCGCCGCGATTCTTGAATTTGGCGTTCCGGTCGATCACTTTTGACGAGGCCATCATCGTTTTGGCGAAGTTTGTCTGGTAGTAGAAGTCCTCGTCAGCGAGTTTCTGGCCCTTGCGGGTCTTCTCGAAGAGCTTGTCGAACATGTAGCGGATGTAGCGCTTGTGGTCGAAATGGTCCTCACCCTGTCCGTCGTAGACAAACAGGCGGGTCGCCGTGGCGGTCATCAGCAACTGTACGTAGTCCTTGTGCTCCTCGATACGTTCGCGCTGGATGCCCATCAGGCGTACCAGTTCGGGACGGCATACCCAATCGGGCATGTAGCGGTGGGCGTAGAGAATGTCGAGGGCCTCTTTCTGGTCCTCGTAGGAGGTGAACTCGTAATTGGGTACAGGGTCGTTGGCCTTGCGCTCGTAGGTCTTCACGCCGTAGGCTGTGATGGCGACCTGCGTCAATAACTGCTTGTAACGGCGGTAGAGATAGCTGTAAAGGCCCTGGCGGTAGAGGTACTCGGGATCGTCCTTGTCGGAAATCCATTTGTCGAAGTTTTCCATGCAGTACTTCAGGTTGCCGAGCGCATACTTGAAGTTCTTGATGTCGTCGTCTCCCACGTCGTTGGCTCCGCAGTCGGGGCAGTCCTTGGCGTTCTCATACCGGTAGATGGGATTGCCGACCGTTGCGTCGACCCATTTCTCGACCACCTTCAGCTCCTCTTCGGAAGTCTTGGCTCCGGGGATGGGTTTGTAGAGGCACTTTACGACATGGTAGTCGTATTCGCCCACGCCCGTCGGGGTGATGCGGTAGCCCTTCTTGACGGCGTCGATCGGTGCGATGAAGTTGTACTTGGCGATGTCGAGCATCGAAGGCGTCGTGCCGTACTTCTGCGTGAAGGCCGGGTTGTTGCGCAGCGAATCCGACGGGAAAGCCGCCGACGAGGTGAGGTTGTACGACATGCCGAAGCAGTCGACGCCCGTCAGCCACGTGAAGTGATTCTTGATGTGCTCGAAGAGTGTGCTGTCGGGCATGTACCGCTGGCGCACCGAGGGATCGGCGTGTGCCGTGAAGACGAAGATCTCGAACGGCATTTCCCAGACCATGTTGTGGCAGACCATGACCGTCGTGCGGAGAATTTCGCCGCTGCGGGGGTCGACATAGGTGCGTACGCGGGAATCACCGGCCAGTGAAGGCACGTAATTGATGCAGTTGTAGCGGAAATTCTGGGGGCTGAACTGCGGGTCTTCCTGCGGTGTGGGGAACGGCTTGACGCGGATGGCGTCTTTGAATCCGATGGCTTCGAAGCATTTGTTCCATTCGAGGATGCCCTTCGTGATCGCTCCGCCCATCTGTGCGGTGAAGGTGGTGTCGATGTAGAAGACGATCGGCTCTTTCGGCTCCACGGTTTCGCCGCGGTCGTATGCCGCCTGGTCCGACGGCTCCATGCGCCAGCGCGTGGCGAAGTAGACGGGGTTCATCAGTTTGTAGCCCGAATGGTAGTTGTACTTGCCCAGCACGTTCAGCGGCAGGCGGAAATCGGCCAGGCGCGGACGCATCGGGGTCTCGGGCAGCAGGGTCAGCGAACGCACCAGTTTGGCGGTGGTCACCTTGTTGTAGGTCTTGCCGATCTTGCTGTCGTAGGTGATGTAGCTGGTGATGTTGGCGTTGTCGTCGAAGGCGGCCACGTCGACCAGCATCGAGCGGTCTTTCTTCTGGTTGAAGGAGATGCCGCGCAGTACGAGTTTGGTCTCCGAGCGGGGGTCGATGGCCGTCAGAAGGCTCTCGTCGCCGATGAACAGGTCGGTCATGTCGAACACGACGGCCGTCGAATCGGCGTTGAAGGCTTTGATCTTGTACGAGCCGAGGATCGCCGGCATGTTGCTCTGTTCGAGCGCACGGCGGATTCCCTCGCTGTTGTCTCCCACTACCGACTGGCTGCGGTCGCGGCGCAGCACGACCGAGCGGTTGATCGTGTCGAACTTGACCTGCAGCGGACGCAGGGGCGACAGGCCGACGTAGCTGTCGGTATGGTCGGTGATCTCGGCCACCGACGACATGAGCATCATGTCGCGCCCGAGCGTCTTCAGGGGCAGTTCGACGAGCAGTTGGCCGTCGACCAGGTGCAGGGTCATCATGCCTCCCTTGGAGGTTTTTACTTTTTTATCTTTGAAAAGCTTGTCGTAATCGCTTTGCTTCTTCGCGGGTGCGGCGGGAGCCGTCGTCTGGGCCTTTTTCTTGGATTTCTTACCTTTGGCGACGGTTGCCGTCGTGGCGCCCGACAGGAGCAGCAGCGAAAGCAGACAGATCAGTTGTCGTTTCATAATTTCGGATCGCTGTTTTGAGTTAAACTACTGTAAAGCACCTTCGATGCGGTGGAGCAACAGTTCGTAGTGGTTGCGCGTGTCCTGATCGCCCGTGTAACGCTTCTGGCGCAGCAGGTCGCGGACCTGGATCAGGCGTGCGTAGTACATGGCGTCGCGCGGAGTGAGCGACTCGGTCAGCGAACGGAAGTAGCCGAAACCGCTGATCTCCTCGGGGGCGTTGAACAACTGCGCTTCCATCCGGTGTTCCAGGCTGGTGAGCATGTCTTCGCCTTCCATCGCTTCGGCATAGAGTCCGCCGGTGTTGATATTCCAGCCGTTCTCGTCGATCGAGGGGATGAATCCGAAGCCGCGTTGATCGTCGGCCAGCGATTTTGCCGAGCCGCTGCCCGACTGGGGCATCAGGCGCGTGATCATCAGCAGGAAGTCCACATAGGTGTTCTGGTTGCTGCGGTCGCGCGGCGTGGTGCTCCGGCCCTGGATGGTGTTCCGGAAGATACCCTTCATGGCGTCGTCGGCGTGTTCCGACTGGGTGTATGCGTTGGGGGCAGGGTCGATCATGCGGCCGAAGCTGCCTTTGTCGGCGGTGATTAACGACACCAGCAGGCGCTGTACGCGTACCGAAAGGTTGCCCTGCAGGGGCAGTTCCTTGAGCAGTGCGGGATCGTCGATCCAGTCGAGGTCGTGGAGCTGGTCGACCAGGAACTTCTGGGCGCGGCGCTGGTAGTCGCCGTCGACGAACGAATAGGAAGGACGCGGGTCGCCGGCCTTGCGCTCGTTCATCATCATACCGCCCTTGATGTTGTAGACGTGGTTGATGAACGTCAGGTACTGGTTCAGCAGCGACATGTAGATCGCCTGACGTGCCGTAAGGTCGTTGTCGTCCTCGCCGTACCATTCGTTCAGGTGCTTCATGATGAACTTGAGGTTCTTGATGCCGTACTCCGCACCGCGGACCAGGTCGTCGCCGAGGTCTTCCGACAGCGAGGTGGGGTCGAGGGTGTTGTAAACCTGCTGCTTGCCGTAGCGGTAGATCGGGTCGGCGGCATGTACGCGGATCAGGCTGTCGAGCCAGGGTTGTTCCTCTTCGGGAGTCTTGGCGTCGGGCAGGTAGGTGTAGAGCCACTTCACGGCATATTCGTCGAACACGCCCATGCGGGGAGGCATCATGCTGACGCCGCGCTCGTAGTCGCCGGGCTGTGCCACGTGGTTGAAACGGGCGTAGTCCATGATCGAGTAGGTCGTACCGTATTTCTGCGTGAACGAAGGCGAGCGGAGCGAGTCGATGGGAATGGCGGCCGACGAGCACATGTTGTGCATGTAGCCCAGGCAGTGGCCCACCTCGTGCGAGAGCACATAGCGCAGGGCGCTGCCCATGATTGAGTCGGGGATGTTCATCGTGCGGACGTTGGGATCGGCGCCTGCGGTCTGGAGGAAACGCCAGCGGTTGAGCAGCTTGACGATGTCGTGGTAAACCATTACCGAAGCGTTGATGATCTCACCTGTGCGGGGATCGTCCCACGAGGGACCCATGGCGTTCTGGATGGCGATCGGCGCGTAGCGGATACACGAATATTTCAGGTTGTCGGGATCGAATTCGGGGTCTTCCTCCTTGGTGGGGTAGTCGCGCACCTGCACGACGTTCTTGAAGCCGATCTTCTCGAAGGCGTGGTTCCACTCCTCGATACCCTCCTTTGCGTAGGGTTTCCAGGCTTCGGGCAGGTTGTCGTCGAGGTAGAAAACGATGGGTTTCACCGGTTCCACCAGTTCGCCGCGCTTGTAAGCCTCCACGTCCTTGGGCTCCACGCGCCAGTGACGGGCATAATAAACGGGCAGCGTACCGCGGTTCATATTGGCCGAGAAGCGGGCCTTGCCCGTTACGAAGATGTTCATGCGCGGGTCGGCGATGCGCGGACGCATCGGCTCTTCGGGCAGCAGCAGCAGCGTGCGGGTCACCAGGGCGGTGAAGGCGCGCTTATCCTCGATCTTGCCCATGACGGGGCCGTTCGAATAGGTGACGGTCGTCGTGTAGCTCAGGTAGCTCTTCACGGTCACGTTGTCGTCGAAGGCTTTGATGTCGCCCAGGTGGCTGTTCGACTTCTGGAACGAGGTCGAGCGCGTGAAGGGTTTGTAACCGAAGGTGCTGTACGGGTCGAACGGCGACAGGTCGCTGTTGTCCTCCATGAAGAGGTTCGTGGCGTCGATCACTACGGCCGTCGAGTCGGCGTTGTAAGCCTCGATCTTGAAGGCGCGGTAGATGCCCGGGATCGACGAACGGCGTACGGCCTCTTTGATCCCCTGGTCCTGCTCGTCGCCGCTGTATATGTCGTTGACAAGGCACAACTGGACGCCCTTGCCCTGCTTGGTGAAGGTGACGTGCAGCGGGGTGCTCGACTTGTAGCCGATCACGCCGTGGTCGTTGGAACTGATCTCCGAAACGGTCGATCCCAGCAGCATTTCGCGTCCGAATACGGACATCGGCAGCTCGAAATAGAGTTTCTCGCCGTCGACTTTGTGCAGGGTGAGCAGGCCTTTGACAGTCTGGCACTTCTTGTCCTTGAACAGTTTTTCATAATCGGTCACCTTCTTTTTCGACGTGGTGTCCGCCTGCTCGGTCTTGTTTTTTTTCTTTCCCTTGCTTTTGGCGGGCTTGGCTGCCAGAAGGAGCGCCGGAATGAGCAGGGCGCACGCGAGGAATAGGCCTTTTCGTATCATACAGTTTGAGTTAAAGTGATTTTATGGTCGTTTGTTTACAATCAGGGTGTTTTCGTCGGGCATCACCAGTTCGAGGTCGGTGATGGTTTCGAGCAGTTCGATCACCTTCGCCAGCGAGTAGTCGCGCGGAATCTTGCCTGTCAGCGTGTACTCCGCAGGGTTGACGTTGACCTGCGTCTCGACGCGGTACCAACTGCGGATGTCGGTCAGCACCTCCTCCAGGTCGGCGCTGTAAAAGGCCAGTTTGTCCTGCGTCCAGGCCGCATAGGTTCCGGCGTCGACCTCGCGCACGGTGAGCGGGTCGGCCGCGCCGCGGGTCTGGGACTGCATGCCCGGTTCGAGGGTCACCGTGCCGCTCTGGTTGCCCACCTCGACACTCCCTTCCAGCAGCGTCGTGCTTGCCAGGCTCTCCCCGGCGAAGTCGCGGACGTTGAATTTCGTACCGCGGACGGTCATCGTGGTCTTCCCGGCCTTCACGATGAACGGCCGTTCGGGGTTATGCGTCACGTCGAACAGGCCTTCGCCGTTCAGCTCCACATGGCGTTCGCCGCCCGTGAACTTCACCGGGTAGCGGAGTGTCGAACGGGCGTTGAGCCATACGCGGGTTCCGTCTTCGAGCGTGACGAGGCACTTGCTGCCCTCGGGGACCGACAGTTCGTTGTACTGCGGGGCCTCCTCGGCAACCTCCGGGGCCGCTTCGTATTTCACGCCTTCGGCGCCGTAGCTGATGCGCCCTACGCCCTCGATCTGCTGCTCGACCTGTTCGTCGAGTACCATTTTACGCCCGTCGGCGAGCGTCAGCGTCACTTTGTCGGGAGCGGGATAAATGGCATCGGCCAGTTGCAGCGTTCGGGTGCGCTGGTCGGGCACGCTCGTGCGGGTGGCGAGCAGCACGCCTGCGGCCAATGCAACGGCGGCGGCTACGCCCGTGGCGGCGATGCTCCAGCGGCGCAGCGAGCCGGCAGGTTTTTGGATGCCGGCCGCCGTGCGGAAGCGTCCGAAGGCTTCCCGTCCGTTGTAACGGTCGTATTCTGCCATACGCCGGGCCAGGTAGCCGCTGTCCTGCAACTGTTCGCGGAGCGCTTCGAAATGCGGATCACGGGTCAGTTCATCGAATTCGGCGGCTTCGCTTTCATCGAGCGTGCCGCTGAGGTGTTTGATGAAAAGTCCGATCCAATGCTCCAGTAATTCTGAATTGTTCATCTTTCTGTTGAGACCCTGTTTGCTTCAGGTATACGCTATTGAATGCGCGGCATGCCGAAAAGTATGACAACTTTTTCAATTTTTTTCAAATTCCGGGCCTTCGGGGCGGTAAACGGCGTCCGGGGCGTGTATGAAAAAGACGGATTTATTTGGTTTAATTGGTTTTTTTACGATCTTTGTGCTGCAAATCCTTATTTTATGAATAACTCGCCGAACATCAAACAGGTGGAAACCGTCCTGAAATACATTAAGCATCAGCTCTATTCCGGGCAATTACAACCGGGAGAACGCCTCCCTGCCGAGCGGCGGCTGGCGGACATGCTGGGTGTGGGCCGGGCCCATGTGCGTGCGGCATTCCAGAAACTCGAATTTTACGGCATTGTCCAGACCTTTCCCCAGAGCGGCACGGTCGTCGCGCAGGAGAAGATGCAGGTGCTCGAACGCTTGATTACCGATGCGCTCCAGATCGAGCAGTACGACTTCGCGTCGCTGGTCTACGTGCGCGTGCTGCTCGAAGCCGAGGCCATCAAGCTCTGCGCCCGTAACCGTACGGACGAGGATCTGGAACTCATCGAGCAGGCATTGCTGGAGTGTGAGGCGAAATTTTATACCGACGAGCGCGTTTCGAAGGATTTCGCCTACCATCAGGCCTTGGCCCGCGGGGCCCACAACCCCGTGATTGCATCGATGCTGTTGGTCATTACGCCCGACGTGCTGCGCTACTACCAGCGTTACCGCGTCTGCACGGTCCCGCAGGAAGAGGTTTGCTTCGAGCACCGCGAACTGCTGCGCTGCGTCCGAGAGAAGGACGAAGAGGGGGCTGTGGCGATGCAGCGCCGCCACCTCAAGTCGCTCAGCGAGTTCGCAGCGGCCTTCAACGACGAGAACCATTTCCTCGAATAGCCGGTCTAGCCGGTCTGCGCCCTGAAATGACAAACGGCCGTCCCTTTCGAGACAGCCGTTTGCTGTGTTTAGTTGCGTCACGTTCTACCCGTCGATCCAGTCGCGCAGGATTTGAGGCATTTCTACCTCCCGGCAGCAGACCGATACGAGTAGTTCGTGTCCTTTTTGGGTAAGTGAGTAGTACATCTGGCGCCGGTCCTTGCAGCAGAGTTCACGGACCACCAATCCTTTCAGTTCCACCGAGCGGAGCACCTTCGAGGTGTTCGAGGGCGTGAGGCCCAGCAGTTCGCCCAGTTCTCCCGGGCACATGCGTTCGGTTTTCGAGAGGCTGCACAGCGTCATGCCTTCGTTCAGGCAGATGCCGTAGCGTTTTTCAAACGCGGCTTCGAACTGGTGTACGGCGCGTTGCAGGTCGCGGATTCTGCAAAGGTCAGTCATCAGTCTTCACTTTATATACCGCTTGCTTTCCGCAGTGTTTCATACACTTGCCGCATTCGATGCATTTTTCCGGGTCGATCTGCGGAAGGGCGTTTCCCGTCTGGGAGATCGCGCCCGCCGGACAGATTCCGATCATCGGACAGCGGTGGTTTTGCGGACAGAGCCCGGCGTCGACCGTCAGTGCCATTACTTACCCAACATTACTTTGTCGATAGCCTCCTTGAGCGAATCCTTGGGCATTGCGCCCTGGGCCATCTGGGGTTTGCCTTCGAGCGGGATGAACAGCAGCGTGGGGATCGAGCGGATGCCGAACGCTGCGGCCAGTTCCTGTTCCTCCTCGGTGTTGATCTTGTAGATGTAAATCTGGTCTCCGTATTCGGCGGCCAGTTCTTCGAGTACCGGGGCGAGGGCCTTGCAGGGACCGCACCACGAAGCGTAGAAGTCGATCAGTGCGGGCTTGTCACCCAGATATTTCCACTCCTGGGAGTTTTTTTCGTAATCGGCGACCTTCTTCAGAAAGTCGGCCTTGGTCATTGCAATCGTTTTCATATTTGTCGTTTTTTTGTTGTTTTCCTGTGCATGGCTCCCGGTTGCGAATGCCAGAAGCGCAAAGGCTGTAAAAAGCAGTTTTCTCATCGTCTTTTCAATTGTTCTCTATCAATAACGATGCAAAGATATGATTTATTTTCCAATAAAACAAATTTCCATAGGAAAATATTTTGAAAGGCAATAAAAAAAGCGACTGCGAAATGCAGCCGCCCTTTATAAATAGAAGTGGGGTTATTCCAGATAGACCATGACGTTGCCGCTGATCTGCTGCAACGAGATTTCGCACAGCTTGGTGTTGTATTGTGCCGTGAGGATGCGTTCTTCGGCATCCAGCAGGCTCTTCTGCGCTTCGCGCATCTCGATGCCCGGCAGGACGCCCAGCAGGTAACGCTCCATGGCGATCTCGTAGTTCTCCTTGGCGGCGATCAGGTTTTCCTTTTCGAGCAGGATCACTTCGAGGTTGTTGCGGTAGGCTTGCCAGAAGTTCGCCAGGTCGGCACGCAGCGACTGTTCCAACTGCTGCTGCGTCAACTGCGCGTTCTCGACGCCGATGCGGGCGTTGCGCTGCTCGCGGCGGCGGTTGCCGTCGAAAATCGTGAAGCCTACCTTCACCCCGGCGTTCAGCCCGAGCGTTCCGCGGGAGAGATTCGCTCCCGAGCCGTAGCGGTTGTAGGTATAGCCGTAGCCTGTCGTCAGGTTTACGTAGGGATAGTTGCGCGATTTGATGCTCTGCAGGTCCAGTTCGGCCAGCGAACTGTCATGTCCGGCCATCAGCAGCGAAGCGTTTGCCGAAAGGGTTTTGGCCAGCAGGTCGTTCCAGTCGAGCGTGGCGTTGACCCGGATCACCGAGTCGGGGATGACGAACTTTTCGGCGAGGTTCTCGTTGGCCAGCAGTTCGTTGATACGGATGCGCGAGGAGGTCACCAGTTCGTGCTGGGACATGTACTTCGAGCTGTCGGCGTTGAAATCGACGCGGGCCTGCAACAGGTCGAGGCGTGAGAAGCTGCCGACCTGGACGCGCGCTTCGGTGATGCGCAGCCGCTCGCGCGAAAGCGAGACCGCATAGCGGAAGTTCTCCAGGCGCAGCGTCTGCTGGATGTAGTTGTAATATTCGGCCGTGAGGTTGGCCATGAAGTCCTCGATAGTGATGCGCGTTTTCAGCGCGCCCATCTCCTGCATCTCCTTCAGACGCTTGAAGTTGGTGCGGATGCGGAATCCGTCGAACAGCGTCCAGTTTACCGCCAGTCCCACGTTGGCCGTCTGGTCGTAGACGCTGTTTTCGGTCGAGGCGTTCCCGTCGCGCGGGGTCGTGGTGCGGTCGTTGTCCAGTGCGCCCGTATATCCGGCCGAGAGGTCGACCGTCGGCAGCATTCCGGCATTGCCTGCCGTGGCGTTGTTGTCGCTGATGCGTTCGTCGTTGCGCACGATACGCACGTCGTAGTTCTGTTCCAGCCCGATTTCCAGGCATCTGCGCAGCGAGAGCGGAGTGGATGCCTCCCGGTTCGACGGCGCCTCCTGCGCTCCGGCCGCACTGCCGATTCCCAGCAGCAGGGCCGCTAAAAATGCTTTTTTCATGCGTCGTTTTTTTTCGATTGCTTGATTCGGTCCGTCGAGACGTAGCTGTAAATGGCCGGGACGATGTAAAGCGTCAGCAGCGTCGAGACCACCATGCCGCCCACGACGGCTATGCCCATGGCGATACGTCCGTTGGCGCCTTCTCCCGTGGCGACGGTCAGCGGCAGCAGGCCCAGGATGGTCGAGGCCGAGGTCATCAGGATCGGGCGCAGGCGCTGGAGCGAAGCCTCCTCGATGGCCCGCATCTTGTCCAGTCCGGTCTCCTGTTTCTGGTTGGCGAACTCGACGATCAGGATGCCGTTCTTGGCCACCAGTCCGATCAGCATGATGATGCCGATCTGGCTGAAAATATTCATCGTCTGGTCTGTGCCCCACATGAACACCAGCGCTCCGGCGATGGCCAGCGGCACGGTGAGCATGATCACCAGCGGGTCTTTGAAACTCTCGAACTGTGCCGCGAGGATCAGGTAGATCAGCAGGATGGCCAGGATGAAGGCGAACATCAGGCTCGACGAACTTTCGCGGAACTCTTTCGAGTCGCCGGCAAGCGCCGTACGGAAGTCGTCGCCGAGGGTTTTGTCGGCGATGCGGTCCATTTCGTCGAGGCCCTGTCCGATGGTTTTGCCTTTGGCCAGTCCGGCCGATACGGTGGCCGAAATGAACCGGTTATAATGGTAGAGCTGCGGCGGCGCGACGTTCTCGACCATCGAGATCAGGTTGTCCAACTGGATCATCTCGCCCTTGTCGCTGCGCACGTAGATCGAACGCAGGTCGGCGGGCTTGTTGCGCTGCTGGCGGTTGATTTCGGCCAGGATTTCGTACTGCTTGCCGTTCATGTAGAAGTAACCGAGGCGCTGGCCGCTGAGCCCGTACTGGAGCGTCTGGGCGATATTGCGCGTCGAAACGCCCATCAGGTTGGCCTTGTCGCGGTTGACCTCGATGCGTACCTCGGGCTTGCTGAACTTGAGGTCCACGTCGGCCATCTGGAACACGGGGCTTTCGTAGACCTGCCGCATGAACTCGGGCAGCACCTCCTGCAGCCGTTCGAGGCTGGTGGCCTGCAACACATACTGCACGGGCATGCGTCCGCGGCGGCCGCCGAAGGTGCTCTGCTGCTGGACGAAAGCGCGGGCCTTGGTCTTGGTGCGCACGGCGGCCGAGATCTGTTCGGCAATTTCCATCTGCGACCGCTCGCGGGTCGAGATGTCCGTCAGGGCGATGCGGATGTTTCCCGAGCCGCTCGACACGCGGGCCGTTACCGACTCGGCCTCCGGCACGAGCGAATCGACCAGCCGGTTGATATCTTCGGTGTAGTCGCGGATGTATTCGTAGGTGGCGCCCTCCGAGCCGCGCGTGTTGATCGAAATCTGCGAACGGTCCTCGAGCGGGGCCATCTCGGCCGGGATCGAACTCCACAGCCAGCCGATCAGGCCGACCATCAGGCCGACGAGCGGCAGGGCCAGCCAGCGGCGGCGCAGGAACGAGGCCAGCGTCCGGCTGTAAAAATTGTTGAGCCCGATGAAGAAGGGCTCGGTTTTGCTGTAAAACCAGTTTTTCTTCTCCTGCCGCACGAGCAGTTTGGTGGCGAGCATCGGGGTGATCGTAAGCGCCGCGAAGGTCGAAATGACGACCGCGCCCGAAATCACCATGCTGAATTCGCGGAACAGGCGTCCGGTCATACCCTCCATGAAGACGATCGGGAAGAAGACGGCGATCAGCGTGATCGAGGTCGAAATGACCGCGAAGAAGATCTCCTTGGCCCCCTCGATGCCGGCGTCACGGGGCGTCATGCCCCGTTCGATGCGGATGTAGATGTTTTCGGTCATCACGATCGCGTCGTCGACGACCAGTCCCACCGAGAGCACCACGGCCAGCATCGACAGCACGTTGATCGAGAAGCCTGCGATGTACATGATGAAGAAGGTTCCGATCAGCGACACCGGGATCACGATACAGGGAATCAGCGTCACGCGCCAGTTGCGCAGGAAGAGGAAGATGATGATGATCACCAGGATGAAGGCTTCGTAAACGGTATCCTTCACCTCGTTGATCGATGCGCGGATGAAGCGCGTGTTGTCGAATCCGTAGGAAGTCACCACGTCGTCCGGAAGGTCCTTCTTCATGGTCTTCATGCGCGCGTAAACCGCGTCGGCGATCTCGATGTGGTTGGCGCCCGGCTGGGGGATCACGACGACGCCCACCATCGGAATGCCGTTCATCTTCATGTAGCTGCGCGTGTCCTGCGGGCCCAGTTCGGCGCGTCCCACGTCGCTCATGCGGATGATGCGGTCGGCATCCTCGCGCACCACCAGGTCGTTGAACTCCTGCGTGGTGTGCATCAGGCCCATCGTGCGGATCGTCAACTCGGTGGTGTTGCCTTCGATGCTGCCCGAGGGCAGTTCGACGTTCTCGCGGTCGAGGGCGTTTTTGATGTCGGTAGGGGTGATGCCGTAGCCGGCCATCTTCGCAGGGTCGAGCCACAGGCGCATCGAGTAGCGTTTTTCACCCCAGATTTGCACGCCGCTCACGTCGCTGATGGTCTGCAACTGCTCTTTGACCGTCAGGTCGGCGATTTCGCTCAGTTCGAGCAGCGAGCGCTTGTCGCTCTGGATCGTGACCATCAGGATGGGCGAAGCGTCGGCGTCGGCCTTCGTTACGGTCGGGGGATCGCAGTCGCGGGGAAGGAACCGTTGGGCGCGCGAGACTTTGTCGCGCACGTCGTTGGCGGCGGTTTCGAGGTCTACCGAAAGTTCGAACTCGACGGTAATGCGGCTCTGGCCCTGGCTGCTGACGCTCGACAGCGAGCGGATGCCCGGGATGCCGTTGATGTTCTGTTCGAGGGGTTCGGTGATCTGGTTCTCGATTACGTCGGCATTGGCGCCCGGGTAGGAGCACGTTACCGAGATGATCGGGTTGTCGACGCTCGGGAACTCGCGTACACCGAGGTAACTGTATCCGATGAAGCCGAATAGCAGGATGATGATCGTCAGCACCGACGCCAGGACGGGCCTCCGTATGCTCAGTTCGGAAATGTTCATGCGGCGGCGGGTTTATTCGACGGTGTCGAGTTTGACGGGAAGGCCTTCGCGCAACTGGAGCGTGCCGGAAGTGATGAGCGTGTCGCCGACGCTGAGTCCGTCGATGATCTGGATGCTCGAATCGGTCCGCAGCCCGGTCTTCACCTCGGCGGTGTGTGCTTTGCCTCCCTTGTAGAGGAATACTTTGTCGACGCCCATTTCCGGTACGAGGGCCTGGGTCGGGATGGCGATGGCGTCGGGAATTTCGTGCATGCGGATCTGCACCGTCGCAAAGCGTCCCGGCAGCAGCGTGCCCCGCGTGTTGGGATAGTGGGCCCTGACAGCCAGCGTACGGGTGGCTACGTCGACCTTCGATTCGGTGGCGTAAACTGCGGCTTCGAACCGCTCCTGGCGTCCTTCGATGGTGAACGAGAGACGCGTTCCGGCCTTGATCTGGTTGGCGTAGCGTTCCGGGACGAAGAAGTCGATCTTCAGGGGTGAAATCTTTGTGAGTTTGGCTACCACGACGCTGGGCGAGGCGTAAGCGCCTTCGCTGACGTTTCGAAGGCCGATCACGCCGTCGAACGGCGCGCGGAGTTCCGTGAGTGCGATGTTCGATTTCACGATGGCGATGTCGGCGTTGAGCATCGCCAGTTCCGTGCGGGCCTGTTCGTAGGCCTCCTGGCTGACGGCGTCTTTTTTGAGCAGGGCGCTCTGGCGGTAAACGCGGTCCTCGGCCAGCTTGAGCTGCGCTTCGTAACGCGAGAGCTGGGCCAGCAGCGGCAGGTCGTTTACCTTGGCCAGCAGTTCGCCTTTGCGGACGACGGTTCCTTCCTGGAAGTTGATCGCCACGATCTTGCCCGAGGTTTCGAACGACAGGTCCACCTCCTCGTCGGGCAGCAGGTTGCCCACCGTGGTGATGCCGTCGGTGAGCCGCTCGGGGCGGATGACGAGACCGTTGACGTTGAGTGTGTTCTGCCTGCGGGGGGCGATCGGCGCATCGGCGTCGGCCGACGATGCGGAACCTTTGTCGCCAAGCAGGTTATAGAGTCCCAATGCCAGGCAGAATACCACGAGAACAATGGCTGTGATGATCCATTTCTTTTTCTTATTCATTGCGAGAGTCAGGTTTTTGCGTTGGAAAGTCGTATGCAAAGATACGATAAAAAGCGGTTTTGCTATCGGCTCCCGGTAGCAAAACGGGCTTCGGGACATAAAATTACGGCTCTTCATCCGATTATCCGGTCCCGGAGGGGTGAAACGGAAAAAATCGGAGGTGAAATATCGCCGATCCCGGAATTTGAGGTGTATTCCGGCGCGGTGGTCCGCGAAAAAGCAGTCGCATAACCGCTTTTGCCATCATTCCGGAGAGGTACTCGGTGCTGTTCGGGCGAATCGTCGTTAAACCGTATCTCGTATCGGGGACAATACGCCGGCATTGCTTCGCCTGTCGTGCTCATCGGGGCCGGTTTGCACATGGGTTGAACCCAATTCCGGATTCCGCTGTAAAAACGCCCGGACGCCCACGAATAAAAAAACGACCTGCCATGTAGGCAAGTCGCTTGTTTTCATCGGTGGGAACATGCGGATTTGAACCGCAGACCTCCTGCTTGTCGAGCAGGCGCTCTAAACCAACTGAGCTATGCTCCCTTTACAAAAAAACCACCTGCATTGCTGTAAGTGGTTGATTTTAAGAGTGACACCGACAGGACTCAAACCTGTAACCTTCTGATCCGTAGTCAGATGCTCTATTCAATTAAGCTACGGTGCCGAATTGCGATTGCAAATGTAGGGCAAAAATCCGAAACACGCAAATAATTGCTCAAAAAATTTAATAAAAATGATAATCCGGCCGGTTGTCAGAAACTCATCGGCCGGATTATCAGTCAGATGCCGTTATTTCATTAATTCCTCCAACCGGGCTTGCAATTGCTTGCCGGGAAGGTTTTTGGCGACAATCACGCCTTCGGGCGAGATCAGGAAGTTCGACGGGATGAAGCGGATGCCGTACATTTCGGCGGCGGGGCTTTGCTTGCCTCCGCCGGGCGACAGCACGTTCGTCCACGGAAGTTCGTTTTCGGAGACGAACTGCTGCCAGCGTGCCGTGTCGTGGTCGATCGATACGGCATAGATCACGAATCGGCGATCGCTGAATGCGTCGTAAACCTCTTTCAGATGCGGAATCTCGCGGCAGCAGGGACCGCACCACGTAGCCCAGAAGTCGAGCAGCACCCAGCGGCCGGGACCGACGAGCGACGAGAGTGTCACCGTCTCCCCGGCAGCGTTTTTCAGTGCGAGGTCCATGTAGGGCTGGCCGACGGAAGAACGCTCGATGGCTTCGATCTGCCGCCGCACACTCTCCAGCACGGGGTGGTGCTGCAATTCGTCGGGGAATTGCGCAAGCCGTTCCCGGGCCTTTGCTGGGTCCGCATCGGCGCGCCGGGAATAGAGGAATGCGCCCAGCAGGTTGTCGCGGTTGGCTTCGAGCGCATCGCCGGGAATCTGGCGGTAAATCCGACTCAGCGAGTCGAGACGCTGCTTCCGTTCGGGAGTGTCCGGTTCGTCTTCCATCGCCTGCATGATGTTGCCGAGCGATACCTGGGCGGCGTTCATGGCGTTGAACGCATCGTTGAGCGGTGTTCCGGTGAACTGCCAGTTGCGTACGTCCCCTGTCGGTTCGAGCCGGATGTCAGCGGCTTCGAGCAGGATCGGGGCCCCAATGCGGCGGTCGTTGTGCATCAGGTTGGCGATCGTCGGTTCGGCGACGTATCCGCGGATGCGGAATGTGCTGTCGCTGCGTACGACCGTAACGGCCAGCACCGAGTCGTTCTCGTAGGGCGAGCACAGGCGAAGCGTGTCGCCCGGGGCGAGGCCGGCTTTGCCCGAAAGGGTGTAGTTGGGGCCTCCGCAGCCGGATAGCGCCGCTGCGGCGAGGATTGTCGGGAAAATTCTGTTCATCGGAAAGTCTTTATTTGAATACTTCAGCGAGTTTTTCTTCGAGATGTTCGCCGCGCAGGTCTTTCGCTACGATTATGCCTTCGGGTGAGATCAGGAAGTTTGAGGGGATGGAGCTGATGTTGTAGATTGCGGTGGGATCGAATCCTCCGCCTTTTTCCTTCGCTACATTGATCCAGTTCAAGCCTTTGTCTTCGACAACTTTTCTCCATTTGGTCAGGTCCTTGTCGAGTGATACGCCGTAAATTTCGAATCCTTTTCCCTTATAGGCTTCGTATGCCTTTTTCAGATGGGGAACCTCCTGCATGCAGGGTTGACACCAAGTAGCCCAGAAATCGAGCAGCACCCAGCGGCCGGGACCTACGAGCGATGAAAGCGCAATGGTCTCACCGGCGGCGTTTTTACAGGAAAAATCGGTATAGGGATAGCCGACGGTATTATGGGGTTGGCTGACGGCGCTCTGTGCGGTGGCTTGGGAGGCTTCTATCGATTTTTTCAGCATCGGATGTGCCTGCATCTCGGATGTAAATTGCGCCAGGCGGGCTTTGACCTTTTCGGGATCGTTTTTGATCTCCTGGTATTCGTAATTATTGAAAATGTAAACTCCGAAAACGTTGTCGAGATTGGCATCCACAGTTTGGGTGTAGAGCGCACTGCACTCGGCCAAAATCTCTTCGAACGGTTGTCCGCCTTTTTTGACCTTTTCTCCAATGACTTTCATTTTATCTTCGAAGGCCGTTTTTTTGTCGTTGAGAGGGGTTCCTGTAACCGGATAATAACCGAGGCTGCTGTCGTATGCTCCGATTCGGATGTTGCCTGGCTCCAGAAAGAAAAAGGCGGGACGGTTAGTTTGGCTCCGGTTGGCCAGGAAAACCATTTCCGGGGTTGTAACGGTCCCTTTCAACGAAACGGTTGTGTCGGCGTCCACGATGCCCGCGGCGAGCACCGTGTTGTCGGAAGCCCGCAGATAGACTGAGTCGCCCGGAGGCAGTTCGTAGCGGCCTGTGATGGTGTAACTTGCGCCTCCGCAACTGCATAGCAGGGCGGCGAGGGCGGCGGTCAGAAGGTTTTTCATGATGGCAGGTAGTTTTGGATTGGTTTTATTTGATCTCCCGGTCGGGATTCTTTTTCAGGAATTGCTCCCAGCTTTGCGAACCGCCTTTCGAGGCCGCTTTTTTGCCGCCTCCGAGCCCCTTCACGCGCTCGCTGCCCAGCGCGGCGTTGAGCGGGCTCGCCGTGGTGAAGTAGTGGCACAGGGCGACAGCCATGCCGTCGGTGGCGTCGAGCCGTTTGGGCGGCTGGTCGATGGTGAGCGTGCGGCAGACGATGGAGGCCACCTGCTCCTTGGCGGCCGATCCGCGGCCCGTGATCGACTGTTTGATACGCATCGGGGCGTATTCGAATACGTCGATGCCGCGGCTCAGCGCCGCCGCCATCGCCACGCCCTGGGCCCGGCCCAGTTTGAGCATCGACTGCACGTTCTCGCCGAAGAACGGCGACTCCAGCGCCACTTCCCGCGGGGCGTACTCGTCCACGAGCGCTCCCACGCGTTCGAAAATGTAGCGCAGTTTGGCGTAGGGGTCGGGGAGTTTGTGCAGGTCGATGTCGCCCAGCACTACCGAGCGCACGGTGCGGCCCTCGACCTCCAATACGCCGTAACCCATGTAGTTCGTGCCGGGGTCGATGCCCATGATGCGGTATGAATCGGTCTTTGCCATCTGTCGAATTAAAAGCCCCTCCCTCCCGATGGAACGGAACGGAGGGGCCGGATTGTCTGAAGGTTTACTGGGCCAGCAGCTCCGATACTTTCTCGTAGAGCGCCTCGCCGCGCAGGTTTTTGGCGACGATCGTGCCCTGGGCGTCGATCAGAAAGTTCGACGGAATGCCCTGGATGGCGTAATCCTTTGCGGCCTGGTTGTCGAAGCCTTTCACCTCGCTGACGTGCAGCCAGTTCATGCCGTTCTGGTCGACGGCGGCCAGCCACTTTTCGCGGTTCTGGTCGAACGATACGCCGTAAATTTCGAAACCCTTCGGGTGGAATTCGTCGTAAGTCTTCTTCAGGTGGGGAACCTCGCCCATGCAGGGGCCGCACCACGAAGCCCAGAAGTCGAGCAGGACATATTTGTTCGCCGGATTCTTAACCGCCGATTCGAGCGATACCTGCTCGCCGGCGGCATCGGGCTGCACGATGTCGATGAACGGCTGGCCGATGTCGGTCTTTATCTTCTGTTCGGCGTTCTCCTTGAGTTTCACGAGTACGGTGTTCTGCTGCATGGCTGCCGGGAATTTGGCGATCTCGTCGAGCAGTTCCTGTCCTGAGAGTTCGTAGCCCAACTGCTGTGCGAGGAGCATGGCCCCGAAAAGGTTTTCGCGGTTCTGCTCCATGACCGTACGGGTCAGCTGGTTGTATTCCTCTTCGATGGCATCGCGGCGCTCGGCGGAAGTTTCCGGGTTGCGGAACTCCTGGACGAGTGCGTTGCCGGCCGCCGCATAGGCGTCGCTGGCGTCGTTGGCGGGAGTGCCTTTCACCTGCTTGCGATAGGGATTCTCCGCGTTGTCGGCTACGGTGATCGTGCCCGGTTCGAGTATCAGCATCGCGCCGAACGTGGCTCCGTCGTCGCGTGCGTCGCGCAGGATGGCTACCTGCGGGTTCTCAGCGATGCCTTCGATGCGGAATGCCCCGTTCGCGACGGTTGCCGAGTCGAGTATATTGTCCTCCTCGTCGAAGAGGTAGACCATGCCGTTGGCTCCTTCGACCTTACCTTCGATGGCGTATTTGTTTTTGTTGCCGCAACTGCACAGCGCGACGGCTGCTGCTGCGAGGATCAGGATTTTTTTCATCGCTATTGTTTGTTTTTGAGTTCTGCGAGTTGTTTTTCCAGGTCGCGGACCTGCTGCGCCAATTCGGGCAGGCGTTTGAAAACAGCCGATGCGCGGTGGTACTGAAGCCCCGGCAGTGCGGGATAGCCCATGCGTACCTGGTCGTCGGGAACGTTCTTATCGATGCCGCTCTTGGAGGCGATCTTTACGCGGTCGCCGATCGTCACGTGGTCGGCGACGCCCACCTGTCCTGCCAGGAAGCAGTTGCTGCCGACTTTCGAAGTCCCGGCAATGCCAGTCTGTGCCGACGATACGGTGTTTTCGCCGATCTGGACGTTGTGTCCGATCTGGATCAGGTTGTCGAGTTTCACGCCGCGGCGGATGACGGTCGAGTCGGTTTTGGCGCGGTCGATGCAGGTGTTTGCGCCGATCTCCACGTCGTCTTCGATCACCACGTTGCCCAACTGGGGAATCTTGTCGAATCCACCCGACGGATTGGGCATGAAGCCGAATCCGTCGGCGCCGATCACCGCCCCTGCGTGCAGGATACAGTTGTTGCCGACGACGCAGCCTTCGTAGACCTTGACGCCGGGGTAGAGCGTGGTGTTGTCGCCGACTTTCGCGCCGCGTCCCAGGTAGACCTGCGGATAAATCTGGCAGCCTTTGCCGATCGTGACGCCCTCTTCGACGACCGTGAAATCGCCGATGTAGCACTCCGCGCCGACCTGTGCCTTTTCGGCAACCGATGCGCGGTCGCTGATTCCCGTGCGGCGGGGTTTCGCGGCGTTGTACATCTCGAGCAGTTTCAGGATGCAGGCGCCTGCGTCGTCCACCTTGATGAGCGTCGCGGCCACGGGTTGCGCGGGAGTGAACGAACGGTTGACGAGTACGATCGACGCTTCCGTGGTGTAGAGGAAAGGTTCGTATTTGGGATTCGTGAGGTAGGCCAGCGAACCGGCCTTGCCTTCCTCGATCGAGGAGACGGTGTGTACCTTGGCGTCCTTGTTGCCGACAACGTCGCCGCCTAAGAACCCGGCGATCATTTCGGCTGTAAATTCCATCATAATTACAGGTATTTGTTAATATCTATTCCTATGGGCATGAACTCTTCCACGTTGCGTCCGAACGAGAGCACCTCGCGCACGGTCGACGACGAAATGTCGGCCACGGGCGAGGGGGTAAACAGCATGACGGTCGTGATCTCGGGATAAATCCGGTGGTTGGTGGCCTCCATCGTGCGCTCGTACTCGAAGTCGGTGGTGTTCCTCACGCCGCGGATGATGGCGCAGGCTCCCGTTTCCTCGGCGAATTCACCGGTCAATCCGGTGTAGACGAGCGCTTCGACACGCGGCTCGTCGCGGTAGATGTCGTCGATGAGCCGCTTGCGGTTTTCGACGGTCAGCAGTCCTTGTTTGGAGGTATTGTTGCCGATGCCGATTACCACACGGTCGAAAAGATTCAGCGCTTCGTCCACCAATGCCGCATGGCCGCGCGTGAAGGGGTCGAACGACCCGGGGAAGATTGCAGTGCGTTCCATATCGGACAAAGGTAGAAAAAAAACGGAAAAGCCGCACGTTTTCCGTTTTTTATTCATTGCGGGGTGCAGCGGGTCATTCCTTGTGGAGCAATCTGCGCAGACGCCGCAGCGCCTTGCTCATCTGCGCTTCGACGGTCTTGACAGAAATTTGCATTTCGGCGGCTATTTCGGCGTTCGAGAGTTGTTCCCGGCGGCTTTTGAGGAAGATGTCGCGGCAGCGGTCGGGCAGTTGGGAGACGGCTTCGGCCACGAGTTCCATGATCTCGTCGGTCTCGATCCGCAATTCGTCGGGACCGGCGAAAATCTCCCCCAGTTCATCGAACGGAATGTAGGAAAAACGATCATCGCGCAGGCGGTTGAGCGCCCGGTTGCGCACGGCGCGGAACAGGTAGGCGCGCACCGAAACGGTGATCTGCAACTCTGCGGCGTGCTGCCAGAGATAGGTATAGACATCGAGCACGACCTCTTCGGCCGATGTACGGTCGCGGAGCCAGAATTCGGCAAAGCGGCACAACGGCGCATAGTGGCGGTCGAACAACTCCCGGAAGGCGGTGATTTCCCCCCCCCGTCTGAGTTGCAGCCATAGGGCCATATCACGTTCGTTGTCTGACATGTGCGGGTCTTTATTGCATATATCGGTACATAAAGATAATGAATCTTGGCGATATAAAACAGTTTTCCGTATGCCCGGCCGTTGCAAGACAGCGGTTTTTCCGGTCCGGGGCCCGCTTTGTCCGGCATCCCGGCGTCCGCCCGGGTACGGCATCCTGTTTCGTTCCGGGGCCTGCCCGGAGTCGGGTTGGCCGGAAATGACAAAAGCCTGCGGGATCATTCCCGCAGGCTTTTGGTAAGAACGCGGATTATTCGAGCAGTTCGTTATTGCCCCATACGTTCAGTTCAGCGATGCACCAGCCCCGGAAAGTCGGGTTGTAGGTCTTGTTCGTATAGCTGATATTGATACGGAAGCGGATATAACGAGCGTGCTGGTAATCTTCGAGCATCGGGTCGATAACCACGGCAAGCGGATCCAGCGGAGTCTCGGGATCGGTCCTGTAGTCGCGATACTCCTGCCGGTAGGTCCAGTTCTGGTCGTTCTCGGCGCCCAGACCGTCGCCGGTGATCGTCTTGGCGGTCCAGACTTCGAGGTGGGCGATTCCGTAGCGGGCGCCGGCCTCGGGGTTGCCCGTGGTCATGTAGCGCTGCGAGAACTGGAGACCGCGCACGGTCACCTCGCGCCCCAGGTCGAGGACGAAGTCGTAGGGCGGATTGGCCTGTTCTTCGTCGGCGTTGCAGTAACCGAACGTGTTGATGTCCTCGTCGAACATCTTGTTGACCTCATAGCCGGGTTTCGCTTTGGGCGAGGCCAGCAGTTTCCAGTTGTTGCGGTCGAGCAGCATGGGAGCGGGCGGTCCCGGTTTGACGGTCTTGTTGAAGAGGATGTAATGGACGTTGCCGGTCTCCGAGATCATGGCCCGCGGATCGCCTTTGATCGAGTCGATGGCGATCGGCAGCAGGTAGGCCTCCTCGTCGGGCATGCGCAGGCTCTGCAACTCCACCTTTATCGTCGTCGAAAGCGTATTGTAGCGGGGCAGCATCACCTCGTCGGTCGAGAACGTATAGGCATCCGACGGGCAGAGCTTGTAGGACGTTCCGTGAGCCTTGTTGTAGACGTCGACCAGCTCGGGAGCGGTCTTGAGCACTACGGTGACATAGTTGCCGCTGATCTGCTCGGCGGCGACACGGATGTTGACGGTTTGCTTCTTGGGGCTTTCCAGCGAAATCACCTGTGCGTCGGTCGAATAGGCGTTCTGAATACCCAGTACGGCAGCCTCCTTTACCACCGGTCCGTCGTCGTCCTTGCAGCCGACCAATGCGACGAGCAGGGCGGCCGTAAGGGTGAGGAGTTTTGTATGTCGTGTCATAATCGGTTGGTTTTAGGGTTCGTGTCCGTGTTAGAATTTGACGTCGACCATTACGGGGATGTGGTCCGATGCCTGCTTGATGTCGCCCTTGCGGAACGAGTTCATGATCTTGGTGCTGATCACCTCGCACTTGGCGTCGTTGCCTTTCCACAGCATGATGTAGTCGATACACTTGTTCGGCTTCTGCGAAGAGTGGGTGAAGTCGTTCTCCCCGTGAGGACTCAGCACCTTCCATTCCTCCTTCAGTTTGATCAGCGTAGTGGTTTCGGGACGGGCGTTGAAGTCGCCGCCCAGGAAGACCGGCTTCTTCGACGCGGCGAACTCCTGCTCGATGGCCTTGTTGATCTGTGCTACCTGCTCCAGCTGCGAGCGCGACGATACGTGGTCGAGGTGGGTCGTGGCGAATACGTATTTCTCAAACTCGGCGACCACCATCACGCGCGGCTCGGCTCCGTCGCCCTTCGGCAGCGCAACGGAGAACGTCCGGATGGGTTTCTCGTGGCAGACGATGCCGTCGCCATAGGCGCCGCCCTGGTAGGCCATGGCGCGGAAGAAGCTGTAATTCCAGTCCTCTCCCATCAGTTCGGCGAACTTCTTGAGTTGGAAGACGCGCATCGTGCGCACCGTGCAGCTGTCCAGTTCGCTGATACCCACGAGGTCGGCCTTGGCTTCGGTCATCATGTCGGCGACCATCTGGTAGCTGTCGGTGTATTTGGAGAAGATGCCGACGTTGTAGCTCACCAGGCGCGTCGTACCCTCGTTTTTCGGGTAGTAGTCCACATCCGGCTTCTCGCCTTCGCCGGGTTTCAGGTGGGGCGGGATTTCGGTTTCGTCGAACGGTTTGTCGCTGCTGCATGCCGTTACCTTGCAGCTGAGTCCGAGCAGCAGCAGGATTGTCAGGTATTTTTTGATCGTATGTTTCATTTTTGTCGTGTTTTAAAGTTATCTGTTTCGAAATCAGAGGTCCAGCCCGTCGTTCCAGCCGGGGTTTTGCGTCAGGGCGCCGCCGGTCAGCGAGCGGTCGTTGGTCGGGATCGGGTAGAGGTAGTCCCGAGCCTCGTTCCATTCGCCCGGATTGTTCTTGTGGGGGGCGATATAGCCGTAGCTGCCCTCCGAAAGATAGATGTCCTGGTCAATCTCCATCACCAGCGGAGCCTTGGTCGAGGGGGTCTCGCCTTTGCTCTTGAGGTAAATGTCGGGCGTTCCGTCGCCGTCGAGGTCGTACTCCTTGGTTCCCTCGGGGATGTAGATGCCGCGCAGCGGCTGGGTGAAGGTCTTACCCTCTTTCCAACGGATGATATCGTAATAGCGGTGTCCCTCCTGCAGAAGCTCGATGCTGCGTTCGCGGCGGATTTCGAGAATGACGCCCTTGTTGGCTCCGCTGACGTTCGGATAGCCCGTCTCTGCGGATGACAGGTAGGGGTCGGGGTTGGCGTTGGCGTCGTCCATATCGAGGTTGGGCATGCCTACACGGTCGCGCAGCTTCTTGATCGTCAGGTCGATGTCATTCTGCGTCAGGGTTCCGATTTCGGCCTTGGCCTCGGCGTAGTTGAGGTAAACCTCGGCCGAGCGGATGATCGGAAGGTCGGTGTACGAGAGGTTGTAGCCGTCGGACTCGAAGTTGGTCGGGGCGACGAACTTGATGGGCTGGTATCCCGTCATGCAGGTCGACAGGCTCGGCACTTCCTTTTTCGTCGAACCGATACGCGTGTATCCCGGCGTGCGGATCGACTGTTCGAGGCGTGGATCGCGGTTGGTGCACTGATCCTTGAACTCCATCGTCTGCCAGCCCTGGCGGTCGGTGAAGCGCGAACCGTCGGCCATCAGGTAGCTGTCGACGATCTTGCGGGTTATGCCCGGGCGGCCGTACGAAGTGTTCAGCGAGTAGAATGTACTGTTGTGGAATACACTGAGGCTCCTGCTGTAATCGCGGGCGAGCACGACCTCGATGCCTTGCGCCTCCTCCGATACGAACAGGTCGCGGTAGGCCTCCTTGGCGCCACTTTCGGTGTAGAGACCGTAACCGCTGTTGCTGATGAACTCTTCGGCGGCAGCGGCGGCCTGTTCGAGATACCATTTCCAGTCGTGCTCGTAGCCGTCGATTTTGTGGTATTTGCGGAAGGTTCCCTCGAAGAGGCAGAACCGCGATTTGAGAGCCAGGGCCGTCCACTTCGTTATGCGGTAGAGGTCGCGTTTGGTGGAGAGGTGAGCGATGGCGTAATCGATGTCCTCGATCATGCGCTGCATGACGAATTCGCGCGAGTCGCGCGGGCGCTTGAGCTCGGGATCGGCCGAACCGAGGGGCTTGGCATACCAGGGCACATCGCCGAAGCGTTTCACCTTCTCGAAGTAGAAGTAGGCGCGGAAGAAGCGGGCCAGGGCGTCGTAGCGCGTCCGAACCTCGGTGTCCTTGCAGTTGACCGAATATTCGAGCAGCGTGTTGATGTCGCGCAGGCCGGTCCAGGTCCAGCCGCCGCCCGATGCCGGGATCGTGCGGCCGCCGCGCATCTCCTGGGGCAGGTCGCTGTGGATCAGGTTGTCCCAGTACTCGTTGTAGAGTCCGTCGCTCGGGAACGCCGTATAGAATTTGTTGCTGAAGGCCTGCAATTCGTTTTCGTTCGAGAAGAAGGTCTCGGGCGACATCTTCGACAGCGGGTATTTGTCGAGCCAGTCCTCGCACGACGAAAGCGTCAGGGCGCAGCTCGCGATCAGTATCAATGGAATCTTTTTCATTCTCTTCTCATTTAAACGGTTAGAAGGTGATGTCTACACCGAACATATAGGTTTTTTGCCAGGGGTAGGTGCGCATCTCGTCGTTCATGGCAGCCATTTCGGGATCTATGTAGTCCGAGTGGATGGGCGACCAGGTGGCGAGGTTCTCACCCGTGAAATAGATGCGCAGGCTTTCGATCAGCGCCTTGCGGGTCCATTTCTTGGGCAGCGTGTATCCTACCGTGAGGTTCTTCAGGCGGCAGTAGCGGATGTTCTGCATGTAGCGGTCGTTGGTGGCCGTCAGCTCGCGGTTGGTGCCCGACAGGGCCACATAGCCGCGCGGACGGGGGAAGTAGGCATCGGGGTTCTCCTCGGTCCAGTACTGGGTGTGGAAGTCGCGGGGCATCCAGCTTGCATAGGGTCGGGCATAGGGGCCCCAGAATGCGATGGTGTTGGCTTTCGGATACCAGTGACGGCGGCCGATGCCCTGGAAGAAGATCGAGAAGTCGATGCCGGCCCACGACATGCTGAGCGTCGATCCGTATTGGAAACGCGGCTGGCTGTTGCCGATGATCTCGCGGTCGCCCGGATCGTCGACGGTGTTTTTGCCGATGGAGATCATGTTGTCGCCATCCAGATCGAGGAATTTCAGGTCACCGGCATGCAGGCCGCGCTCCGATCCGGCCGCGGCATTGATGCGGTTGTTGACGTTCGTCTGGTCGACGGGGTAGTTGGCGGCCTCTTCGTCCGAAGCGAACAGACCTCCGATGCGGTAGCCCCAGATTTCGCCCCAGCGCATGCCTTCGTAGTACTTCTTGGCGAAGGTGCGGTCGGGGTTGTCGTACCGGGTGATGTTGGTGACGTAGTCGTTGAAGGTCACCGTCACGCTGTACGAGAACGGGCGGCGCAGCAGCTGGAACTCGTCGCGCCAGTTGAGCGAGAGTTCGTAACCCTTGGTGCGCAGGTCGGCGCTGTTCATTTTCGGCGAGTCTGCACCGTAGGTGGCCGGCAGGGCGACGCCCTCGGTGAGCATGTCCTTCGTGTCGCGGATGTAGAAGTCGGCGGAGAAGGCCAGACGGTTGTTCAGGAAGCTCATGTCGACACCCAGGTTGTTGTGAATACTCGTTTCCCACGAGAGGTTCGAGGCTACGGGAGCCGAGATGGTCGCCGTGGCGGGCTTGTTGCCGCCGAACAGGTAGCTCTGGTTGCCGATCGAGATTTGACGGATGTAATCGTAGTAGCCGACGTTCTGGTTGCCCAACTGTCCGTACGAGTAGCGCAGTTTGAGGTTGTTGAACTGGTCGCGGATGCCGTCGAAGAAGGCCTCCTCCGAGATGCGCCATCCCAGCGAGAAGGAGGGGAAGAAGCCCCAGCGATGTCCGCGCTTGAAGCGTGACGTACCGTCGTAGCGGCCGCTTACCTCGACGAGGTATTTGCCCTTGTAGTCGTAGTTCAGGCGGCCGAAGAAGCCCATCAGGGCGTATTCGTTCTGACCGCCGCCTACCTCCATGCGCTTGTCGCCGTCGGCGTCCTGGCCTATGAGGTTGAGGTCCATCAGCGTTTCGGAAAGCAGGTTGTAACCCGTTGCGGAGACATCCTTAAGGAACTTGGTCTCCCAGTTGAAACCGACCATCGCCTTGAAGTTGTGATCCTGGGCGAAGGTGCGGTTGAACGTACCGTAGATGTTGGCCTGGTAGTAGTTGTGCATCATGGTCTTTTCGTAGAGCTTGTCCTCGAAACGGCTGCCCGACGAAAGGGTTTTCACCTCGCCCGGATACTGCGAGTATTCGGTGTTGACCTGGCGGTTGACGTTGTGCTGGGTGTTGAACATGTAGGTGAAGTTACCCTTGATCTCCAGCCCCTTGACCGGGGTCCAGGTCAGTTCCGTGGTGGTCGACATGTTGTCGGTTTTGTCCTTGTTGTAGTGTCCGCCCTTGTTCATGATCGTGGGCAGACCGTCCATGATCGAGTACTTCGACAGCGAGGTGTAGTAGACGCTCGTGCCGTCGGGGTTGTAGGGCATCATCGACGCCAGACCGTGTACCGTGCCCAGCGAGAATGCCGTATTGACACCCGAGGGGCCGGGATAGTAGTACTGATAGTTGTAGTAGCTGGTGTTGTTGCTGATCTTCAGCCACTTGTTGATATCGAACGAGATCTTCGAACGGAAGTTGATACGCTGCAAACGGTCGGGATCCTGGCGGAAGAGACCCTCCTCGCTGTAATAGTTGCCCGAAAGCATGTATTTCACCTTCGAGTTGCCGCCCGAAAGCGAAATGCTGTGGCTCGTGTTGGGATGCTCGTCCTTGAACAGGTAGTGATACCAGTCGAAGTTGGCATAGTAGGCATAAGTGTCGCGGCCGTCGCGCTGGTCGATCTTGACCCACGGGCGGTCGGGATGTTCCACCTTGTCGTTGCGGCGGGCCCACAGTTCCATCATGTCGTCGGCGGTGTAGTTCGTGTAGTTGGTTCCCGCATCTGCATGCCAGAACAGGTCGTTGACGTAGACCGAGTAGTAACCGCGGGTCTCGTAGTCGGTCGAGGTGGTGGGTTCGTTCCAGCCCCAGCGGCCGCTGTACGAGATGCGGGTCTTGCCCGTGGTGTCGCCGCTCTTGGTCGTCACGAGCACCACGCCGAATGCCGCACGGGCTCCGTAGATGGCTGCGGCCGAGGCGTCCTTGATGACCGAGATCGAAGCTACGTCGTTGGGATTGAGCTTCATCAGGTCGCCTTCGGCTCCGTCGATCAGCACCAGCGGCGAACCGCCGTTGATCGAGGTGATACCGCGGATGTTGAGGTCGGCGGAGTTGCCCGGACGACCCGACGAGGTCGAGATCGTAAGGCCCGGAACCGATCCCTGGAGCATGTGGGCCACCGAGGGCGCCGAGCGGTTCTGCAACTGTTTTTCATCTACCGTGGCAATGGCTCCCGTGAGGTTCATTTTCTTCTGGGTTCCGTAACCTACGACCACGACATCCTCCATATTCACGGCGTCTTCCGTCAGGAAGACCTTCACGTTGTTTTGTGAAGCCGATACGGCGACTTTCTTGCCGACATAGCCCAGGTAGGTGAAGTCGAGCGTCACGTCGGCGTCGGGAACCGGGAGCGAGAAACTGCCGTTGGCCTCGGTCACCGTGCCGCGGGTGTTGTCGCCTACGAGCGTGACGGCTACGCCCGCCAGCGGAGCTTCGGACGAGTCGTTGACGACGCCTTTGATCGTACGTTGTGTGGCGGAGGTTTTGCGGGCCGGGATCAGCGCGATCTGGCGTTCGGTGATGGTAAAGTTCAGCCCTGTCGAGGCGAGCATTTCCTTCAAGGCGGCTGAAATAGGCATGTGTTTCGCCTTGAGGCTTACGCGCCGGGAGAGGTCGGTTTGCTTGGCATCGTAGAAGAACGTGTACTTGCTGTTCTTCTCGATCCGGGATATGGCTTCCGAGAGCGGGATGTTGGAGAACTCCATGTCGAGAGTCGGTTCCTGCTGCGTCTGGCCATATACAACCGTCGTACTGCTGAAGACCAGCAGCAAAAAGATTGCAAATAGTCTAAAGTGCATCATGTTTGAGGTTTTAAGTTTGTGGATGGTTGTGGCGGCATTTGGTCGGATACCGCTGTGGAACGGTCGGAAGTAGTCGGTTTGTCACTCCATAGGCATTCGTTTTTAGGGAGGTTGGGTGGTTTTATTCGAGTTCGGAAATTGTAACGGTGTTGTCTTTCGCAAAGGAGTATGAGATAGGGTTGATCCGGCTCATGATGCGCAGGATCTCTTCGAGCGGTTCGTTGGTGATGGTGAACGTGTAGGCGTAGTTGTGTGCGATGGCCGGGGTGATATGGATTTCGGTGTTGTACCAGCGGGCCATGTAGCGGCAGATTTCGCCCAGCGACTGGCGTTCAAACGAGAGTTTTTCCGCGGCCCAGCACGACTCCATCGCTACGTTGCCCCGCCCGATGACGATCTTGCGTGTATCGGAGTTGTAGCGAGCGATTTCCCCGGGACGGAGCAGCCGGCGGCTGCCGTTGCCGGAGTCGAGCGACACGGAACCCTCGACCAGCGAAATCGATATGTCGTTGTCGGCCGAGGTGCGGATGTTGAACTTCGTGCCGTGGACGCTGACTTTCAGGCCTTCGATCTCGACGGTGAAGGGGCGCTCGGGATCTTTCGCAATGTCGAAGAACCCTTCGCCGTGGAGTTTCACGCGGCGTTCCCCGTCTCCGAAGCGGGCGTCGTAGGTGAGTGTCGAACCGCCGTGAAGCCAGACTGTCGATCTGTCGGCCAGCCGGGCCTGCGATTTGCCTTCGAAGGCGCAGAGTTGCTGTTCGGCCGAATCGACTGCGGGACGTAAGGTGTCGGTGCGGGTCACGAAAAGGGTCACAGCGACTGCTGCGGCCACGGCTATGGCCGTTTGCAGCAGGTGGCTCCGGCGGAGCTTCGGGGTTTTGTCGGCCTGCGGGATTTCGTAGACGCCGACGCGTTGCTGCAACTGCTGCCACAACCGGTCGCGGTCGGGCTCGTAAGCCGAGGCCCGCTGCTGTATCTCGCGCCACACGCGGGTCAGGCTGTTGTAGAAACGGCGGTTTTCCGCCTTGGCGGTCCACTGGTCGAATTCGCGTTGCGTGGCGTCGTCGAGCGTGCCTTTAAGTGCGCTGATAAGGAGGTCCCAGGTATGTTTGTCAGGGTTCATAGGTTGCTGTCGTTTTTCCTAAGACACGAAAAATCCGGCCGACCCCTACGGGCCTGCCGGATTTCTTCGAAAAAAGTTTTATCGTTCGATTTTCACATACTCCGCATGGACGATCCGCGTATGCGGATTCGTCGAGACGATCTCCTGCCGGATGGCTTTCGTTCCCCAGCGGATGAAGAGGAAGCGGCGGGGGATGCGGTGGATCACCTGCCGGAGGGTATCGACGCTGCGGATGCGGCAGGCGACGGAGTCTTTGCCGATACGGCCCTCGACGCTGACCCACGGATCGCGCCAGCGGAACACCCGCATGGTGTCGTATACGGGGAGCGAGCCGCGTATGCCGGCGACAACCGTATCGCGCAGCGGCATGCGGACTTCGGTTTGGGTCGCGGTGACGGCCTTGGCTGCGGCTTCGAGGCGGCGGATTCGGATGCCGAGGCGGCGAATCTCTCTGGCGTCGGCTGCGCGCAGGCTCTCGAACTCCCCGCACCGCAGCCGGAGCGCCCGGACCGAGGCCGCATCGGCTCCGGCCTGTGTGCGGTAGTGCGTGATTTCAGCCGTGAGGGCTGTCTGGTTCTGGGCGAGCCGCCGGTTTTCGGCGTGGTAGCGGCGGTAGGTAAAAGCGAATAGCGCCGTCACGGCGACGGCGTAAAGCAACAGGTATTTTTTCACGGTTTCCGGGTTTTGATTCCCCGAAAGATAGAGTGTGCGGGGAGCCTCCGGTTTCTATTTTTTCAGAAGCGGTCTTCGGCGCCTCTCCGGCGGGCGGCCGGTTGCCGGATAATCGGTTTTAACCTGTCGGTCGCTTGGAATCCTGTTTCTTAAACGGGCTCCATCGCTTCGGCGACGCGTTCGGCGACGAGGGTCATCAGCGGCCGTCCGTCGCAGCGCGAAAGGGAGGTGATGCCCCGGTGGTCGGCGAAAAAGAGTTCGTCGAGGTAAGGCAGGTCGGCTCGGCCGAACGGCTCTTCGCGCAGTTCCAGTCCTGCGGCCAGTATGGCCTGGACGGCCAGTTCGCGCTCGACGCTTGCGGGGCCGGGGGCCGTCAGGACGGTGTGGCCGCCGATGCCGAACAGCGGCGCGTCGTCGGCCGAACGGAGAATCCCGGCGCTGTCGCACCGCACCGCGACCTCGGCTCCGGCCAGTTCGGCCTCGAAGCGGGCCAGTTGCGCCGCTGCCTCGCGCGCAGAGGTCGGTGCGGCGGAAAGCGGCAAATCGTAGTCGACCGTCACGGCTTCGGGCGTAAGACTCCGGAAGGCGTAGCCGTCGTAGAGCGATACTCCTGCCGGAAGCAGGCGTTCCGTGCCGTCGGGCAGCAGTTCGATGCGCACGAATCCGGATACGCCTGCGGGATAACGCTCCGCAGCGGCCAGAGCTTCGATACGCGCCGCAAGCCGTTCTGCTCCGGGGGCGTAACGTCGTCCGAAGAGGTCGTGCGATGCGGCGTCGAGCACGGCGATGTGTCCGGCGACGTTGCGTGCGCGTCCCCGGGCGAGGTGTACGGTCTGATATAGGTAAAGCTCCGTCAAAGCATGAAAATTTTCAACAGCAGTTCGCGCAGCAGTTCGCCGTCCGACGCGCCTCCCGTATTGAGTCCCTTGCTCTTGGCGTCGTATTCGCGCAGCAGCCCCAGGATGTTGAATACCTTGCGGTTGTCCCATCCGGCGGCGTTCTGCTTGATTTCATTGATGACGAACGTGTTGTTTTTGCGCAGGATGCGCATCAGCTCGGTGTCCGGCGGAAAGGGCTGTCCCTTGTGACGCGAGAGCCAGCGCAGGTAGTTGACCACGAACATCTCCTTGAACTGCCCGAACAGCGCCATGATGGTCAGCAGCAGCGGGTTGTCCTTGGGGTTGCGGCCGAAATGTTCGGCGATCATCAGCGCGCGGGCCATGTCCCGCGTAACGACGGCCTTGCACAGTTCGAAGTTGTTGAAATCCTTCGAAATGCCGATGTTGGCCTCGATGTCGGCGTCGGTGATGCGCTGTGTGCCCTGGGGCAGTGATACGGTGAGTTTGTGGAGTTCGTTCGAAATCTTCGAAATGTCGGTTCCGAGGTGGTCGGTCAGCATCGAAAGCGCTTTCTGGTCGATCGTGAGGCCTTTCTTCCGGATGAACTGTTGCAGCCACGCCGCGATCTCGTAGTCGCGCGGCCGTACCGATTCGAGCACCACGCCGTTCGCGGCGCAGCCCTTATAGAAGGCCGAACGTTTGTCGGCGTTTTTCTCCTTGTGACAGATCACGAGGATGGTCGTCGGCGACGGTTTCTGTGTGTAGAGCGAGAGCTTGTCCAGTCCCTTGAGCTGCTGGGCTTCTTTGAGGATCACCACCTGGTACGATCCCATCATCGGCATCTGGCGGCAGAGGTTGATTACCTGCCCCGCCTCGGAATCGCGGCCGTAAACGGTGACCTGATTGAAGTCCCGCGAAGCTTCGTCGAGAATCGTCGTGGCCAGCCGGTCCGAGAGTGCGTCGATAAAGTAGCTCTCTTCGCCCATCAGCAGGTAAATGCCTGCGAATTTGCGGGCTGCTACGTCGGCGGCGATCTGCTCGTATTCGGCGACGGAATCTTTGAATTTCAGAGCGCTTTTAGCCATTCTAAATGATTTCTTTGGTGATGCGCAGCACGTTTTCCGTGTCGGGCGTAAGGCGGTAACGGTCGTCGATGCGCCGTCCGACGAGCCAGACGATTTCGTCGCCCGACAGCAGTACGAACTGCCGCTGTTTTTCGGCGACCGAAACTTTGGCGTCGATCAAAAAATCGCTCACCTTCTTGCGGCCCGTCATGCCGAACGGCACGAACCAGTCGCCCTGCTGCCAGCGGCGCAGTGTGAGCGGGTATTGCAGGCGGTCGGCGTCGAGCTGTGCGATGTTTTCGGGCACGCCGAAATTCTTGATCGTGTCGATGTCGCAATATTCGTAGTAGAGAACCGAGTTGCCGCAGTAGCTGCGCAGGGCGCCTTTGCGAACCGTCGTGAGGCATACGTCGTCGTCGGCTATCGGTCCGATGACGATCTTCCCGCGGTCGACGCAGGCCACTCTCTCGCGGGCGTAGAAGCGCCGCCCCGTGGCGCCCTGTTCGAGGGCGTGGCACAGCGAGTCGATCACGTCGCCCTTGAATCCGTAGGCCGAGTTGAGTAGTTCGTAGATCACGAAACCCTGCGGGAATGCCGGGTCGAGGCGGTCGAGGTGGATCGTGTCGATCCCGCTCTGAGAGGTGACGGCTTCCTCGCGGATGCGTTCGATGCCGTGGTTGATGAACAACTGGGCGTCGGTCAGGCGCGCGAGGTTGCGGCTCATCAGGCTCGTGAACTTGGGGTTGATTTCACGGATGCGCGGAATCAGCCCCAGCCGGATTTTGTTGCGCAGGTATTTGGTCGAACGGTTCGACGAATCCTCCCGGAAGGGAATGTGGTTTGCAACGGCGTATTCCAGCAGTTCCTTGCGCGAGGCGAACATCAGCGGGCGGATGATCTTCCCGACCTGGGTCGATATTCCCGTAAGGCCCCGCAGTCCGGTCCCCCGCAGCAGGTTGATGAAAAAGGTCTCGATCGAGTCGTCGGCATGGTGGGCGATGGCGATGGCCGTGTAGCCGTATTCGCGGCTCAGGGCGTCGAACCATGCGTAGCGCAGCCGCCGGGCCGCCATCTCCATCGACTCGCCCGTGCGCTCCATCTCGGCGACGGTCTCGAAACGCTTGTTGTAGAACGCCACGCCGTATTTCTTCGCTTCGTCCTCCACTAGTACCTCGTCCTCGTCGCTTTCCTCGCCGCGCAACTGGAAATTGCAGTGGGCGACCCCCACCCGGTAGCCGCAGCGGGTGAACAGCGAGAGCATGACCATCGAGTCCACGCCGCCCGAGACGGTCAGTAGGATTTTGTCGTCGTGCGTGGCGAGGTTGTTCTCGTCGACGTAGCGTTGAAATGCGTCTAACAATGCCATTGGATTCGTTCGTTTAGAGGTCCCGGGTCCCTATTTATTGCCGTTTTGTGTCTTCCATGGAATATACTGCATCCGGGCATCCGAGAAATATTCCAATTTATAATCTTCAGGCAGTTCGCGAGAAACCGCTCGTGTGATTTCCACTCCCTCCGCATCAAGATCCGCTACCTTGTCTTTTTTTGGATAGTTTGCGTAAAATTCATTCCAGTATTTTTGGAGCCACAGTTCTATTCTTTCCGAAAGCGCCGCGGAGAGATTTAGTTCGGATAGGGGGATGTAGCCTTCATATTTATCCCGTATCCCGGTTCCGTTCAGATAACCGTCGATAACTAAATATTTCATAGTCGTGCCGCGCCTAAAGTATGTTCACCTCGGTATCTATCGCGATGCCGAACTTTTCGCGGACCGTCTCCTGCACCTTGCGGGCGAAGGCGATTACCTCGCCGCCCGTCGCGCCGCCGTGGTTGACTATCACCAGCGCCTGCCGTTCGTGGATGCCTACCGGGCCTTCGCGGCGGCCTTTCATCCCGGCCCGGTCGATCAGCCACCCGGCAGCCAGCTTGACCCGTCCGTCGGGCGCAGGGTAGTGCGGCATGTCGGCGTATTCGGCCAGCAGGCGCTCGGCCGTTGCGGCATCGACCACGGGGTTCTTGAAGAAACTGCCCGCATTGCCCAGGACGGCCGGGTCGGGAAGTTTCGCGCGGCGGATGGCGCAGATCGCCTCGCGGATGTTGCGCAGCGTTGTGCCCCCGCGGGCTTCGACCTCGCGTTCCACGTCGCCGTAGCCCAGTTTCGGGCACGGCGTATGCGAGAGGCGTATTTCGATGGCTGTGATGATCACGCGCCCTTTCAGGTCGTGCTTGAAGACGCTTTCGCGGTAGCCGAAGCCGCAATGCGCGGCGTCGAGCGTCAGTATCGTGCCCGTTTCGACGCAGTACATCTCGACCCGTTCGATCACGTCTTTGGCTTCGCAGCCGTAGGCTCCGATGTTCTGCACCGGGGCGGCCCCTGCCTTGCCGGGGATCAGCGAGAGATTCTCGATGCCCCACAGTCCGCGCCCGACGGCCCATTCCACCAGGTCGTCCCACTCGACGCCGGCATCGACCCGTATGCAGGCTGTTTCGCCGTCGTCGCTGAGTTGGGCGATCTGCCGGGCTACGGGGGTCACGAGCAGTCCGTCGTAGTCCTGCGTGAAGAGGATGTTGTTGCCTCCGGCGAGCACCATCCACCGCTGCGGAATTCCTGCGGCGAAGAGTGTTCGCAAATCCTCCGGGGTTTCGAACTCCAGGAGGCGCGCGGCGCGTTGTTCGACGCCGAAACTGTTGCGCCCGCGCAGGCTTATTTGGTGAAATTCTCGGATCATGATGCGCAAAGTTACGAATAATTTGCGTAACTTTGAATGGTGATAGGGTGTCATTGCGTATTTCGGCCGGCATCCCGTGTCAGGATGCCGTTGCCGCGGCGTACTGGCGTGTTTACAGGTTTGACCCATCCCTAAATCCCCGCCCCGGGCGGGGACTTGTCGCATACGACCATAACATTGAAAAAACGATAACCTATGTTTACGCAACAAGATTTGCAACAAATCCGGGAGCACGGCCTCACTCCCGAACTGGCGGAGAGCCAGTTGGAGAACTTCCGTCGTGGATTTCCCTTTCTGAACGTCGTGCGCGCCGCATCGCCGGGCGACGGTGTACTGATGGTCACTCCGGCGGAGGCCGATGCCGCCGCGGAGCGTTATGAAAAGGAAGCTGCGCAGTTGGGCGTCGTGAAGTTCGTTCCGGCCTCGGGCGCCGCGACGCGCATGTTCAAGGAGTTATTCGAGTTCGTCAACGACGGTAAACGCGGCAAAGGCATCGACACGCTGCTTGAAAACATCGGGAAATTCGCTTTCTGGCCCGAGCTGAAAGCCGTATTGCCGGCCGGAGCCGACGATCGGGCGATTGTCAGCGCTATTGTGAAGGAGGGGCTCGACTACGGCCGCAAACCCAAGGGGCTGGTCACGTTCCACGCTTATCCCGAAGGGGCCCGTAAGGCCGTCGAGGAGCATTTGGTCGAAGGTGCGACCTATGCTGCGGCCGGAGGCGTCGCGCGGATTCATTTCACCGTTTCGCCCGAGCATGTCGCCGGTTTCGAGGAACTGCTCGAAGAGAAGGTCCCCTTCTACGAAAATAAGTTCGGCATCCGTTACGACATTTCGTTCTCGGTGCAGAAGCCCTCGACCGATACGCTCGCCGTCAATCCCGACAATACGCCGTTCCGCCAGGACGACGGCTCGCTCCTGTTCCGTCCTGCGGGCCACGGGGCGCTGATCGAGAACCTGAACGAGATCGACGCGGACATCGTCTTCATCAAAAATATCGACAACGTGACGACCGATGCCCGCCGCGGCGACACGATTCGCTTTAAAAAGGTATTGGCCGGCGTGCTGCTGGATCTGCAGGAACGAGCTTTCGAGTACCTCAAGGCGCTCGAAGTGGGTGGTGCGGAACTGGAGCCGATTGCCGAATTTATCGAAAAGCGGCTTTGTGTGAAACTCCCCGCCGATTACGATACGGCACTGCTGCGTGCTGTGCTCGACCGTCCGATCCGCGTCTGCGGCATGGTCCGCAACGAGGGCGAACCGGGCGGCGGCCCGTTCTGGGTCGGGAATCCCGACGGCACGGAGTCGCTCCAGATCGCCGAGTCGAGCCAGATATCACCCGACGATCTGTCGTTGATGAAGTCTGCCACCCATTTCAATCCCGTGGACCTCGTGTGCGGCGTGCGTGATTCGAAAGGCCGCAGGTTCGACCTGCGCAAATATACCGATCCCGCGACAGGCTTCATTTCTTCGAAGTCGAGCGGCGGCCGCGACCTGCGCGCGCAGGAGCTGCCGGGCCTCTGGAACGGCGCGATGGCCAGGTGGAACACGGTTTTCGTCGACGTTCCCATCACCACCTTCTCCCCGGTGAAGGTCGTGCAGGATCTTTTGCGTCCCCAGCACCAGTAGCTCCCGGTTCGGCATGCCGTCTGCGCAAGGCGGCATTCGATGTGAAAGAACGTTTGTTCCCGTGTTTTCAGGCTGTAAGTTACGGCTTGAAAACACGGGAACATGGTTTTTCTGTCCTCCCGTAGACTATCGGATAAATTTTCGATACGGCCCGGCAAGCGAGGATTGGGGAAAACAGTTTTTTTTGTCTTTCCAACTAAAACCCAATTACCGATGAAAAAAACGCTTCTTTCAATCACATCGCACGGCCTGCTCATCCTGTGGGCCGTCCTGTTGCTGTTTGCCTCCGGAATCGCTTCCTGCACCGACGATGCTCCGTCGCCGGCCCCCGGATTCACGATTGACGGCGTTTCCGGCGAAACCGAATACTTGATCACCGACGAGCGTACGATATGGCTCCCGGGATCGGGATTCCTGACCGGCGACGTTGTCCGCCTCACCGACGCGGGGCTTTCGCAGCACTCCTACCTGATCGAAACGGTTGCCACCGACACGGGACTGCATTTCGTCCTGCCGGGCAACTTCGTGGCAGGCGACTATGCGATCTTCGTCCTGCGTGACGGCATGGTCTTCCGATATGGAAAAGCGCGGTTCTGCCGCGAAGTGATTCCCGACCGCGAGGGGATGAACGTCAAAGGTTCGGTGTGTGACACGAACGGGAGACCGATCGCGGGCGTGGTTCTGTCCGACGGCGTCGAGATCGCCCTTACGGACGAGGATGGGCACTACTGGCTCGCCACGCAGCGGCAGAACCCGCACCTGTTCGTAACGCTGCCGCCGAATTATATGCCGGTGGAGCAGAAAGGACGCTTCACGGCCTTCTATAAACCGATTCCCGCGGCCACTGATCCCGAAGCCTGCGTGGAGGTCGATTTCACGCTCGCCCGCGTTTCCAACGACGATTTCGAACTGATCGTTATTACCGACACCCACCTCACGGCGGCTTCGGCGGCCCAGGCTCCGAAGCTGTTCGCCGACTGCTGCATCCCGGATATCAATGCCTGTATCGCTGAGGTCAAAGCCTCCGGACGCCCGGCCTATCTGATCAATCTGGGGGATCTGGTGGCCGCCAACTATCGCGAACGCATTACGCTGGAGGACGCCGCCGAGCTTCTCAAGCAGGTTGGTTGCCCGATCTTCAACGTTCCGGGCAACCATGAACTGAACGACTATGTGCTCTATCCCGACATCGCCTCGGAGGAGGCCATGACGGAAATCCGCCGTTACCAACATACGATGGGCCCGCTTTACTATTCGGTGAATTTGGGTCGGGCGCATCTGGTCGTGCTCAACCCCAACGTTCGGATTGCCGACGACTCCAAGACGAGCTACTCGGTGTCCGAGCAGCAGTTGGCATGGCTCCGCAAGGACCTCGCGCTGGTTGAGGATAAGACCGCCCCGCTGTTATTGGCCCTTCACACCCCGATATACGGCTACAACGATGCCACCTACGGCCGCTTCTGGCTTCCGAATGGCGCTGAGGTAATGGAATGCCTCCGGGAATTCTCCAACATCCATATCCTCTCCGGACATACGCACCGCATGTATACCTCCGTGCTCGAAAACGGACGCATCACCGAACACAATTACAACACGCTGGGCGGCACGTCGGGACACTGGACCACGTGGCGGCTTTCAACGCTGCTCGCCGAACGGCGGCAGGCGGTCAACACCGACGGTTCGCCCGCAAGCTACGGCACGCTGTCCTTCTCAGGCGGCCGGGTCGCGGACTATTGCGTCAAGGGCGTCAACCTGTCGCGCACCAAGCGTTTCCGGGCTTACGACCGCAACGCGATGCGGCTTTCGGCGGCCGATTACCTGACCCCTGCGCTGGCACAGGGCCCCCGCGGACAGGCGTTCGATGCGTCGATGGGCGGCTATGCGGTTTCCAGTTCGGAGAACGAAATACTGGTTAAGATATGGGAGCACAATCCCGAATGGAAGGTTGAAATCCTGGAAAACGGTCAGCCGCTTCCCGTTACCGAAAAGCAGGATAAGGACCCGCTCTACCTGCTCTGCTACGAAATTCCCTCCTACGCGACCATGGACAGCCCGGGCTATCCGGCTCCGGTCTGCAAACTCTTCTCGGCCAAAGCCTCCTCGGCCACTTCACCCGTTACCATTCGCATTACCGACAGTTTCGGGCAGGTAACCGAGGAGACCATGATCCGCCCCAAACCGTTTGTCTCGTCCTTCGACTGACGACGGTTGCCTTCGGCGATCGTGTCGGACTCGAGGCTGTGTGAAAGCCCCGCTCTTAACCGAAAAGAGCGGGGCTTTCATACGGTCTTGTTCTGTCCGGCCCTTATTGCAGGTGCAAAACGAGCCGGTCGAGGCCGAAGAAACACTCCGTGAAACCGGTTGCCGGGGCGATGGCCTCTATCGTCAGCGTATTTTCGCCTTTGCGGATATGCCCGCTTCCGAGCGGAACCTCCCGGGTGATGAGTTCAGGGGCATAGAGCGCTATGTCGGGCGCCAGTTCCTCGCCGTTCAGGCAGATGCGGAATGTTCCGTAGTCTTTGGCGAGCGAGCAGATGCCTTCGAACCGGGCCGCGGTTTCCACGGCGGATTCGAAGCCGAGCGTGAGCATGGAGCCTACGGGGGCGTTGTGCCAGAAAAGCTGCGTATTCTGGCTCCACAGTCCGTTGGTACGGTATTGGCCGTAGGCTTTGCCGCCCGTGCATCCGCGGATTTCGAGGTCTTCGCCTTCGATCCCGGCCGTCAGGACGGGAGGAACCAACTGGCTGCGACGCAGGACGACCGGCCGGCGCACTCCGGCTGTGTCGGGTGCGATTTTGCAGACGCCGCCCGGACGCATGTACCACATCGTTGCCGGGGCATAGTTCATGCGTGCTTCCTGCCAGTGCCACAACTCCATGTCGAAACGCAGCGAGCGCGAGAAGGGAATGGCGTCGAGCATGCGGTAGCGGCTGTTGACCGTGTATCCGATGCCGAGGTTACCGTCGCCGGCAGGCATGGCGATAAACGGATGGCCGGTGAAAACTTCGGGCCTGCACCAGGCATAACCGTAGTAATCCTCCGTTCCTGTTCCGAAATGCGACGGGAATGTCTCGCCGTCGACGTAAATTTTCTCATCTCCTTCGCCCCACCAGCCGTTTACCGTGTTGTAAAGCGTCAGGCAGTCGCCCACATAACGGCCTTCGCCGGAGAGTTCGGTGTAGACGATGTCTCGGGGCGCCGATTTGCCGTTCGCTCCTGTTTTTACATCGGTGTATTGATGCCATGCGGCTCCGAAATGGAGGCTGCGGCGGTCCCATTTCCAGGGAGCGTGGATGATTCCGCCCTCCAACGTTACCTCTTGCGTGCCGAAGTTGCGGAACGATACTTCGCACTCTTTTTCGAACGGCATGACCCAGTATGCCTTCATCGTGCCCTGTTCGTCGGTTTCGGTGAAGAACGTATCGTTGTGCATCGGCTTATAGCCGATGCCGAAGAATTCGCCGACCGGAATCCATACGGTTTGTTCGCCGTCGAAGCGAATGCTCATGACGGTCGACCGAAGCGCCTGGGGCAGGTCCTGCGCTTCGAGGCGGAGTGTGATTTCGCGGATGGCACGCGTTCCGCGGATGGTCGGTCCGGCCGTCTGGTTGGGTGCAAGGGTCGCTTTCAGCCGGACGAAGCCCGGTTTCGGGGAGCCGGTTGCTGCCTTTTTGGTCGCAGTCAGTGTTTTTCGGGCGTTTTCGGCGGCTTTGCGCAGGCCCTCGTCGGGAATGCCCGTATACGAGACGACCTTCGTCGGGGCGGCGTAGGTCCGGCATTCGATGTTGTAGTAGACGTTCTCCGTTCCTTTGCGTTTCTCGGGCTCGGGACCGGCGTAGACGTTGGGACTTTCGTAGGTTACCTTGCAGTGCTTTGCATAGGGAATCGGGTAGTAGAGGTTGTGCCCGCGGCGATCGTAGCGCATCAGCGTCGAGACCGAAGCGGCCAACGGCTCTTCGGCGACTTTCGTGCCGCTGAGGATTTCGAACGCCGAAGCTTCGAGCACCGGCTCCGCTGCATTGTCGATGTAGATGCGCAGCGTACCGCGGCCGCAGTCCGTTCCGGCGAAGGTCATCCAGAACCGGACGATGGCGCCCGGGCCGTCGGCGTCCATCAGCACGTGCTCGGTGCGGCCGTTGCGGTTTTCGGTGCGTATGAACATGCTCCAGTCGTCGTTGCCGAACCAGCCGGGCTGATCGGGCGAAACGGCTTTGCGGTCGTAACTGCTGAACTGCCGGGTGGTGTATGCCGGGTAGGGCAGGCGGGCCAGGGCGTTGCGGTCGGTCATTTCGTGCAGAAGCGTCGCTTCGGAAACGACAGGCGGTTTCGATGTGCTGGCCGGGAAGGCCGATATGCCGGTGAACAGCAATATCGCGGTCAGGATTTGTGTTTTTCGGGTCATAGTCTCTCTTTTTAGGTTATGCTGTGCTGTGCTGTTTGCTATCGGCAAAGGTATTATTATTTTTTATTATTCACCTATCAGGAGTCGAATTTTTTATTTAACAATGCTGATTTTCAGTGTGCTGTGTATATTTTATCCGTTTCGGATCGCTTCTTTCCGGCGGTTTTGCACGGGTTGCGGTTGGAAAAATGTGTTGGAAAAATTTGGTTATCTGTGGATTATTCCTTTCCTTTGCAATACAACAGGACAGCTCAGCACAGTTTCGGGCTTTCGATAATTTTTGTTATCAGTAAAATATGGAATTGGTATTTACATCACAGATGTCTAAGGTCAAACAACTGGCTGACGCCCTGAGCCACGAGATTTCCATCGGCGAGTATGCACCCGGCGATCCGCTCCCTTCGATCAACGGTCTGAGCCGCCAGTACGGCGTTTCGCGCGATACGGTTTTCAAGGCTTTCAACGAGCTTAAAATGCAGGGAATCGTGGATTCGGCTCCGACGAAGGGCTACTATGTGAGCAACGCCGTGCATCGGATTCTTCTTCTGCTCGACACGTACAGCCCGTTTAAATACCAGTTGCACGACGCCATTACGCGCAACCTCGCGGCTAACTATAAAATCGACCTTTATTTCCACCAGCGCAGCGAAGAGCTTTTCACCAAGATCATTCGCGACAGCGTAGGGCGTTACAACCTCTACCTGGTGATGAACTACCAGAACGATGTCTATTCCGAGATACTCGATTTGCTCGATCCCTCGAAGGTTCTGTTGCTCGACTTCGGGAAGTTCGAAAAAGAGCGTTTCGCCTATGTCTGCCAGGGCTTCGACCAGACGCTTTACGACTGCATGGTAGCCGGCCTGGAGCGGTTCCGGCGCTACCGGAAAATCGTCTTCGTGTTTCCCGAAGGGTCCGAGCATCCGATAAGCTGCATCCCTTATTTCAAGCGTTTTTGCGAAGACCACGATTTTCCTTACAGCATCGTGAGCGAAATCGACCCGTCGGCCCTGGAAAAAGAGACGGCTTACCTGATCGTGAAGCACAGCCACCTGATCGACTTTATCCGCCTGACCCGCATGCGGGGTTGGGCGCTCGGGGAAGACGTAGGGGTCGTCGTGTATAACGACGAGCCGGTCTTTGAAATCCTGGATAACGGGATTTCGGTCATCTCCACCGATTTCGACCTGATGGGGGCGGTCGCCGCGCGCTTTATTCTGACTATGGAGCGTCCGCAGATCTATATTCCCACGCGTTTAATTTTACGGGGCTCCCTGTAAAATTTTTTTCACCAGATTTCAGCACAGCACAGAACAGTTCAATGAAATAAAATTACAACCTAAACTTGAAAAATATGAACCTGAAATCCTTGAAACCCCGCATCGGAATTCGTCCCGTGATCGACGGGCGCCGGGGCGGTATCCGCGAATCGTTGGAGGAGACCACGATGGATATGGCCCGGCGTGTAGCCGAGCTCTACGCCGGGCAGTTGCGCTATTCCGACGGCAGCCCTGTCGAATGCGTCATTGCCGACCGTTGTATCGGCGGCGTGAAGGAGGCGGCCATGGCCGCCGAGAAATTCAGCCTCCACCACGTCGGGGCCGTCGTTTCGGTGACGCCCTGCTGGTGCTACGGCGCAGAGACGATCGACATGGACCCGCTGATACCCAAGGCGATCTGGGGCTTTAACGGAACGGAGCGCCCGGGCGCCGTTTACCTTGCTTCGGCCCTGGCCGGGCACAACCAGAAAGGCCTGCCTGCATTCGGCATCTACGGCCGCGACGTGCAGGATATGGGAGACCGTACGATTCCGGAGGATGTTCGTGAGAAGTTGCTGCGCTTCGGGCGAGCCGCGGTCGCCGTGGCGCAGATGCGCGGAAAATCCTACCTCTCGATCGGTTCGGTTTCGATGGGAATTGCCGGGTCGATTCCCGATCCCGGGTTTTTCCAGGAATATCTGGGTATGCGCAACGAATATGTCGATGCGAGCGAGATCGAACGGCGCGTTCAACTGGGAATTTACGATCCCGAAGAGTTTCGCCGGGCCATGGACTGGACGGAGAAATACTGCAAGAAGAACGAAGGTTGCGATTACAACCCCGCGCACCTTGTTTACAGCCGGGAGGAGAAAGACGCCATCTGGGAATACGTGGTCAAAATGACGCTCATCTTCCGCGATTTGATGATCGGCAACCCGAAGCTGGCCGAAATGGGCTTCGAGGAGGAAGCAATGGGGCACAACGCCATTGCGGGCGGTTTCCAGGGCCAGCGGCAGTGGACCGATTATAAGCCCGACGGGGATTTTTCGGAGGCGATACTCAATACGTCGTTCGACTGGAACGGTATCCGCGAGGCCTTCACCTTCGCAACGGAAAACGATACGCTCAACGGCGTTTCGATGCTCTTGATGCACCTCGTGACCAACCGGGCCCAGATGTTTGCCGACGTGCGTACGTTCTGGAGTCCCGAAGCCGTGGAGCGGGTCACCGGCCGGAAACTGGAAGGGCGTGCCGCCGACGGCATTATCCACCTGATCAATTCCGGCTCGTGCTGTCTCGACGCCACCGGCCGCCAGTCGGAGGATGGGCGGCCCGTGATGAAGCCATTCTGGGAGATAACCCCGGCCGAAGCCGAGGCGTGCCTCGAAGCGACGACCTGGCATCCCGCATCGCGCGAATACATGCGTGGCGGCGGATATTCGTCGTGTTTCCTCACGCTGGGCGACATGCCGGTGACGATGTGCCGTGTGAACCTGGTCAAGGGACAGGGCCCCGTTCTGCAAATAGCCGAAGGGTGGGCCGTGAATGTCGACCGCGAAATTTTCGAGATCATCAACCGGCGGACCGACAAGACCTGGCCGACGACCTGGTTTGCCCCGCGCCTGACCGGACAGGGAGCCTTCCGCGACGTTTATTCGGTGATGAACAACTGGGGCGCCAACCACGGTGCGATCAGTTACGGCCATATCGGCGCCGACCTCATTACGCTGGCGTCGATGCTCCGCATCCCGGTGTGCATGCACAACGTCGATCCATCCGAAATCTTCCGCCCGAGTGCGTGGACTGCATTCGGGACAGAGCCCGAAGGGGCGGATTACCGCGCTTGCGGGAATTACGGACCGTTGTACAAATAACCGAACGATACGATCATGGCACGATTGATTAATTATATGCTTGCAGGCGCTGCGCTGGCCGTTGCCGGCTGCAACCCTGCGGAAAAAAAGTACGAAATGGGCAGTTACGGATATGACGCGAAGTTCCTTCGCGACCACAAAATCGAAGTTCTCGAACTGGCAGGCCCGGAGGGCGGTGCGAAAATACTGGTCGCTCCCGGCCTCCAGGGGCGTGTGATGACCTCCACGGCCGACGGCGACGGCGGCGACAGCTACGGCTGGATCAACTACCGCTTTATCGAGGCCGGCGAACAAAGCCCGCAGTTCAATCCCGTGGGCGGCGAGGAGCGTTTCTGGATCGGCCCCGAAGGCGGTGCGTTCTCCTACTACTTCAAGCCCGGGGCCGAACAGGTCTATGCGAACTGGCTCGTCCCGGCCGTCATCGACACTGAACGATACGACATCGGGGAGCAGGCGGCCGACCGGGTGAAATTTACCAAGTCGACCGAACTGGTCAATGCGAGCGGCGTGCCGTTCCGCATGGATATCGAGCGCACGATTTCGCTGCTCGACGCAGCGACCGTCGGCGGACTGCTTGGCATGGAACTGCCTACCGGGCTGAAGATCGTAGCCTATGAAACCGACAACCGGATTACCAACCGCGGCGAAAACGCCTGGACGAAGCAGACCGGACTGCCTTCGATCTGGCTGCTCGGCATGTTCACCCCGACGCCGACCACGACCGTGTTCATCCCTTATAACGAGGATGCCGCGGGGCCGGTTGTGAACGATACCTATTTCGGAAAAGTTCCCGCCGACCGCCTCGTGGCCGGGGACGGCATGCTGCGCTTCAAGATCGACGGAAAATACCGGGCGAAGATCGGGATTCCGGCTCCGCGCGCCAAGGGCATTTGCGGCAGCTACGACACGGAGAAACAGGTGCTCACGCTGCTGACGTACTCCCGGCCCGAAGGTCCCGCCGATTATGTGAACGGGCAGTGGGGCGAGCAGCAGGACGCCTTCAACGGCGATGTGATCAATGCCTACAACGACGGTCCGGTCGAGGACGGGTCGATCATGGGACCCTTTTACGAGATCGAAACCTCGTCTCCGGGGGCGGCCCTCGCTCCGGGCGAATCGCTTTCGCATCGGCAGGCCGTCCTGCATATCCAGGGCGATGAAGCCGCGCTTGCGAAGATTGTGGAGCGGCTTTTCGATTACGACCTTTCTGAAATCATCGCGACGTTCCGCTGAACAGTTTCCGACTGCTAACCCTTCCCCGAAACTACGACCATGAAAGAACCCATCATTCCCCGCAACGTCGTTTTTCCGTTTATCCTGCTGACGACGCTTTTCTTCGCCTGGGCGGTCCCGAACAACCTCACGGATACGATGCTGGCGGCCTTCAAGCGCATCATGAGCCTGACCGATGCCAAAACGGCATGGATACAGGTCGTCTGCTACCTGCTCGGTTACGGCTGTTTCGCCGTTCCCGGGGCCATGTTCATCAAACGCTATACCTACAAGTCCGGCGTATTGCTCGGCCTGGGGATGTATGCCCTCGGAGCCTTCCTGTTCTATCCTGCGATGCTGTGTTCGGAGGTGAACGTGGAACTGAGTTTCGTGACCTATCTTTTTGCGATCCTCATCCTCTTTGCCGGCCTCTCCATCCTGGAAACGTCGACCAACTCCTATGTCTTCGCCATGGGGCCCGAGTCGACGGCGACGCAGCGCCTCAATTTTGCGCAGTCGTTCAACCCGTTCGGGGCCATTGCCGGCGTGGTCATCAGCCAGATATTCATTCTTTCGCGACTCAATATTTTTACGGCTTCCGAACGGGCTGCGCTGCCCGCCGCGGAACTGGCTGCGATCCAGGCCGATGAACTGAACGCCGTGACGATGACTTACGTGGCCGTGGGCGCCGTCATGGTCGTCCTGCTGCTTGCCATCTGGCTGACGCGCATGCCCAACCTGCGCGAAGAGGACAAGACGCTCCAGTTCGGGGCGACTTTCCGCCGGCTGATAAAAAACAGGAGCTATGTCTGGGGCGTCGTCGCACAATTTTTCTATGTGGGTGCGCAGATCGCGGTGTGGTCGTTCGTCATCCGGTATGCCATGCAGCAACTGCATTTCGATGCTGTGATCGCCGAACTCGGCAACGGGGCTTCGACCGAAAGCATCATTGCTGCCCTGCGCGGCGTGGAACCCGTTGCCGCCGGTTTTTACGATTTCTGTGCCTGGGTCGGGCTCGACGACCTGCTGCCCCGGACGGCCGAGCAGGCCGGGGCGACTTACTATATCCTGTCGCTGGTGCTGTTCGTCACAGCCCGTTTTGTCTGCACCGGGCTGATGCGTTTTTTCTCCCCGCGCAAGATTCTCGTTACCCTTGCATGCCTGGCTGTCGTATGCTGCCTGATAGCGGTTTACGGACAGGGTGTTACGGGTGTCTACGGCCTTATGGGTATTTCGGGCTGTATGTCGCTGATGTTTCCCACGATTTACAGTTGCGGGCTCCGCGGTCTGGGGCCGGATACCAAGATCGGCGGTGCGGGTATGGTCATGGCAATTGCCGGAGCCGCCGTGCTGACGCAGATACAAGGCATCGTCTCCGACCGGATCGGAAGCATCGAAACCGCCTATTGGGTTCCGGCCGTCGCTTTTGCGGTCATCGTTTATTACAGTGTCTTTGTGTGTAAGGAAGAGCGCGCGTTATGAGGAAATATGTGATCGGAATAGACTACGGGACCGATTCCTGCCGGGCGTTGGTCGTCGACAGCGAAAACGGCCGTGAGATCGCTTCGGCGGTCTGCCATTATCCGCGCTGGAAAAAGGGGCTGTATTGCGATGCCCGCAGCCAGCGTTACCGCCAGCATCCGCTGGATTATACCGAGTCCCTTGAAAAGGCCGTCCGGGAGGCTCTCGCCGCGATTTCGGCGGAGATGCCGGGTGAAATTTGCGCCCTGGCGTTCGATACGACCGGTTCCACGCCCGTTTTGACCGATGCGCAGGGAACGCCGCTGGCGCTGACCGCGCGTTTTGCGGAGGAGCCGGACGCGATGTTCGTCCTGTGGAAGGACCACACGGCCATTCCCGAAGCCGCTGAGATCAATGCGGCGGCCAAAAAGGCCGATACGGATTATACGCTCTATTCGGGCGGCATCTACTCGGCGGAGTGGGCCTGGGCAAAAGTGCTGCATATCCTGAAAACCAATCCTGCGGTGGCGGACGCCGCCTATGCGTGGGTCGAGCACTGCGACTGGATGTGCGCGCTGCTGACGGGCAATACCCGTCCCGAAGAGCTCCTGCGCAGCCGCTGTGCCGCCGGGCACAAAGGGTTGTGGCATGCGGCGTGGGGCGGCTGGCCTCCTGCGGCGTTCTTCGACGGACTGCGGCCCGGACTGGGGCGTTTCGCCGAACGGATGTCCCCCGAAACGCACACCGCCGAGCGGATTGCCGGCGGGCTGTGCGGCGAGTGGGCTGCGCGGCTGGGACTGCCGGAAGGCATTCCTGTGGCCGTCGGGGCGGTCGACGCCCATATCGGGGCTGTCGGGGCGGGCATCCGTCCCGGTGTGCTGACCCGCATCATGGGGACTTCGACCTGCGACATCGTCGTAGCTCCGGCCGGGAAACTCGACGGGGCTGTTCGCGGCATCTGCGGGCAGGTCGACGGTTCGGTCCTGCCGGGCTATGTCGGCATGGAAGCCGGACAGTCGGCTTTCGGCGATGTCTATGCGTGGTTCCGCGACCTGCTTATGTGGCCGGTGCGGGAACTGCTTCCCGAACGGGCCGACCTGGCCGAGGACGTTATTCCGCACTTGAGCCAGCAGGCGGCCGCGATCGACCCCCGGGAATCCTCGGTGCTGGCCCTCGACTGGCTGAACGGCCGCCGGACTCCCGATGCGAACCAGCTCCTGACCGGGGCGCTGACCGGACTTACGCTCGGCACTTCGGCCCCGATGATCTTCCGGGCGCTGGTCGAGGCCACGGCCTTCGGGTCGCGGGCCATAGCAGAGCGTTTTACCGGGGAGGGGGTCGAAATCCGTTCGATTCTGGCCATCGGCGGCATCGCCGTCAAGTCGCCTTTCGTGATGCAGACGCTCAGCGACGTGCTGGGCATGCCGATCCGGGTCGTCCGATACGATCAGACCTGTGCGCTGGGCGCTGCGATGTGCGCGGCCGTTGCTGCCGGAATCTATCCGACGCTGGAGGCGGCGCAGGCTGCGATGGGAGTGGGCGAGTATGTCGATTATACGCCCGATCCCGAGCGTCGCGCCTTCTATGAAAAACAATATGAACGCTATACGGCCCTCGGCCGTTTTATGGAACAGCAAACCAATGACTGATACTATGAGACACCGTATGCTCCAATGCCTGCTGGCAATCGCGGCCCTGCTTCCTTTCGGAATCCGGGCGCAGGAGAAGGTTCCCGTTGCTTACTGGAATTCGAACAACGCGATTTCGCCTTTCCGGCTGCCTCCGCCGCCTGTGGGGTTCACGCCGGAATACCTCGACCTCGACGGCGACGGGAAACCGGACGCGATCCGTTCGCTTACCCACAACGACGTTCCTGTGCTCTGGCTCGACGACGACGGCAATATGAAGCCCGGCGACCTGGAAGGGGATACGGTCAACGACTGCCTTTTGATCGACCGCAACAAGGACGGGATTTACGACCTCATCGTGAAGTGGGCCGATCTCGACGGCGACGGCCGGGCCGACCTGCAACTGGTCGCCGAATATCCGTTCGAACCGACCGACGAAGTGTGGCCCAACGGTCATTACATGGTCGTGCTGGATACGGACAAGGACGATATTTTCAACTACATCGACTGGAATACCTTCCGGCTGGAGTGCTGGCAGAAGTCGGGCATCTGCGATTTCTTCCCCGATTACAGCGGCAAAACCGCCTTTATGAAGATGCACGCCTCGACGGACAAGATCGGCGATTTGCGGCTCAACTGGGAAAATCCGTTTCTTTTCTACGATCCCGACAAGGACGGGCTGACCGAGATGGCGATCCGCCTTTTGGACTCCCCGCCGCACATGAAAGACCCGACGCTGCCCAACACCTACGACCACATGCAGTTGACGGGGCGCATCGACTGGGTTTCGATCGCCGTCGACCTGGATAACGACAACCGCCCGGGCCAGGAGTTCGATTTCGACTTTACGTTGGGCTTCCAGGGCGAGGGGTTCGATTATTCCGACCAGGTCCATCCGCTCCGCAACATGCGCGGACTGCCCGAGGCCGACAAGTTCTTCCCCGACCCCCGTTTCCGGCAACTGACCGAGTTGGTTTATCCCGACCACGAACATGCCTACGACCTGATCTTCAAGCGCGGAAAATGGAACCGCGTGAACTTCGTTTTCGACGAGGACGACGACTGCGGCCGCTGGGAGCGCGTGGAGTTCTGCGACAACCTCGACCCCTTCAAGGTCGGGCGCAGCCGCGGTGGTTTCGACAACCATTCCCAATCCGATCCTTCGGGCGACCGCGGGGAGTGGGACATGGATAATTCCGGCGGCGGGAAGCTCTACATCAGCCGTTTCGACGGTCGTTTGCACCTCTACGGAGCCGAAACCGGCATTTGGCGCATCGACCAGAATACGACCTATTATCAAGGCTGGGACCGGCTCTGGCAGCGCCGCGACCCCGAACGTTTTGCGACGGTGCGTTATACGGACCGGGACGGGAACGGGTTCTTCGATTATATCGAGTACGACCTCGACGGCGACCACACGTTCGAAACGACGGTCGACCTGAAAGCATTGGGTGTCGACGACCGCTGCGAACTGATCGACGTGTCGGGTTTCCGCTACCGCGATTATACGAAGATGATGCAGCGTATGGCCGACAACATGTGGCAGCAGGCGCAGCAGGCCCTAAAGGTCGCCGAGCGCCACGGGCTCAACACCATGTGGTATGCCAAGTTGAAACAGGTCTCGTCGATCCGCGAACGATACCACAAGGGCTACTGGCTGCAATATTACCTCTACCGCGACCTGGAAGACAAATTTATCCGTGAGCAGCGCAGCGACCTGCTGGCACAACTGAACAAAGCCTATTTTTCGGCCGATTGGAAAAGTCTGAATAAAAAATAACAGGAATGCGTTTACCGTTGAAATATTTCGTTGCCGCCGGGTTGTTTTTGCTCGGTGTCGCCGCTTACGGGCAAAACGAGCCCCGGACAGATGCCCCGGATGCGTTTTACTTTTTCTCCCCGGAGGACGTGGCCAACCTGCGTGAATCGGCAAAAACAGATTGGGGCATGCGGATCGTGGCGTCCATGCGCCGGGGTGTCGAGGAACGCATGACGCACGACATGGAGGTTCCCACGCTGGAAGCCGGACACGGCCACTTCTACGTCTGCCCGATCCACAATGTCACCTTCTCGTTCCGCTGGGACCATCCTACGGCCCACTATTGCGCCGCCTGCGACAAGGAGTACCGGGGCGTGAATCGCTACAACTGGGGGTGGGTGAACTTCGTACATGCCCGCAACCTGAGCTTTTTGACAAACTGCATGTACCTCTACCTAGCTACGGGCGAATCCCGTTATGCGGAATATATCCGCGACATGCTGCTCGACTACTCGAACATGTATCCCGATTACATGGTACACAACGCCTGGCGCAAGCCTTCCGAGGCGCACAGCGGCAAGATGTTCGGACAGAGCCTCGACGAATCGGTGTGGTTCAGTTCGGCGGCCCGGGCCTATGTCGCCGTCCGCGGGACGCTGACCGGGGCTCAGCAGCAGAAAATCGAACGCGACCTTTTCCGGCAGGGGGCCGACCTGCTGCTGCGCCGCCGCGACGGCGGCAACTGGCAGGTGTGGCACAACTGCGGCCTGACGGCGCTGGCAATCGCCCTGCGCGACGACGGGTTGATCCGCGTGGCGCTCGACGATCCCCAATGCGGTTACCGGACGCTGATGGCGAAACACGTCTATGCGGACGGATGGTGGAACGAAGGTTCGCCGATCTACCATTTCTATCCGCTCGGGGCTGTCGTGATGACGGCCGACGCCGTGCGCTGCCGCAATATCGATCTGTATGACAAACAGTTGTATAATATGTTCGCATCGCCGGTGCGGGGCGTCTATCCCGACCTGACCTTTCCGGCCCACAACGACGGCTGGTACGGCGAGTCGCTCATCGCACAGGCCGGGCTGTTCGAAGCGGCGTACGCCCGCTTCCGCGACCCGCTTTTCCGCGATGTGCTGGCCCAATGCTACCGCCATGTCGAGCGGGGCGGCGGTTATGCCCTGCTGAATCCGGAACAGATCGCCCCGGCGTCGGAACTGATGCGGCAGGGAAGTTACCGTTTCGAGGATGCCGGATTCGCCCTGCTGCGCAGTTCCGCGGCGACTGTCGTGATGAAATACGGTCCGCACGGGGGCGGCCACGGGCATCCGGATAAACTCTCGATTTCGGTGCACGACGGAACAAAAGAGCTGGTCTCCGATTTTGGGACTTCGGCCTACGGCGCTCCCGACTATACGAAATGGTATCGCAAGACGCTGGCGCATAATACGGTGACGGTCGACGGGCAGGACCAGCGGGAGGTTGCCGGGGAGTTTGTGGCGTTCGACGCGCGGCCCGACGGAGGAACGGTTTCCGCCCGGGCCGATGAGGTCTATCCCGGTGTGGAGATGTCGCGCCGGCTGATGCTGAAGGGGGCGGTGCTCATGGACCGGTTCGTCTGCCGTTCGCAGGAGGAACACCGCTACGACTACGTGCTGCTGTTCAACGAACGGCCCGTGCTGAGCGGCAAAAGCCTCGGCGGGGCGGTGTTCGGCGAAGAGCCTTATGCCCGTATCCGGGAGGTGGAGCGCTATGCCTTTAAAAAGGGCTTTACGGTCCGTACGGGCGATGCCGAGGTGCGGATCGGGGCTTCGGCCCCGGTGGAGGTCTTCGTCGGCGAGGCTTCGGGCGTACCCCCGACCAACCCCGGAGTGAAAACCGTGAGCGGAAGCGAGAAGCGGCCCGTGCAGCCGGCCTATCCGGTGATCGTCCGTGTGACGGGCCGGGACATGACGATCGACGCACAATGGAAGATCAATCAGTAATCATCATAAACTACGACTCGACAAAATGAAAAAATGTTTATCCCTGCTGGCGCTCATCGGTTTGCTGGCATTGCCGGGCGGGAACGTCGCGGCCGCGAAGAAAAAGACGACCGGGCTGAAACCTTACAGTTGGGCCTCCGAGGTCGAGCTGCTCAAACGGGTGGATCAGTTGCCCCTCTACCGTGACGGCATGGTAGAACAGGTTTCCAGCTACGACCCTACGGGCGGTAACGAGGACGGTTTTGCCGGAAAGTACTCCTACATCCGCAAGGAGGGCGACAAGCTGGTGTTGGCGGAACTGGAGGGCCCCGGCGTTATCCAGCGCATCTGGACCCCGACGCCTACCGACGACATGCTGGAATTTTACTTCGACGGCGAGTCGACGCCCCGCCTTCGCCTGCGCTTTTCGGATCTCTTCTCCGGAAAGGTCTACCCCTTCGTGAAACCCGTGTGTGCCAATGAAATAGGCGGTTATTACTGCTACGTGCCGATTCCCTATGCCAAGTCGTGCAAGATCGTCTTCTGCGGCAAAAAGATCATGTTCCACCAGTTCCAGTACCGCAGCCTGCCGGGTTACGACGTAAAGACCTGGACCGGGGAGTTCTCTTCCGAGGAGCGCGACATGCTCGCTTCGGTGTGCAACGTGTGGTCGGAGATTTCGCCCGCATGCACCGATTATGCCGTCGGGAAGTCCGAAGGGGTGCGCCTCGTGGAGAAACAGTTCACGCTGCTGCCCGGCGATGAAACCGTTTTCTTCGAACAGCAGACGGGCGGCCGCATCGCGGGATTCGAGATCGATGGCGGAGCCTCGTTCGAAGGATTTGACCGCGACGTGCTGCTTTGCGCCCGCTGGGACGACGACACACGCCCGGCGATCCACGCGCCCCTGGCCGATTTTTTCGGTTACGCTTACGGAAAAAAGGCCATGCGCAGCATGCTGATCGGCTGCCGCGGCGATGTCAACTACTGCTACCTGCCCGCGCCGTTCGACACCCGCTCTGAGTTGAAACTCCGCTATATCGTTCGCGAAGGTGTCCGCCAGAACCCGATCCAGGTGACCACCCGGGTGTGGGTCAACGACCGGGCGCGCGACATCCGCGCCGAAGGCCGTCTTTACACCGCCTGGCGCCGGGAGATCAACCCCGCCAAGGGCGAATACTACAAATTCCTTTCGAAGGAGGGCCGCGGCCACTACGTGGGTACGGTGCATCAGGCGCAGGGCTTCCTGGCCGAGATGACCGGCTTTTTCGAGGGCGACGACTCGACCTATATGGACGGTAAGATGCGCCTGCACGGTACGGGTTCGGAGGACTACTACAACGGCGGCTGGTATGCCATGCTCGACCGTTGGGACCGCGGCGTGAGCCTGCCGCTGCACGGTTCACTCGACTATTCGCTGCCGATGGCGCGCACGGGCGGCTACCGTTTCTACATGAACGACAAACTCTCGTTCGACCGCGAGTTCTACATGGGCATCGAGCACGGCCCTTCGGGCAACGAATACCCGGTGGATTACACCTCGGTGGCTTTCTTCTACGGTGAAACGCCCTCCACGGAGTGCATGGAACCCACGCAGAGCCTGCGGACGGTCTATATTCCCGACAGACACACGTTCTATCCGCAGGCCATGCGCCTGTCGCTGGGCAACAACGCCCAGGTGCGTTTCGGCGATTTTCCGCGCGGCATGACCGTCTCTTCGCGCGGCACGGGGCTGGTGCGCGTGCTGCTCGAAGATGTCCCCGAAGGGCGTTACAGGGTCTATTTCGACTATTACGAGAAAACCAACGGCGCGGAATTTTCCGTCTGGCAGCGGCAGGGAATGCTCTCCGGCTGGCGCAGTTCGAAAGGCGAGGCCGAGAAACTCGTGCCGCGTTTCTACGCCGGCGACATCGTGCTGACCCCGCAGACCAACTCGGTTTCGTTCCAGATCCGCGGAAACGGTTATAAATCGGAGTTCGAGTTCGCGAATATTTACCTTGAAAAGATTCCCGAATAGTCATGAAAAAGATACTGATTCTCTGCGGCGTTTTGTGCGTTTTTGCACAGGGCCTCCATGCGCAGAAGGAATACAAGGCGTACATGATCTCCAACGCGCATTTCGATTCGCAGTGGAACTGGGATGTGCAGACCTCGATCGACGTGTATATCCGCAATACGATGGTCCAGAATTTCTGGCTGCTGGAACGCTATCCCGACTATGTTTTCAACTTCGAGGGAGGCGTTAAGTACAGTTGGATGAAGGAGTATTATCCCGAAATGTACGGGCAGGTAAAGGAGTGGATTCGCCGTGGCCGTTGGAACGTCTGCGGCAGTACGTGGGACGCTACCGACCCCAATATTCCCTCTCCGGAGTCGTTTTTCCGCAACATCCTCCTGGGCCAGCAGTTCTACCGCGAGGAGTTCGGCGTGCGGTCGAACGACATTTTCCTGCCCGACTGCTTTGGTTTCGGTTATACGCTTCCGACGATCGCCGCCCATGCGGGACTGATCGGATTCTCGACCCAGAAACTCCAGTGGCGCAAACATCCCTTTTACGGGGAGGCGAAAGTGCCCTTTTCGATCGGGCTCTGGCAGGGCATCGACGGCTCGCGCCTGATGGCGGCCCTGAATGCCAACGATTACAATACGCGCTGGGACGGCCGCGACATGAGCCGCGACGAGGGCATCATCGCGCTGGCGAAAGGTGGGGTGAACAACACGGCCTACCGCTATTACGGGGTGGGCGACCGCGGCGGTTCGCCGACGATCCCGACGCTGGTTTCCCTGGAGAAGGGGGTTCACGGCGACGGTCCGCTGGAGGTCGTCAGCGCCCGTGCCGGGCAGATGTACGAAGATTATTACCCCTTCGACAAGCATCCCGAGCTGCCCGTCTACGACGGCGAACTGCTCATGGATGTCCATGCGACGGGCTGCTATACGTCACAGGCGGCGATGAAACGCTTCAACCGCCGCAACGAACAGTTGGCCGACGCCGCCGAACGCGCCTCGGTCATGGCCCACTGGCTGGGGGCTGCCGCCTATCCGGCCGAAGAACTGCGCACCGAGTGGCGTAGGTTCATCTGGCATCAGTTCCACGACGACCTGACGGGGACGAGTATTCCCCGCGCCTATACTTTTTCGTGGAACGACGAACTGATCGCCCAGGATAAATTCGCCAACCTTGCGGCTTCGGCCTCGGGCGGTGTTTCCCGTGCGTTGGATACGCGGGTGAAGGGGATTCCCGTGGTGGTCTACAACCCCGTGGCCGAAATCCGCCGGGAAGTTGTCGAGGCGGAGGTCGCCGCGGCTACGCAGCCGCGCGCCGTATCGGTCTGGTCGCCGCGCGGCGAGCGGGTTCCGGCCCAGTTGCTCGGTTACAGGGACGGCAAGGCGCGCATTGCCTTTGCCGCCGAAGTAGGGGCGGTCGGTTACGCCGTTTATGACCTGCGCATGCAGGGTGCGGCGGTACGGTCGTCGCTGAAAGCGACGCCGAACAGCCTCGAAAACCGGATTTATAAACTGACGCTCGACGCCAACGGCGATATTGCTTCCGTACTCGACAAGCGTTCGGGCCGTGAACTGGTGCAGGACGGAAAGGCTTTCCGGCTGGCGATGTTCACCGAGAACAAGTCGACCGACTGGCCTGCCTGGGAAATCTGGAAGGAGACGATCGACCGTGCGCCCGAAGCCGTTGCCGACGATGTGGTGATCTCTGTCGCGGAACAGGGGCCCTTGCGGGCGACGCTGAAGGTGAGCCGCCGTCACGGGAAGAGTACGTTCGTGCAGTATATCAGCCTGACCGAAGGTGCTGCCGACGACCGGATCGACATTCGTAACGAAGTGGACTGGCAGAGCGAGAACGCACTGCTCAAAGCCGAGTTCCCGATGTCGGTTTCGAATCCCGAAGCGGCCTACGACCTCGGCCTGGGCTATATCCGCCGCGGCAACAATACCCCGACGGCCTACGAAGTTTACGCCCAGCAGTGGGCGGACCTGACGGACCGGGACGGTGCATACGGCGTGGCGGTGATGAACGACTGCAAGTATGGCTGGGACAAACCCGACGACCATACGCTGCGCCTCACGCTGCTCCATACGCCTACGCCCGGACGCCATTATAAATACCAGTCCCGGCAGGATATCGGCCGTCATGTTTTCACCTATTCGATCGTCGGTCACACGGGCGATCCGGTCGCCGGACGCATCGCTTCGAAAGCCGAGTCGCTCAACCAGCCGCTGGCCGCTTATGCGGCTCCCAAACATGCAGGCGGTCTGGGGAGGGAGTTTTCGTTCCTGTCGGTTTCGACCCCGCAGTTGGCCGTGAAGGCCCTCAAACAGGCCGAGGACGGCAGCGGATATGTCCTGCGCCTGAATGAGATGAGCGGCAAACCGCTGGAACAGGGCGAAATCCGTTTCGCAGCGCCGATCGAAGCCGCCTATGTGCTCAACGGGGTCGAGGAACGCCGGACGGAAGCCCGGTTCGAAGGAAATCGCCTGATCGTGTCGAGCGGACGTTTCGCGCCTTCGACTTACCTGGTGAAGTTACGCACAAGCGACATCCGGCTGAATGCGCCTTCGTCGCTGTCGGTCGATTTGCCCTGCAACGACTACGCTTTTACGGTGGATGCGTTCAACCGGCAGGGAAATCTCGACGGGAAAGGAAATTCGTATGCCGCCGAACTTGTTCCCGAAGAGATTGTTTCCGAGGGGGTTGTATTCAGGGTGTCGAACGACGTGGAGCGGAAGAATGTCGTGAAGTGCGACGGGCAGCGTATTGTGTTGCCGCAGGGGAACTATGGGCGCGTTTACCTGCTTGCGGCTTCGCTCGACGGGGATCGTGATGCCGAGTTCGCCGTCGACGGCAAATCGTTCCGTTGTCCGGTTCCCTGTTACTCGGGCTTTTTCGGCCAGTGGGGGCACGACGGCGGGGACGGTTTCGTGAAAAACGGCGACCTGGCCTATGTCGGGACCCATCGCCACAGTGCAGACCACGGAAACGAATCTTACGTATTTACGTATATGTATAAAATCGGTTTGCCGGTTGAGGCCGGGGCGAAAGAACTGACGCTGCCTAAGGACCGCAATGTCGTTGTCTTTGCCGTTACCATGTCAGACAATCAGAACGATAACCTACCGCCATTGAATGAAATAAGGGCCTTGCCCTAAAGCATCTCCGAGAGACCGGTTTCGTCAGAAACCGGTCTCTTTTTTTCTGTTCCGGACGGGAAAATTTACGCTATTCCGACATTATTGATATTTCTTGTTTCATTTAAAATATTATGATGTATATTTGATTTTAGATCAGCACAGCACAGCATAGTGAAGCAATACCAGATAACTCATTAGCCATTTATTCGAACATTCAAAAGAGGATGATTATGTAAAAAAGGCATGCCTTGACATGCAGCCGAAATCACAATGCCCAATCTTTATCCGAACAAAAACCAACTTAAATCAAATGAATGCTTATGAAAACTATTACTACTAAAATCTGTTTGTGGGGGATGTTCCTGCTGGCAGCGGTCTGGGTGCAGGCCGTCCAGGGACAGACTGCAGCTCCGCAGACCGGAAGGAGTGTATCCGGTACGGTTGTCGACGAAAAGGGCAATCCCGTAATCGGAGCTTCCGTGATTGTAAAAGGTACGCAGCGGGGCGCTGTAACCGATTCCGACGGCCGGTATATGATCGGCGGGGTGGGTAGCGGCGATGCGTTGCAGTTCTCCTACCTGGGCTACTATTCCGTCACGGAAAAGGTCGGAACCCGCACCACCGTCGATGCGGTCCTTTCCGAGATGTCCAACCTGCTCAACGACGTTGTGGTCGTGGGCTACGGCGCGCAGAAGCGTGCGTCGATCACGGGAGCCGTCGCATCGGTCGGCGACAGCGACCTCGACCGTGTGCACAGCGCGACGACCAGCGCCATGCTTTCGGGTAAACTGCCGGGCCTCTCGTTCCGCCAGGCCGACGGCAGGCCGGGCGCCGGGGCCACGATCCAGGTCCGTAACTTTGGCGCCGACCCGCTCTTCGTCATCGACGGAGTCCCGCAGGACAAGGGCGGATTCGACCAGTTGGCTCCCACCGACATCGAATCCATTTCAGTGCTGAAAGACGCTTCGGCTGCCATCTACGGCCTGCGTGCCGGTAATGGCGTTGTGCTGGTGACCACCAAACGGGGACAGGAGAACACTCCGGCGCGCATCAATGTCAACATGTACTACGGCTGGCAGAACTGGACGCGTTTTCCGCGCGGTACGAATGCCTACGAATGGATGCTGGCGCAGACCGAAGGTCTCGTGAACCAGGGCCAGAATCCGACCCTCACGCCCGAGGAGCTGGAAAAGTGGCGCGTGGGCAAGGAAAAAGGCTATCAGAGTTTCGACTGGTACGACTACATCGTACAGCGCAATGCTCCCCAGGCGTCGATCAATGCCAATATTTCCGGCGGCGGCAAGGAGACCAAATACTATGTTTCGGTGTCGCACATGAGCCAGGACGCTGCCTTCCGCGACTATAACTACCGGCGTTCGAACGTCCAGAGCAACTTCGAAACCAACATCGGCAAGCGGATGCGCGCCGGCGTCAACCTGAGCGGCCGCATCGATTCGAAACGCAATCCCGCAGTTTCGGGCGCCGATGCCGACGACTACTGGCAGCCCCGTAACGCCCTGCTGAACCTGCTGCCCACGGAGCGTCCCTATGCCAATGACAATCCGATGTATATCAGCGCAACGCAGGTTCCCGAAGCGAACTGGGCCGGTATCAACTACCAGAATTCTGGATACTACAAATACGACCTGCGCGTGATGCAGGCCAACATGTTCGCCGAGTACAAATCCTACTATGTGCCGGGGCTGACCGGACGCGTGACCTACTCGTACCAGATGGCCGACAACGTGATCGACAATTTCGAGTATGCCTACGACGCCTATACCTACAACAGCGATAAGGATACCTACGACAAGAAAGCCGTCAATGCGACTGCAAACCGCGAGCAGACCCACAAGAAGGTCTTCAACACGATGTTGCAGTTCATGATCAACTACAACCGTACGTTCGCCGAGAAGCACAACGTGAGCGCCGTGCTGGCCAATGAGCGTACGACCTACCGTACGACCGACGAACTGGTGAAGGCGTCGCCCAACAACAATGTCATTCCGATCATCATGCTCGGCGACATCAAGGGCTATACGGCTTCCGATAAACCGCAGGCCCGTGTGGGTTACGTCGCCCGTGTGAACTACAATTTCGACAATCGTTACTACATCGAGTTTTCGGGTCGTTACGACGCTTCCTGGAAATTCATATCGACCAAGCGCTGGAGTTTCTTCCCTTCGGTTTCGGGAGCGTGGCGCATTACGCAGGAACCTTTCTTCAAGAACAACGTCAAGTCGGACGTGCTGAGCGATTTGAAGATCCGGGCTTCCTACGGAGTCGTCGGCGATGATGCCGTAGGCGGCGACTACGACTACGTGGCAGGATACAACAACAACACTTCGGTCAGCATCCTCGACGGCGAAGCGGTCGTAGGCATTCGTCCCCGCGGCGAGCCGGTGACGAACGTAAGCTGGATGAAGAACCACTTTACCAACGTCGGACTCGACTTCGGGTTCTTCGGCGGAAAACTCTACGGCAGTTTCGACTATTTCTACCGCAAGCGTACGGGATTGCTGGCCACGCGTAACGACCTGGTTCTCCCGAGCGAGGTAGGCTATTCGCTGGCGAACGAGAACCTGAATGCCGATGCGCACTACGGTTTCGAAATCGCGCTGAACTACCGCAACCGTTTCGGACAGCTCGGCTTCCAGGTCGGCGCCAATATTTCCTACGCCCGCCGCAAGATGGTTTCGGTCTACAACGAGCGTTTCGCCAATTCGCTCCACCGCTACCGCAACGGGCAGGAAGGCCGCTACACCTATGTGAACTGGGGTTACAACACGATCGGCGTGTTCCAGAACCAGGACCAGATCAACAACTGGCCGGTCAACATCGACGGCAAGGGTAACACCACGCTGCTGCCCGGCGACTTCATCGTCGAGGATGTCAACGGCGACGGCCGCATCGACTCGCAGGACGAACGTCCGATAGCCTACCAGGACAACTCGTCGGTCGCTCCGCAGCCGATCGTCAACGGCGGCCTCACCTTCGGCTTCGACTGGAAGGGCATCGACCTGTCTGCCGATTTCTCGCTGGCTGCTGGCTATGCCTTCACACCCAACTGGGAGACCCGCTGGCCTTTCCAGAACGGCCGTACGCTGGTGCGCGAGACGCAGTTCAAAAACCGCTGGCGGCATGAGGACCCGTTCGATGCCAACAGCGCATGGATTCCCGGCGACGTTCCCGCCCTGCGTTTCACGGCCCGCGAATACGTCTCCTGGAACCGCAACCTCGATTATTGGACCACCAACGTTGTGGCGTTCCGCCTCCGGTCGCTCGAAGTCGGTTACACGCTGCCCAAGAAATGGCTTGCCGCAGCCCGTATCCAGAAGGTGCGTTTCTACGTCAACACCTACAACCTCTTCTCCATCGACAATGTGAAGAAATACGGTGTCGACCCCGAAATTTCCGACCGTAACGGTATGCAGTATCCCCAGAACCGGGTGGTCAACATCGGTGCAAACCTGACGTTCTAACTTTAAAACCGAATACTGATGAAAAACTTCAATATATTCCTGTTGGCTGTTCTGCTGCTCTTCACGGGCTGCGATGGTGACGAACATTTCCTGACGAAGTCGCCGACCGATATTTTTGTGGATGAGGATGTCTGGAAAAACGAGGCGCTGATCATGGGCCTGGTTTCCGACCTCTATTCCCGCTATGCAGACTACCAGACCGTTGAAAAATGGTATTCGTTCTGCGACCTGGACGAGGCCTACTGCTCCAATGCCGTAGACCGCAAACGCCATCAGAACGCTACGTGGGGCTATGGCGAGCAGGCTTCGTGGGATTATGGCTACGTGCGCCATATGAACCTTTTCCTGCAAAAATGTGCGCGGGCCGATGCTTCGGTCTTCGCCAAGAACAGCCGCGAGCGGCTGATGGCCGAGGTTCGTTTCCTGCGTGCGGCCTACTACTTCGCCATGGTCAAACGAATGGGCGGCGTGCCGCTGATCACCGAACCCCTGCAATACGATTACAGCGGCGATGTGACCTACCTCTACCGTCCGCGTAATCCGGAATACGAGATTTACGATTTCATACTCCGGGAGTGCGAGGAGATCAAGACCCTGCTGCCGAACGATCCTTCGGTCAAGTCGCGTGCCACCAAAGCCGCTGCGCTGGCGATGCGTTCGCGTGCGGCCCTTTATGCGGGTTCGATCGCCAAATACGGTGCGCTCCGTACGCCCGAGGTGACGCTTCCCGGCGGCGAGGTGGGTATTCCGGCCGAAAAGGCGGACTATTACTACGACATCGCCCTCAAGTCGGCGCAGGAGATCATGACCGACAACCTCTATGACCTCTACAAAAAAAATCCCTCCGACCTTGCGGACAACTTCGCTTCGATGTTCCTCGACAAGTCGGACGCCAATACCGAGGCCATTTTCGTGAAGGATTACCTTTCGCCCAACAAAATCCACAATTATACGGTTTACAGCCTGCCGCAGTCGATGAGCGAATACCCGCGTTACAACGGTTCGCTGTGCGCCACGCTCAACCTCGTGCAGATGTACGAACTGCTCGACGGCAATAAGATCGAGCCGCTGAAGATCGGTACGCTCTCCGATCCGGTGTTCTACGACAAACCGGGCGACGTGTTTGCAGGACGCGATGCGCGCCTCGCCGGTACGGTGATCCTTCCGGGCAGCTCGTTCCGGGGTACTCCCGTCGACATCTGGGCCGGCTATGTGACGCTCTCCGGCCAGCTCGTGAGCGGCAATGCTCCAGGCGCCGAAGGCACGTTGCCCGGCACGACAGAGAAAGTGCAGGTCGTCGGCAAGGACGGTCCGTGCGAGGCCGCCGAATTCAATACGCATACGGGTTTCTACGTGCGCAAGTACAACGATACCAAAGCCGGTTCGGGCGACGAGAAGACGGGCAGCGAGGTGTGGTTTATCCGCTATCGCTTCGGCGAGGTGCTGCTCAATGCCGCCGAAGCCGCGTTCGAACTCGACCAGAAGGGGCTGGCCGCACAATACCTCTCGCGTCTGCGCGAACGTGCGGGATTCACCACGAAGCTGGTCGACACGGACATCACTTTCGACCGGATCGTGCACGAGCGCAAGGTCGAACTGGCTTACGAAGGACACGAACTTTGGGATATGAAGCGCTGGCGCCTGGCTCACCTTGTGTGGAACGGCCAGAATATGAACGATACGCCGAGCAATCCCGCTGTCGCCGATGCCGTCAATACGCAGTGTCTGGGGCTCTGGCCGCTCAAAGTACATGCCCCCGGGCAGCCTGTCAACGGCAAGTGGGTTTTCATGGTGCGTAAGCCCAGCCATGTAACGGCCGCGCACCAGTTCCGGATCGGCAATTATTACTCGGAGATCAACACCACGATCCTGAGCAATAATCCCCAGATCGTCAAACAGCCTAACCAGTAATGAAAAACATTTCCAGATTATGAAAAAGCTATTTTATTTGGCAATATGTGCACTGGCGCTGACCTTCGCCGCGTGCGAATACGATAACTACGACGAACCCGAATCGCGTTTTTCCGGCCGTATCCTCTATAACGGTGAACAGCTCGGCTTCGGCTACAACGAGGTTTATATCGAACTGTGGGAGCAGGGCGACTGGCAGTTGAAGCAGGCTATCCGTGTGAACGTCAATATCGACGGGACGTTCTCGCAGGTACTTTTCGACGGCGACTACAAGATGGTCATTCCCAAATCGGCGCGTCCGTTCGTGATGGAGCAGGACACCGTTCTGGTGAAAATCCGGGGTAATAAGGAGATGGACATCGAGGTAACGCCTTACTACACGATCGAGAATGTGAAGTACAAGTACAACGCCGAGGCCGACAAACTGGAATGCACCTGTTCGATCCGGCAGGTCGTAACCGACCCCGCCGAAGCCAAAACGGTGAACATCATGCGCGAGTATGTCGGCAAGACGGCCTACCTGTACCAGGGGTCGCAGATCAACTGGCATACGCTCAATACACAGAACAATCCCGGCGGAAGCCTCGATAACGTCATTTTCTCGGGGCCTGCGGTCAACAGTTCGAAACTTCCTGCCGCCCAGAACTATATTTTCGGACGGGTGGCCGTTCAGGTGAACGGAATATCCCCGATGCTGATGACGCATCCCAAGAAGATAACTTTCAGGTAGCCGGTCAGGCTGTAAGCCGGGGGAGGCGGATTGAATCCGTCTTCCCCGGCCTGCGTAAATCGTTATGAAGTGCATTTTGCTGTTTTTGGCCGTGTTGTCGTGCGGCCCGATGCCGGCCGCGGCCGGGAATCCGTTTCTCCGTGCGGAGGAGCAGGCTCCGTTTGTCGTGGCCCACGGCGGATGCAAACACCTGTTTCCCGAAAATACGATGGTCGCCTTTGACGGCGCCGTGGCGCTGGGGGTCGATATGCTCGAAATGGATGTCCGGCTGACGGCCGACGGTGTCCTGGTGACGCACCACGACGATACGCTCCGGCGTACGAGCGACGGCGAAGGGCCGATCATCGGCTATACGCTCGAAGAACTGGGGCGTTTCAACTTCGGGGCGAAGTTTGCCGGGCTTGAAAAGAGCTATCCCTACCGCGACCGGAAAGTCCGTATCACGACCCTGGAAGAAGTGTTGTTGAAATACGGGGCCATGAAACGGATGTTTATCGAAATCAAGGGTGAGGGCGAAGAGGGGATGCGCTGTGCCGGGAAACTGGCGGAACTGCTCCGTCGGACCGCAACGGAGGATCGCGTGCTGGTTTCGGCCTTCGACGACCGGATTGTCCGGCATTTCAGGAAAGTTTCGCAGGGACGCGTACAAACGGCCATGGGACGCCGGCATATCAGGCGTTTTGTGGTGTTGAGCAAAATGGGCCTCGGTTTTTTGTGGTGCGGGAAGCACCGGTCGATGCAGATTCCGCTCCGTTCGGGCAAGACCCGTCTCGACCGGCCCTCCATCGTGCGCACGGCACGCCGCAAGGGAATCTCGGTCTACTATTGGACCGTCAATAAAACCGAGGATATGCGACGCCTGGCAGCCTTGGGTGTCGACGGCGTGATCACCGACCGCCCCGACCGCCTTCCCGGAGAGTGGGTCAGAACATCCGCTGATTGAGCCGCCTGTATTTTTTCGGCGTCTGGTTGTAGAGCGACTTGAATGTTTTGTAGAAGTGCCCCAGGTTCGGGAAGCCGCAGTTGGAGCTGATCTCCTTGATCGGCATGTTGGTGATAATGAGTTGTGTGGCTGCGTAACGCATCTTGAGTTCGTTGATCAGTTCGGTCAGCGACTTGCCGAAGTGGAGCCGGACGGTCCGGTTGACGTAGTCGCCGTTCCTGCCGCAGAGCGCTACGAATCCGGCGCAGCCCCGGCAGAAGAGGTCGGAAGTCGTGTATTCCTGAATGGCGTGTACGAGCCAGACCGGGGTGTCGGCCGGCGTAGACAAGGTTTCGCAGAGGGTTATTTGCCGGAACACGGACAGCAGCAGGCTGTCGAGTTCGATGTTGCTTCGCGGATGGCCCATCGCCTCCTCCGCATGCGCCGAGAGCTGGTGCAGGATTTCGGCCGGGAGTTGTATCCGGTAGGGCATCGGTCCGGACGACCAGAAATAGTGGGTGCAGTCCGGGAAATAACGTTTGTGGAAATGGTGCAGCGTTTCGACGGGGAATGCAATGTTAATCAGAGTGATTCCCCCCCCCTTGGTCGGGGCTGCGTACGTATGGGCGTCCTGCGGCCGTATCATGATCAGGTCGCCCGGCCCGATGCGCTGGCGTTCGCCGTTAACCAGGTGATACCCCGCACCCTTCTCGATCCAGAGCAGTTCCGCATAGTCATGCGTGTGGAAGGAGAGGTCCTGTCGGGAGATGATGTTGACGCGGGCCATGTGAAATGTTTCGCCCGGGTGAAGGAAGCCGGATAGTTCGAAAACAGGAATGTCCATGGGGCTGTATGTTTTTACAATGTTACGGATAATTTGTGAAATAAGCAAGTGCTAAAAATCGGTTTAGAAGAATAAAAGCAATTATTTTCTGTGAATAAGTACGGTAAGACGAGATTAAAATGAAGAATGCGATAACAGGCATGATAACCCGTGTGCAGCGGATGTCGATCCACGACGGGCCGGGCATCCGCACGACATTGTTCCTGAAAGGGTGCAATTTCCGTTGCCGCTGGTGTCATAACCCCGAAACGTGGCGGCGGGAAACGCAGGTCGAACGGATCGGGGAACGCTGCGTCGCCTGCGGAGCCTGTACGCTCGTTTGCGGGTCCGGCGCCCTGCGGATGGAAAACGGGGCTGTACGCCTCGACCGGGAACGGTGCGATGCCTGTGGGCGGTGTGCCGATGTCTGCCCTGCGCAGGCGATGAACCTCGTGGGAAAAGCGGTTTCGGTGGACGATGTGATGCAGGAACTGCAACGCGATATTCCCTATTTCGAAGAGTCGGGCGGCGGCGTTACCGTTTCCGGCGGCGAACCGCTGCTGCAACCCTTGTTTGTCCGGGAACTGCTGCTGCGCTGCCGGGCCGAGGGGATTCCGACTGCCGTCGAGACGAACCTGTCCGTACCGTCCGGGCTGATCGCCGGGTTACTGCCGCTGGTCGATTTGTGGATGTGCGACCTGAAAGCGGCCGACGACGGGTTGCACCGCCGGTGGACCGGGGTATCGAATGCCCGGACCGTTGCCAACCTGCGGCTGCTCGGGGAGCGAAACGTTCCGCTGATCGTCCGCACGCCCGTTGTGCCCGGTGTGAACGATACGCCCGAAGCCATCGGGGCTATCTGCACCCTGCTGAAAGGCGTCGGGAGCCTGCTTTATTATGAATTGCTCGGGTTTCATACTCTCGGGGCCGATAAATTTACAGGCCTGGGCATGGAAAATCCGATGCCCGGTGCGGAACCTTTGCCGCCGGAGCGGCTGGAAAGTCTCCGGGCTGTCGCCGCCGGAACCGGAATAAATGTTAAATAAATCTGAATAAATGAATTACGACCAGAAACTAGCTAACCTGCGTGCCCGTAAATTGCAGCAGACGCGCGATAAGATCGAGCAGGAGGGTGTGCTCGATGAAGACGACTACGGGCGGATCGTACCCCCGAAAGGCCTTTGGACGATCCGGCCCAACCACCCGGACGGATCGTTCTATGGTTTTGATGCCTGGGCCGACAATTTCTGCAGCCTGATGGCCGTCCATCCGGTCTACGTCGATCCCGACGATGCCTTTGCCGGGCGGTGGATGTATTTCATGTCCAAGATGCGCCCCAACAAGTGGAATCCGGACTATCCCTACGACCACCTGAAGGCCGATATCGCCCGCTACGACATCATTTGCGGCATCGGCGACGACGCCCATTTCGCCCCCGATTACCGGCTGGGTCTCGAACTGGGCTGGGGCGGTTTGCTCGACAAGATCGCCGCCTGCCGGAAACTGAATCCCTCGCCCGGACAGCAGCATTTCTACGACCTGCACGAACGCGTGGTGCGGAGCGTGCAGGGCTGGATCGAACGCCATGTCGCCGAGGCCGAACGGCTGGCCGCCGCCGAACCCGATGCCGTGCGGCGCGACAACCTGCTCGCCATGGCGCAGGTTAACCGCAATATCCTCAGCCGGCCGCCCGAAACCCTGCGCGAAGCCTGCCAATGGATCGTCTGGTATCACCTCGCCTCGCGCACGTATAACCGCGACGGCGCGGGCGCCCAGATCGACGCCCTGCTCAGGCCTTATTACGAACACGACAAAGCGCTCGGGCTGACCGACGACGAGGCGGTCTACTATCTGGCCTGCCTGCTGATCAACGATCCGGTCTACTGGCAGTTGGGAGGTCCCGATGAAACGGGCCGCGACCAGACCTCGCGCATCTCCTTTCTGGTGCTCGATGCGGCCGCGAAGATAGACACTTCGCTCAATATCACGGTACGGGTCCACGACGGGCTCGACCCCGCGTTGTTCAGTGCAGCCGTCGCCTGCCTGATTCGCTACAAGAACGGCTGGCCCCGTTTTTCGGGCGACAAGGCCCTCGTGGAGGGTTTCATGCGCAACGGGTTCAGCGCGGAACTGGCCCGGCGCAGAATCGCCGTCGGCTGTAACTGGATGTCGTTGCCGGGCCTGGAATATACGATGAACGACTTGGTGAAGGTCAATATGGCCAAGGTCTTCGAGGTTGCCTACGACGAATTGCAGGCTTCGGGGGCTGCGCCTTCGACCGAACTGCTCTGGCGCGGTTTCGAACGTCATCTGGGCATAGCCGTCCATACGGCGGCCGAGGGCATCCGCCACCATCTAAAATACCAGAAATACAACGAACCCGAATTGCTGCTCAACCTGCTGAGCCACGGGCCGCTGGAGAAGGGGCGGGATGCTTCGGACGGCGGGGCGCAGTATTACAACCTCTCGATCGACGGTGCGGGACTCGCCGTCGTAGCGGATTCGTTTGCCGCCCTCGAACAGCGCATCGAGCGCGAAGGCCGCCTGACCTGGGAGGAGGTCGCACGCCATTTGCAGCAGGATTTCGAAGGAGAAGGAGGCGTTGCCGTCCGCAAACTGCTCCAGTCTTCGCCGCGTTACGGACAGGAAAATTCGCTCGGCGAATCGTGGGCCCTGCGTGTGAAGGATGCCTTTGTTTCGGCCGTACGGCGTGAAACGGAGCCCGGGCGGGTCTTTATTCCCGGGTTCTTCTCGTGGGCCAATACGGTAGGCTTCGGCCTTTCGGTCGGGGCGACCCCCAACGGCCGCAAGGCCGCAACGCCCATTTCCCACGGCGCGAACCCGCTGCCCGGTTTTGCGCTCGACGATGCGTCGCTCTCGCTGGCGACCTGTATCGCGCGGATTCAGCCCGGTTACGGCAATACGGCTCCGATGCAGTGGGAGATCGACCCCTCGCTGGCCCGCCCCGACAATGCGGAGCTGATCGGAGCTATTCTCCGGGCCCACTTCAAAATGGGCGGAACGCTGGTGAATGTGAACGTCATGGACAAACAGACCGTGCTTGCCGCACATGAAAATCCGGACGAATATCCCGAGCTGGTCGTGCGCGTGACGGGCTTCACGGCTTATTTCTCAATGCTGTCGCCCCGGTTCCGGCAGTTGGTCGTCGACCGTATCCTGGAAAATTAACAGGTAAAAAACAGATGATGGAAACCATGAAGATAATTGATGCGTATGATTACGCCGGAACGGGTTACGCTCCGTTCCTGATCGGAGACAAATGGCAGGTAGCCTTCCTGAACTATGCGCCGGAAGAGGCGTTGGAGCGTATCGTAAAATTGGATGTGCACCACTATACCGACGAGGTTTTCGTGTTGCTCGACGGGCGTGCGGCGCTCGTCGGGGCGCAGATCGTCGACGGGAGGATCACCTGCGAAGCGGTCGACATGCAGCCTTTGCAGGCCTATAACATCCGCCGCGAGGTGTGGCACAAGATCGCGATGCAGCCCGGAAGCCGGGTCCTGATCGTGGAGAACAGCAATACCCATCTCGGCGATTTCGAATTCTACGAGCTTTCGCCGGAGCAGATCGCGGCTCTGCGGGAAACGGTCGGAAAAGCATGGGCTCAAAAATAACGTTATGGAAACGAATTATCTGGCCGGACTGTCGCTGATTGCGGCGGGAGGCTTGTTCGCCGGGAGTTTTGCAGTTCCTTTCAGCCGGAACCGCGATTGGAAGTGGGAAAACAACTGGCTGATCTGGAGTTTCGTGGCGCTTGTCGCTGCGCCGTGGATCGTGGCCGCAATGACTGTCCCGGGGCTTTTGGGCGTTTATGCTTCGGAGTGTCAGTCGCTGGCCGTCGTGGCGTTTTTCGGACTGATCTGGGGCGTCGGGGCGATCCTTTTCGGACGGGGCATCGACTTGCTGGGTGTGGGCCTGAGCATGCCCATCATGCTCGGTTTGACGAATGTGATCGGAACGCTGATGCCCGTTGTTTTGCGTGATCCGGGCGAATTGCTGACTTCGTCGGGAATCCGGCTGATTGCCGGGGTGTCGGTAATCGTTCTCGGCATTGTCTTTTATTCCATTGCCGGGAGCCGGAAGGAACAGGATGGCCCGGCCCGGAAAACGGGGACGCAAAGTGGTTTCATGAAGGGCCTGCTGGTCTGCCTGCTGGCCGGGGTATTGAGCCCGATGGTCAATTTCGCCTTTGTTTTCGGGGCGCCTTTGCAGCAGCAGGCGCTCGCCGCCGGAACCGATCCGGTATATACATCCAATGCCGTCTGGAGCATTGCTCTGACCGCCGGATGCCTTGTGAATGCGGGTTACTGCATTTACCTGCTGCGGAGCCGGAAAACAGGGGCGTTGTACCGTTGCGGGCGGTGGGCAAACTGGTGCTGGGCCGCTTTGGCCGGGGTGCTCTGGTATGTGAGCATGATGTTTTACGGCATGGGCGGCAGTTTCCTCGGCGATGCCGGAACGTCGGTCGGCTGGGCGTTGATGCAGTCGCTGGCAATCCTGACGGGCAACCTCGCCGGGCTTTTCTCGGGCGAATGGCGCGATGCTTCCCCTGCGTCGCGGCGAACGATGTGGCTCGGGCTGTCGTGCCTGCTGGCCGGGGTTTTTATCGTGGCGTTCAGCAAATAAACATGCCGTAGAACCGGCCCGGGGATTTGAGCGGCTCTTCGTGCCCTGTCACGATGCAGGAACCGGCGAGCGGTATCGGAATCAGCGGTTGAAAGATTCGGGGTCTCATTCTACCGGGGTCAGGATTGCCGCCCATCCGCCGCCCGGGGCCATGCGAACGGTGATTTTGTCGTTTCGTGTCACGTCGCGTTCTCCGACGCGGAAGTCCTGTGCATAACTGTCGGCATTGACGCCGTCCTCCAGCATCTGCATCCGGTAGCTGCCCTCGCCGAGGAATCCGAGGTCGAGTTCCAGCGTGCGGTCCGACCAGTCAGTGATCGCACCGATATACCATTTGCCGCCGTTGCGGCGGGCTACGGCGACGTATTCGCCGGCCGAGGCGTGCAGCGCCGCGGTCTGGTCCCAGACGGTGGGTACGGCGGCGATGAATCCGGTGAATTCGGGCGTGCGCAGGTAGTGCGACGGCGAGTCGCAGAGCATTTGCAGCGGGCTTTCGAAGATGACGTAGAGCGCCGCTTGGTGGGCGCGTGTGCCCTGGCTCATGGGATGGCTCCAGTTGATCGAGAAATCTTGTCGGGTGGCGTTCTGTGTCGCTCCGGGGGTGTAGTCCATCGGCCCGGCGACCATGCGTGTAAAGGGCAGCGTGCAGTCGTGTGCCGGTGAAATATCGGTCGAACATTTGTCATTCTCCATGCCGTAGACGCCTTCGAAGGTCATCACGTTTGGGTATTTGCGTTGCAGGCCGGCGGGCTTGAACGACCCGTGGAAATCGACCAGCAACCGGCGGTCGAAGCAGGCGCGGGCGATCTCTTCGTAGAAACGGACCATCTCCTGGTCGGAACGCTGCATGAAGTCGATTTTGATGCCTTTGACACCCCAGTCGCGGTAAGTATCCAGTATTCCCTCGAGATCCTTTTTCATCGGGTTCCAAAGGGTCCAGAGGATCACTCCGACGCCTTTTTCATTGCCGTAACGGATCAACTCCGCGAGGTCGACCTCCCGGCGGGGTTCGCGGATATTGAGCGTGCTGACCGACCAGCCTTCGTCCAGCAGGATGTATTCGATGCCGTATTTCGCGGCGAAGTCGATGAAATATTTATAGGTTTCGGTGTTGATCCCGGCTTTGAAATCGACGCCGTAAAGGTTCTGCGAATTCCACCAGTCCCACGAAATCTTACCCGGGCGTATCCATTCCGTGTCGCCTTCGACCGATGGTGAAGCCAGTTGGTAGGAGAGGTAGTTTTCGAGCAGCGAACGGTCGTCGGGGTCGATGGTCATCAGCCGCCACGGAAACGTCCGCGAAGCGTCGGTGCGGGCAATGTAAGGTGCTTTTTTCAGAAACTCCTCGTTGCGGTCCGATCCCTCTTTGAGGCGGCTTTCGAGTACGACGGGCGGGAACCCGGCGCGGAGTTTCCGCCCCTGGCCTCCGAAAAGGAACATGCAGGGATATTCCTCCAGGTCGGTTTCCGTAATGACCATGCGCGTACCCTTCGGGGAGGAGAGGCTGACGGGCAGGTAGGCGTATTTCGCCGCCTCGATCTGCGAGAGTTTTACGGGTTGGAAAAATGCCTCGCAGTGCGAGATGAAGTCGGGATTCGTTTCGTTGGCCCAATAGGCCGTACAGTCCTCTGCGAAGTTGAATTCGGCGGTCTCCGTCTCCACGTCGGCCGTGCCTTTGCGCACCGTCTCGAAACGGTAGGCCACGCCGTTGTCGTAAACCCGGAACCGTACGGTCCAGTCGCCGCGGAAGCTGATCAGCAGTTCGTTGCAGCGGTCGTGCAGTTCCCGGAACTTGGTGGGGACCTCCGCTTCGCTGCGGACATCTATCGCACGTGTCGCGACGCGCCGCACCGCAGGCTTTGTGCCGAACTCCTCCGCCCCGGCCAGTTTCAGCCCGATGCGGCTTGCGCCGAGCAGTTGTTCACCTTCGCGCGCAACACTCCATGCGAGCTCGGGCGCGGTCGAAACCCTCACCGCGATCTTTCCGTCGGGCGAGGTTGCGGTGTACTCTTTGGATGTGGCCGTACCGAGTCCTGTAAGGAGCGCGGAGAGCAGGATAAGTAATTTCTTCATGGGTATTTTTTGCGTATTTTACTTCGTTTGGTCGGTCTGTTTTCGTAGTTCGGTGTCGATTGTCGATGAATCGTTTTTTTTGTCGGGTGTAAATGTAGTAATAAATATTGCTATCGATTGAAGTGTTGGTAATAATTTTTATTTATGCAGGTGCTTTGTTGGAAAAAGTTACTTTTGAAGCCGACTTGTCTTGATGCCGGATTCGGGGCTGACTGTAAATAATCTGTATGAAAACCGTATGTATGGCAAATATTATTACGAAATTGTCGGTGTGATTGCATTTTCTTTGTTTTGCTTGGCTTGTTCATGAATTATTTTTACCTTTACCTTTTGAATGAGCGTATAAACGAAAACAAGAATACTACATGACCAGTTCGTTCCTGAAAGAGGCCACGGAGGGCAATAAAAATGCAATCCTCAAGCAGCAGATTATCTGCCAGTATATCTTCGGCGGAGATTCGAGTATTACAGACTTGAGCAAGGCTGTGAACCTCAGTGTGCCGACCGTTACCAAGTTGATCGGTGAGTTGATCGACGAAGGCTTCGTCCACAATTTCGGCGAGCAGGGGACGGCCGGCGGCCGGCGTCCCAATATCTATGGCCTGAACCCTTATGCGGGTTATTTCATCGGCGTCGACATCCGCAAGGATTCGGTGGTGATGGCGGTCGTCAATTTCAAAGGACAGTCGATCGACGAAACGACGGTCGATTTCCTGATGGACAACGACCCCCATTCGCTCGACCGGCTCTGCGAGGTGATCCAGGATTTCATCCGTACGCACAAGATCGCCACCGACAAGGTACTGGCCATCGGTGTCAATATTTCGGGCCGGGTCAATTCCCAGACCGGATACAGTTACAGCTATTTCTTCGTCGAGGAGCAGCCGCTGACGATGCTGCTCGAAGAGCGCCTGGGCAGTACGGTCTATATCGAGAACGACACCCGTGCGGCTACTTACGGGGAATACATGTACGGTGACGCCCACAACGAGCAGACGATGCTCTATATCAATGCCAGTTGGGGCCTGGGCCTGGGCATGATCATCGACGGCAAGATTTTCTACGGCAAGTCGGGCTTCTCGGGCGAATTCGGCCATTTTCCGCTGCTCGACAACGAGATCATCTGCCGCTGCGGCAAGCGCGGCTGTCTCGAAACCGGAGCGTCGGGTTCGGCCATGCACCGCATTTTCCTCGAAAAACTCCGGCAGGGGCGTGTTTCGATGCTCTCCGAGAAGTTCAACAAGGGCGAGGAGATCACACTCAACGACATCCTCGACGCCCTGCAAAAGGAGGACGTGCTGGCCATCGAGACGCTCGACGCCGTGGGGCATACGCTCGGCAAGGCCATCGCCGGGCTGATCAACATGTTCAATCCCGAAATGATCGTTATCGGCGGTACGCTGTCCGTTGCCAAGGAATACCTGATGCTTCCGGTACGCAACGCCGTCAACAAATATTCGCTGATGCTGGTCAACAAGGATACCCAGATCAAACTCTCGGCGCTCGGTGAGCGCGCCGGAGTGATGGGAGCTTGCCTGCTGGCCCGGAGCAAGTCGCTCGGCCTGTTCTGATGCGGCGCGCAATGCGATAAAACCCCGGACTTCCTTTCGAAGTCCGGGGTTTCTGTTTCCGGCCGGGAGGCGTGTCGTCCGTCCTGCGGTTATGTACCTGCTCTATTTGTGCCGGAAACTCGTCAAAATAGGATAAATTGATCTTTACGGTTCCCGATTGTTGATAATCTTTTATATATTTGTGTTCGAAAAAGAAAAAACGATAATTAAAACTAAATAACGCTATGGAAAACAAACTTCAACAGTTGACTCAGAAGCTCTACGACGAGGGGCTGGAGAAAGGCCGCGCCGATGCCGACAAGCTGGTCGCCGACGCCAAGGCCGAAGCTCAGAAGATCGTCGCCGAAGCCCGCGCCCAGGCCGAAGACATCGTTAAGAAGGCGGAGGCCAAGGCCGAGGATGTCGGGAAAAACACCATGACCGAGATTTCGCTGGCCGGCAAACAGGCCGTTGCCAGGATCAAGTCCGAGATTGCGTCGCTCATCATCGCCAAGGCTACGGCCCAGGGCGTGAAGGAGGCCGTCGTGGATCCGGCGTTCATCAAGGAGATGCTCGTTGCCGTGGCTAAGAACTGGAACGGTTCCGATTCGGGCAAGGTCGAATTGCAGGCCCTGCTGCCCGAGGCCGAGCGCAAAACGCTCGACGCCGCATTCGAGAAGAGCGCGAAGGAACTGCTCGCCGCCGGCATCGAGGTCGGCTGGTCGAAGGAGGTGAAGACCGGCTTCAAGGTGGGCGCCAAGGACGGGGGCTACTACATTTCGTTCGCCGATGCCGACATCGAGGCGCTGCTGGGCGAGTACCTGCGCGGCAAGGTGTTCCAATTGTTGTTTAAGGCGTAAGGCATGTTTGCAACCGATTATTATTGTCTGGTAGCCTCCCTGAAGGAGTACACGCTCGACGCCGATACCAAAGGCTTCGACGCCCGGGCCATCATCTCCGAAATTCAGGAGGAGGTGGACCGCGGCGACGCCCGCGAGGTGCGGCTCCTGTACGGCTACTACGACTGTGAGAATATCGCCGCTCTGCGTGCGGGGCGCTCGGCGCACAATCCGCTGGGTAACTTCACGCGCGAGGAGTTGGAGGAGGAACTGAAAGCCCCGAAGCGGCTGCCCGAAGCGGTAGCCCGCGTGGTGAGGGCCTATGCCGATCCTGAGGGCGAGGACGCCGAGACGGTCGATACGTCGCGGCGTTTCGAGAAGGAACTGTTCGGAGCCTACTACGCTGCCTGCGAAAAGGCCGGAAGCCGTTTCCTGCGTGAATGGTCGGCCTTCGACCTGAACCTGCGCAACGTCTCGGCTGCCGTTACGGCGCGTGCCGCAGGCCGTGCGGTCGAAGAGGTGGTCGTGGGCGGAGGCGACGTCGCCGAGCAACTGCAGCGCAGTTCGGCGGCCGATTTCGGCCTGCGCGGCGAACTGCCTTACATCGATGCGGTGATCGCGGCGGTGAACGACGAGGCGAATCTCGTGGAGAAAGAGCATAAGATCGACCTGATCCGCTGGAACGAAGCCGCGGAACTGGCGACTTTCGACTATTTCGACATCAACGCCATTCTCTCCTACCTGGTACGGATCAACATCGTTGCCCGCTGGACGCAGCTCGACGCCGCCCGCGGCCGCGAGATGTTCGCCCGCCTGATGCAGGAGCTGGATGCGAAAGAACTGATCGACCATAAGGAATAGTCCGGAAAAGCGCCAGCGCTCCGGAGAAGCCTTTCCTAAGGGAAGGACTCCGGGCGGGACCGGGCCTGTACATGACGCCGGAGACGGCTGCAACGGCCTTCTGCGTGGCATGGACCCGGACGAAAGGAATTGCGAAGAAAAAGTAAATAACATAAAAATACCAATGAAAACTACAGGACGTGTAAACGGTATCATCTCCAACATCGTGATCGTCAAGGCCGACGGACCCGTGGGCCAGAATGAGATCTGCTATGTCTGGACAGGCGATACCAAAATGATGGCCGAGGTCATCAAGGTCATAGGCGACGCGGCCTATGTCCAGGTTTTTGACAGCACCCGCGGTCTGAAGATCGGCGACAAGGTCGAGTTCGAGGGACACATGCTCGAAGCGACGCTGGCCCCGGGCCTTCTGTCGCGCAACTACGACGGTCTTCAGAACGACCTCGAAAAGATGGACGGTCTGTTCATCGCCCGCGGTTCGATCACCGAACCGATCGACTACAATGCCGAGTGGGAGTTCTCGCCGCTGGCCAAGGCGGGCGATAAAGTCACCGCCGCCTCGTGGCTGGGCGAAGTGAAGGAGCAGTGGGTGATGCACAAGATCATGGTTCCTTTCACGATGACCGGCAGCTATACGGTCAAGAGCGTCGCCAAGGCCGGCAAATACAAGGTTGCAGACACCATCGCCGTCATTACCGACGCCGAGGGTAAGGACCACGACGTGACGATGGTCCAGAAGTGGCCCGTGAAGCAGGCCGTACGCTGCTATACCGAGAAACCCCGTCCGTCGCGCGTCATGGAGACCGGCGTGCGCCCGATCGACACCTTCAACCCGATGGCCGAAGGCGGTACGGGCTTTATCCCGGGGCCGTTCGGCGCCGGTAAAACCGTGCTCCAGCACGCCATTTCCAAGCAGGCCGACGCCGACGTGATCATCATGGTCGCCTGCGGCGAGCGCGCCAACGAGGTGGTGGAAATTTTCAAGGAGTTCCCCGAACTGATCGACCCGCATACGGGCCATACGCTCATGGAGCGCACGATCATCATCTGTAACACCTCCAACATGCCCGTTGCCGCGCGTGAGGCGTCGGTTTATACGGGTATGACCATCGGCGAGTACTACCGCTCGATGGGCCTCAAGGTGCTGGTTATGGCCGACTCGACATCGCGCTGGGCGCAGGCGCTGCGTGAGATGTCGAACCGCCTGGAGGAGCTTCCCGGACAGGATGCCTTCCCGATGGACCTTTCGGCGATCATTTCGAACTTCTACTCGCGTGCGGGCCTGGTGAAGCTCGTCGGCGGCCAGACCGGCTCGGTGACGTTCCTCGGTACGGTGTCGCCTGCGGGCGGTAACCTCAAGGAGCCGGTTACCGAATCGACCAAAAAGGCTGCACGCTGTTTCTACGCCCTTTCGCAGGGCCGTGCCGATTCGAAGCGTTACCCGGCCATCGACCCGTTGGAGTCCTATTCGAAATACCTCGAATACCCCGAAATCCGTGAATACCTCGACGACCATATCGAGAAGGACTGGGTGGACCTCGTCTATGCGGGCAAGACCATCGTGCAGCGCGGCAAGGAGGCCAACGACCAGATCAACATCCTGGGCGACGACGGCGTTCCCGTGGAGTACCACGAACGGTTCTGGAAATCGGAGCTGATCGACTTCGTCATCCTGCAGCAGGACGCTTTCGACGCCATCGACGCCAACTGCCCGATGGAGCGCCAGCAGATGATGTACAAAATGGTCCTCGGCATCTGCAACCAGGATTTTGCGTTCGCCGACTTCGAGGCCTGCTCGCAGTTCTTCAAAGGACTCATCAACCTCTTCCGCCAGATGAACTACTCGGAGTGGAAGTCGGAGAAGTTCGAGGGTTACCGGAAGCAGATCGAGCAGTATGTGAGTGAACAATCCAAATAAGCGGGAGAAATTATGACAACACGAGCATTTCAGAAAATATATACCAAGATCGACAACATCACCAAGGCTACCGTGACGCTCCGTGCCACGGGCGTCGGCAACGACGAACTGGCTACCGTCGGCGGCAAGCTGGCGCAGGTGGTGAAAATTATGGGCGAAAACGTCACGCTGCAGATTTTTGCCGGAACCGAGGGCCTGTCCACCGATTCCGAGGTCGTCTTCCACGGCGAACCTCCCAAGCTGCGCGTTTCGGACAACCTCGCCGGGCGTTTCTTCAACGCCTACGGCGAGCCGCTCGAAGGCGGCGAGATCATCGAGGGCGAGGCCCGCGAGATCGGCGGCCCGACGGTGAACCCCTTCCGGCGTATCCAGCCTTCGGAGCTCATCGCCACGGGTATCGCCGGCATCGACCTGAACAACACCATCGTAACGGGCCAGAAAATTCCGTTCTTCGCCGACCCCGACCAGCCTTACAACGCCGTGATGGCCAATGTGGCCCTGCGTGCCAAGGCCGACAAGATCATCCTGGGCGGCATGGGTCTTACGAACGACGACTTTCTCTACTTCAAGTCGGTCTTCGAGAACGCCGGAGCGCTCGACCGCATCGTGTCGTTCGTCAACACGACGGAGAATCCTCCCGTGGAGCGCCTGCTCGTTCCCGACATGGCGCTGACCGCCGCCGAATACTTTGCCGTCGACAAGGGCGAAAAGGTGCTGGTGCTGCTGACCGACATGACGCTCTATGCCGATGCGCTGGCCATCGTGTCGAACCGTATGGACCAGATTCCTTCGAAGGACTCGATGCCCGGTTCGCTTTACTCGGACCTCGCGAAGATTTACGAGAAGGCCGTGCAGCTGCCTAACGGCGGTTCGATCACGATCATCGCCGTGACGACGCTTTCGGGCGGCGACATCACGCACGCCATCCCCGACAATACGGGTTACATCACCGAGGGACAGTTGTTCCTGCGCAACGACTCCGACACGGGCAAGGTCATCGTCGACCCGTTCCGTTCGCTGTCGCGTCTGAAACAGCTCGTTATTGGCAAGAAGACCCGCGAGGACCATCCGCAGGTGATGAACGCCTGCGTGCGTCTCTACGCCGATGCGGCCAACGCCAAGACCAAGCTGGAGAACGGCTTCGACCTTTCGGATTACGACGAGCGTACTTTGAAGTTCGCGTTCGACTACTCCGAGAAACTGCTGGCCATCGACGTGAATATCGAGATCAACCAGATGCTCGACACTGCGTGGGGACTCTTCGCCAAGTACTTTACCAAGGAGGAGGTCGCCATCAAGGAGGAGCTCATCAAAAAATACTGGAAGGAGGCGTAACACGCAATGGCAATCAAATTTCAATATAACAAGACCTCGCTGGGCGACCTCGGCAAACAGTTGAAAATGCGCCAGAAGGCCCTCCCTACGATCAAAAGTAAGGAGTCGGCCCTGCGCTCCGAAGTGAAGAAAGCGAAGGACTCCGCAAACGACTACCGTCGTCGGCTCGATGCCCTGAAGGCCGAGTACGACTATATGGTGTCGCTCTGGGGAGAGTTTGATTGTGACCTCTTGCGCATCGCCGATGTCGAACTTTCGGTTCAGAAGATCGCGGGCGTGCGCACGCCTGTCCTGCAGAATGTCCTGTTCGAGGAGAAACCCTACGATTTGTTCTCCTCGCCGGTGTGGTTTGCCGACGGAGTCGACATCCTCAAGCGCATGGCGCAGTTGGGGATCGAGTTCGAGGTTTACAACCGCAAGATGGAACTGCTGGACCATGCGCGCCGCAAAACCACTCAGAAGGTGAACTTGTACGAGAAGGTGCAGATACCCGGGTACGAGGACGCCATACGTAAGATCAAACGCTTCATGGAGGACGAGGAGAACCTCTCCAAATCTGCCCAGAAGATCGTGAAAACCAAACAACAGGCAGCCGGGGAGGGCGCGATGTTATGATAGCGAAAATGTCGAAATACGACTTTGTGCTCTTTGCGGCGCAGAGCGAGGATTTCGTTGAGAAACTCCGCGAACTGGGATTGGTGGATATCACCACTACCGGCTGGGAGCCCTCCGAGGAGGACCGCCAGTTGCTCCTGGACATCGAAGGCCATACGAAGGCCCTGGATTTTTTGGGAACCCTTCGGGCCGAAGGCCGCTTCGACGCCGGGGCTAAACCCTTCGCTTCGGGCAGGGAGGCTTACGAGCACTACACCGCTGCGCACCAGCAGGCTGCGGCGCTCCATGCCGAGATCGGCCGCCTCGAAAAATCTGCCGACGAACTGCGCCCCTGGGGTCGGTTCGACGTGGAAACCACGAAGAAACTCGCCGCGCAGGGCATCGTGCTGCGCTATTTCTTCACACAGCGCAACACCTTCGACAAACAGCTTGCCGAGTGGTCGGAGAGCTATACCGTTTCCGAGGTCAGCCGTACCGATGCCATGGTTTGGTTCGTCGTCGTGGCCAAGCCCGGCGAGGAGGTGACGCTCGATGCGCAGGAGATGAAAACTCCTGCGATGGACATCCGCGAGGCCGAGCGGCGCATTGCCGAGTCTGAAAAGAAACTCCGCGCCCTCGACGCCGAATTTTCGCGCGTGGCCGCTTCGGAGGAGAAGCTCGCGCAGCATGCCTGCTCGCTGAAAGAGCGTTTGCAGGGCGTGCAGGTGAAAGCCACGGCGCAGCAGGCCGCCGACGGCACGCTGGTGGTCATGGAGGGCTGGGCCGAGAAAGAGACTTCGGACAAGGTCGATGCCCTGCTGGAGAAATACCCCAACGTGGTTTTCCTCAAGAGCGACCCCACGCTCGAGGACAATACGCCCGTGAAACTCCGCAACGGCTGGTTCGCCCGCAATTTCGAACTGGTGGGCGACATGTACGCCCGTCCGAAATACGGAACGATGGACCTCACGCCTTTCTTCGCGCCGTTCTACGTGCTCTTCTTCGGCATCTGCCTGAACGATGCGGGCTACGGACTGATCCTGACCCTGTTGGGCGCGTGGATGCTTGCCAAGAACAAGAAGCCCGGCATGATGCGCCGGGCGGCGTGGTTCGCCACGATGTGCGGACTCTCGACGGTTCTTTTCGGACTGTTCTGCGGCTCGTTCTTCGGTATCAACATGAACGAGTGGTTCCCTTCGGTGAAGTTCTTCGATTTCCAGGGACAGTTCTTCTCCATCGCGCTGGTTATCGGTGTGGTGCAGATCCTTTTCGGCATGACGCTCAACATCTGGATGACGATCCGCAGTTTCGGCTTCAGCCGCGTGCTGGGTTTGCTGGGGTGGTTCATCATCCTCGTCTCGTGCTGCCTGGCTATGGGACTTCCGATGGCGGGCCTCGCCATTCCGGGCTTCACTTCGGGTTCGGTGGCGTTCTACGTCGCGCTGGGCGTCGGGGCGGTGCTGATGCTGCTGCTGAATAATCCGCGGCGCAATCCGCTCGTCAACTTCGGCGCAGGCCTGTGGGACCTTTACAACAACCTCACGGGGCTTCTGAGCGACGTACTCTCCTACATCCGTCTGTTCGCCATCGGCCTTTCGGGCGGCGTGTTGGCGCTGGTGTTCAATACGCTGGCTGCGGGCTTCGTCCCCGAGGGGTCGGGGATCGTGGTGCGGCTGCTGGTGATGATTCCGATCCTGTTGATCGGCCACGGCATCAACCTTTTCATGTCGACCATCTCGTCGTTCGTGCACCCGCTGCGTCTGACGTTCGTCGAGTTTTTCAAGAATGCCGGTTTCGAAATGGCCTCGCGCAATTTCGACCCGATCCGGAAAATGAATGATACTAACGAATAATAACAATTAAAAAACTTAAAACATTATGGAAACAACAGCATTGGTATTGGCTTACGTCGGCGTAGCGCTGATGGTGGGCCTGGCAGGTGTCGCTTCGTCGATCGGTACTGCCATTACGGGTCAGGCCGCAGTAGGGGCCATGAAAAAGAACGGCGGCGCTTTCGGTAGCTACATGATCCTTTCGGCCCTTCCGGGTTCGCAGGGCCTTTACGGTTTTGTCTGCTTCTTCCTCGTACAGAAGGGCCTGACGGCTCCGACGCTGGTGCAGGGCGCCGCTATTTTCGGTGCGGGTCTGCTGGTCGGTATGGTGAACCTCGCGGCTTCGATCTACCAGGCCAAGGTTTGCGCCAACGGTATCGCCGCTATCGGCAACGGTCACGACGTGATGGGTAAGACGCTGATCCTCGCGGCTTTCCCCGAGCTGTACGCCATCCTGACGGTGGCTGCCACCTACCTGATCGCAACGCTCGACGGTGTGAATCTCTTCTAAAAAAATATTCATGACATTGAAAAGGGAGGCCTTCGGGACCTCCCTTTTTTCGGTATCCGTCCTCGGATGCGTTGAGAGCCTGTTTTTGTCGTTTCGGAAAATTTCCGTATCTTTGCCCCGAATCAAAATTTGTTGTAAGCGATGAGGATCTAAAAATTTCATACACTTTTTTCTGCCGCTCCGCTGTTGCGGATGCGGGACTAGTCTGTTTGTAAATTTTTAAATCCGATATTTTATGTCGCTTATTCTCAGCGGGGTGTCGTTCGCATACCCCGATTCAGAACCCCTGTTTTCCGATATTACTTTCTCGGTCCGTTCCGGCGAACGGGTCGCATTGGTCGGGCCCAACGGCTCGGGCAAGACTACTTTGTTGCGCATTGCCGCCGGATTGCTGCCTGCGGCGGGTACGGTCGACTGTCCGGCCGATCGCTGGTATCTGCCTCAGAACGCCCTCTGCCGACCCGATGAATCGGTGGTGGAACTGCTGGGTGCGGCCCGTAAACTCGACGCCTTGCACGCCATCGAGGCCGGGCGGGGTGCGGAATCTGATTTTTCGGCGCTCGATGACGATTGGAGCATCGAAGAGCGGCTTGCCCTCGTGCGTGAACGGTGGGGCATCGAAGCAATCCCCCTCGACCGTCGGTCCTGTACGCTGAGCGGCGGCGAACGCACCCGTGTCCTGTTGGCCGGTGCGGAACTCTCTGGGGCCGATACCGTTTTGTTGGACGAACCGAGCAATCACCTCGATACTCGGGCACGGGACCTTTTGTACGATTTCGTCGGCCGGAGCCGTGCGGCGATGCTGATCGTGAGCCATGACCGGGCTTTGCTGGAACGAATGGACGCCATTGTCGAACTGGGCTCGGGCCGGGCAGTCCGTTACGGCGGAAATTATACGTTCTATTGTGAACAGCGCGATCTGCAGTTGGAGGCGCTCCATCGGCGTGCCGACGAGCGGCAGCGTACGCTCCGGCAGGCCCGGGAACGCGAACTGGAGTTGGACGAACGGCGGCAGCGGCAGGAGAGCCGTGCCGCAGGCCATACCCAGCGCCGGGGATTGGCCCGTATCGTGGCCGGGGGCCTGGCTTCGGCGTCGCAGCGGTCGGCGTCACGCCTGGAGGAGGAGCGCGGCCGGAGGATCGAACGGATCGCTGCGGAGTTGCATGCGGTCCGGGCGCAGATCGCTGCGGAGCAACCGCTTTCGGTGCATCTTCATTCGCCCGAGCGGCAGGACCGTCGGTTGCTCGCGGCGCTCGAAGGCGTGAATGTCCGCTTCGGCGGTCGGATGCTGTGGCCGGAGCCGCTTTCATTGGAACTTTTTTCCGGCGAGCGGCTTCGTATCCGCGGCGGCAACGGGACCGGAAAGACTACGTTGCTGCGTCTTCTGACCGGAGAACTGCTTCCTGCGGGCGGCTCGTGCCGCCGGGCCGGGCCGTTGCGCACGCTCCTGCTCGACCAGGAGTATTCGGCGCTATCCGGCGGCGGAACGGTCGGAGAGTTTGTCCTGCGCTGTGATACGGCACATCGCCCGGAGGGCGAACTGCGTGCCTGGCTCGACCACTACTGCTTTGCGCAGGAGCAATGGACGCAGGCGTGCGGGACCCTCAGCGGGGGCGAGAAGCTGAAGTTGCTGCTGTTCGGGGAGACACTCGGCGCTTCGGCGCCCGACCTGATACTGCTCGACGAGCCGACCAACAACATCGACCTCCGGAGCCAGGAACTACTTGTCTCGGCGCTCTCCGAATACAAAGGAACGGTTGTCGTGGTTTCCCACGACGAACCGTTCCTTCGGAATCTCGGTATTACAAACGAGTTGGAACTCGTTCCCTGAGCTATCGCCCCTTGCGGCGCGGCGAAGTGCTCACTTTCGGGCCTTTGCCGCGGCGCTCTTCGGTCCGTCGCGCCGCACCCTCGGGCAGCAGCACTTCGAAGTCGAGCTGGCGTTTCTGCAGGTCGGCGCGCTTGACGCGGATGCGCACCGGGCTTCCCAGCGTCATGCGTATTCCCGTCGAGCGCCCCACGATCTCGTAAAGCTGTTCGTCGAAGGCGAAAAAGTCGCCCTCGATGTCGCGCAGGAACGACATGCCCTCGATGTGGGTTTCGTCCAGTTCCACGTAGACGCCCCACTCCGTGAGGCCCGAAATATGGCCTTCGAACTCTTCGCCGATGTGCTCCTTCATAAATTCGACCATTTTGTATTTGATCGACGCGCGTTCTGCCTCGGCGGCCACGATTTCGCGGTCCGATGCGCGGGCGCAGAGTTCTTCCAGTTCGGTCTTGTCGGCCGACTTGCCTCCTGCGAGGTAACGCGCCAGGAGGCGGTGGACCATCATGTCGGGATAGCGTCGGATCGGCGAGGTGAAGTGCGTGTAATAAGGGAATGCCAGGCCGTAGTGACCGATGTTGTCGGTCGTGTAATAGGCTTTGGCCATCGAGCGTACGGCCATCGTCGAGACGGCGTTTTCCTCGGTTGTCCCCTTTATCTGCTTGAAGAGTTTGTTCATCTCTTTGGCCACGGCGCGGCCCTTCGTGGCCTTGAAGATGTGTCCGAAGCGGAGGATGAACTGCCTGAAACGATCGAGTTTCTCCTCGCTCGGGACATCGTGCACGCGGTAAACCATCGTGCGTTCTACCGTACGGTCTTTGTCGGTCTTGCGTTTGCCGCAGAATTCCGCTACGCGGCGGTTGGCCAGCAGCATGAACTCTTCGATCATCTGGTTCGACTCTTTCTGCTCCTTGAAATAGACGCCCAGCGGCTTCCCGTTTTCGTCGAGGCGGAATTTCACCTCTTCGCGGTCGAACGAAATCGCGCCGTTCTTGAACCGCTCCTTGCGCAGCGCCTGCGCCAGCCGGTTGAGCGTCAATACCTCTTCGGCGTAGTCGCCGCGGCCGGTCTCGATGATCTCCTGCGCTTCGGCATACGTGAAACGGCGGTCGGAGTGGATCACCGTGCGGCCGAACCACTCTTCGAGGATGTCGAGGTTTTCGTTGAGCGTGAACACCGCTGAGAAACAGAGACTCGTTTCGTTGGGACGCAGCGAGCACAACTCGTTCGAGAGCCGCTCGGGGAGCATCGGGACGGTACGGTCCACGAGGTAGACCGACGTACCGCGTTCCACGGCTTCGTCGTCGATCACCGAGTGGGGACGTACGTAATGGGTCACGTCGGCGATGTGTACGCCGATCTCCCAAACGCCGTCCTTGATGCGGCGCACCGACAGTGCGTCGTCGAAGTCCTTGGCGTCCGCCGGGTCGACCGTAAAGGTCGTGACGTTGCGGAAATCGCGCCGCTGGGCGATCTCCTTGGCCGTAACGCTGGCGTCGATGCTTTCAGCCGCGCTCTCGATTTCCGGTTCGAAGTGATACGGAAGCTCGTATTCGGCCAGGATCGAGTGCATCTCCGTGTCGTTGTTGCCCGCCATGCCGAGCCGCTCGACCAGTTCACCCACGGGGCTCTTGCTGCCGGGCAGCCAGTCGGCGATGCGTACGACGACTTTTTCGCCGTCCTTCACGTCGGGATAGGTGCGCTTCGACAGGTAGATGTCCATCGGCATGCGCCGCGAGTCGGCCCGCACGAAAATCTGGTGCGCCCCGACCTCTGCCACGCCTACGTAGGGTTTGCGGTTGCGTTCGACGATCCGGGTGATCTCGCCCTCCAACTGGCCGTTGCGGCCACGGTGCATCACCACGACCTCTACGCGGTCGCCGTTCAGGGCGTTGGCCGCATTGCGCTGGTTGACGAAGATGTCGTTCTCCTGCCCTTCGACCTTCACGTAGACCGAACCCGAAGGCGTCATGTCGGCTATGCCTTCGTAGTGGGGCAGGTGGGTCTGCATCAGGCGGTATTTTTCGCGCGAGCACTCCTCCACGACACCCTCTTCGAAGAGGCGTCCGAGGATTTCGAGCGTTTCGCGGCGGCCCTCTTTCGTGGCGCCGCCAGATGCTGAAGCCAGGTGCTTGAGCGAGAATTTATTGTTGGGGAATTCCCGGAACATACTCAGTATTATCGAAGTACGATCCGTCTTCCGGGCTCCTTTATCGGAGCGGTGGTTTTGCTTTTTCATTATTTTTCCAAAATTTGCAGGGCTAAACGGCGCATAAAGCCGATGCCCACGTCGATGGCTCCCTCGTCGGGAGCGAATGTTGCCGTATGGGGCCGTCCGGCCGCGGCGCCCACGCCCAGCCGGTAAAACAGCGACGGATATTGTGTACAGTAGAATCCGAAATCCTCGGCCGTGGTCCTCAGGGACAGCATCTCGACTTTGAGGTTCGAAGTCCGGGCCAGCGCGATGGCTTTCTTGACCAGCATTTCGTCGTTCACCACGCACGGATAACCCCTGCTGATGTCCACGTCGATCTTCACGCCCATGCGTGCGTCGATGTCCGATGCGATGATCTGCAACCGGCGGTGGATGATCTCGCGTTCGCGTTCGTCGAACGTGCGCAGCGTTCCTTCCATGTAAACTTCGTCCGGAACGATATTCGTGGCGCCTTGGGCCTCCACGCGCCCGATCGACATGACGCACTCTTCGCTGTTGAGCGCCAGCATGCGCGTCACCATCTCGGCCCCCGCAGCCACGGGGTCCCTGAGTTGTTTGCGCATGGCGCCGTGTCCGCCCGTACCGTGGACGCGGATGCGCAGTTCGTCGCTTGCGGCCATGTATTTCCCGGCCCGGAACCCGAAGGTCCCGACCTCCAACTGCGGTTCGACGTGCTCGCCGACCACGGCCCGTACGTCGTAACCCTCGAAGGGGTTTTCGGCCAGCACCAGCGACGCCCCGCCGGGGTTGCACTCCTCGCCCGGCTGGAACAGCCCGAAGAGCGTTCCGCGGAAGTCGGGCGCCGCGGCGAACTCTTTCAGTACGCCGAAGAGCACTGCGGCATGCATGTCGTGGCCGCAGGCGTGCATGACGCCCTCGTTCTGCGACCTCCATTCGAAGGCGTTGTGCTCCGCGATGGGCAGGGCGTCGATGTCGGCGCGCAGCACGACGGTGCGCCGGTCGCCCTCGGCGGTTTTACGGCCTGCGATGCGGGCCAGTACGCCTGTCGTGGCGACCCTGCGGTGTTCGATGCCCAGTTCGCTCAATTGCTGTTCGATGAACGTCGCCGTGTCGTGTTCCTTGAACGAGAGTTCGGGATGCGCGTGCAGACGGCGGCGAAATTCGACCGGATTCATAAGTATCAATGTTTTAAAATACCGTTTTCACGATTTTCTGAATATTCGTCGTGCGGCTCATCGTGTAATAGTGCAGCACGGGAACGCCCGCCGCCATCAGTTCGCGGCTCTGGGCGATGGCCCATTCGGTTCCTACTTCGCGCACGTTGTCCGGGTGGGCCCGGGCTTCGCTTACGAGTTCCGCGGGCAGTTCCACGCCGAACGTCTCGGGCAGTACCTCCAGGTGGCGCAGCGTCGAGATGGGTTTGATGCCGGGGATGACCGGCACGGTGATTCCTGCCTCGCGGCAGCGGCGCACGAAGTCGAAATACTTGCGGTTGTCGAAGAACATCTGCGTGATGACGTACTCCGCCCCGGCGTCGATCTTGGCCTTGAGGTGGGCGATGTCCGAGGTGATGTCACGCGCTTCGTAGTGCACTTCGGGATAACCCGCCACGCCGATCGAGAATTTCGAGTGGTGGCACTCCTCGACTTCGCCGTCGACGAACTCCCCGCGGTTCATGGCCGCGATCTGCCGCACGAGGTCGATGGCGTGGGCGTGGCCCTGCGGATGGGGCATGAAACGCTTTTCGTTCTGCGACTTGTCGCCGCGCAGCGCCAGTACGTTGTGCAGTCCGAGGAAGTCCATGTCGATCAGCGTATCTTCGATGTCGTACTTCGACAGTCCGCCGCAGATCAGGTGGGGAACCACCTCCACGCCGTAACGGTGCTGGATGGCCGCCGAGATGCCGACCGTCCCGGGACGGCGCCGCACGACGTGCCATTCGATGCTGCCGTCCTCGCGTTCGGTCTCCTTGATTCCCTCGCGGTGGAAGGTGATGTTGACATAGGCCGGGTCGAGTTCCATCAGCGGCTCGATGGCGGCGAAAATCTTCTGCATGCCGTCGCCCTTCAGCGGCGGGAGCAGTTCGAAAGCAAAGCGGGTGCGCCCGGAGGCGACCGCGTCGTTTATGATCTCTACTACGTTCATACGTTGTTCGGTATAATCTTCTTGACCTCGTCGACCTCCATACCCCTGCGGCGGGCATAGTCGAGCAGTTGCTTGGTGTCGATCGTTCCCACCGAGAAGTAGTCGGCGTCGGCCAGCAGCAGGCCGCACAGCGCCTCCCCGGGGTCGATCATGTAGTTTTCGGTGAGCCGCATGCCGGTCGTCAGTTCGACTGCCAGCAGGTCGAAAACCTCGCGCTTGAGCGAGTGATCGGGCGATGCGGGGTAGCCGAATGCCATGCGGCGGCCGCGGTATTCGCCGCGGATGATCTGCTGGGGAGTCGGCGCTTCGCCGGTCTCATAGCCCCACATCTCCCGGCGTACGAACACGTGCACGGCTTCGGCGAAGGCTTCCGTCAGGCGGTCGGCCAGCAGTTTGGCCATGATGGCGGAGTAGTCGTCGCCCTCCGCGCGGAACTTTTCGGCCAACTCCTTCAAGCCAATGCCGGCCGTTACGGCGAAGCAGCCGATCCAGTCGTTTTTCGGGGCTATGCAGTCGGCCAGCGAACGGTTCTCCTGCCCGCGCGTCTGGTTGCGGAGCATCGGAAGGCGTTTTTCGACCCCTTTGGAGTTCGTGACCCAGATGTCGTCGCCTTCCGCGCGTGCCGGGAAAATACCCACCGCAGCCTGCAAGGTCAACAACCGCTCGTCGCGGATGCGTGCCAGCAGTGCCTGTGCGTCGGCGAAGACCTTGCGCGCTTCGGCGCCCCGGTCGGGATGGTCCAGGATTTCGGGATAACGTCCTTTGAGCCCCCATGCCAGGAAGAAGAAACTCCAGTCGATATACGGTTCGGCGTCGGCCACGTCGTAGTCGGGGAAGACCATGCGCCCCGGGTGGAGCGGCACGACGGGCGTGTGGGGCGTGCGTCCGCGGAGGGCCTTGCGGACCTCGACGATCGGAATCAGGTCGCGCGCCCGCAGTTGGCGGGTGTAATCTTCGCGCATGGCCTGCTGGTCGGCTTTCACCTTGTCGGCGTAGAGGTCGCCGTCAGTGCCGAGCAACTGCGCCAGAATCTGGCTGTTGCGGCTGGCGTTGGGCGAGTGTACCACCACGCCCGTATAGACCGGAGCGATTTTCACCGCCGTGTGGAGGTCCGAGGTCGTCGCACCGCCGATGATGACCGGGATGCGCAGCGAGCGGCGTTCCAATTCTTCGCAGACATGGGCCATTTCGTCGAGCGACGGGGTGATCAGGCCGCTCAGGCAGATGCACTGCGCACCCCACGCCACCGCCTCGTCGACGATGCGCTCCGATTCGACCATCACGCCCAGGTCCTTGATTTCGTATCCGTTGCAGGCTATCACGACCGCAACGATATTTTTCCCGATGTCGTGTACGTCGCCCTTCACGGTGGCGATCAGTACCTTCCCGGCATTATGTGAAGCGCCGCTTGAGCCCTGTTCGATATAGGGTGTCAGCGCCGCCACTGCGCGCTTCATCACGCGGGCGGTTTTCACCACCTGCGGCAGGAACATCTTTCCTTCGCCGAACAGCGTCCCGACCTTCTCCATCGCGGGCATCAGCAGTGTGTCGATCACGGCCATCGGGCTTCCCAGTGCCTCGTAGCCTTCCAGCGCATCCTGCTCCACGCAGTCCGCCACGCCTTTGAGCATCGCGTAGTCGATTCGCTCGGCCAGCGTTCCCGCGCGCCATGCGTCGGGGGCCTGCGGCTGCGCCTGGGTCGTTTGCTGCACTTCGTGGGCATACTCCGTGAGGCGTTCGGCGGCGTCGGCCCGGCGGCAGAGGATCACGTCCTCGACGCGTTCGAGCAATTCGGGCTCGATCTCGCTGTATACGCGGACCATCTGGGGGTTGACGATGCCCATGTCCATCCCGGCATGGATGGCGTGGTAGAGGAACGCCGAGTGCATCGCCTCGCGCATGGCGTTGTTGCCGCGGAAGGCGAACGAGAGGTTCGACACGCCGCCCGAAACCTTTGCGTGGGGCAGGTTTTCCTTGATCCAGCGCGTCGCGTCGATGAAGGCTTTGCCATAGCCGTCGTGCTCGGGAATACCCGTTGCAACAGCCAGCACATTGGGGTCGAAAATAATATCCTCGGCCGGAAATCCGCTCTCCGTGAGTAACTTGTAGGCCCGTTCGGCCACTTCGATCTTGCGTTCGTAAGTGTCGGCCTGCCCCCGTTCGTCGAAGAGCATCACGACTGCCGCGGCGCCGAAACGGTGAATCTCCCCGGCTCGGCGCAGGAATTCCGCCTCACCCTCCTTGAGCGATATGGAGTTGACGACGGCTTTGCCCTGTGTGACCTCCATGCCCGCCACCAGCACCTCCCATTTCGACGAGTCGATCATCGTCGGCACACGGGCGATCTCCGGCTCCGAGGCCATCAGGTTGAGGAACGTGCGCATCGCTTCGGGACCGTCGATCATTCCGTCGTCCATGCAGACATCGACGATCTGCGCCCCGGCATCGACCTGCGCGCGGGCCACCGAGAGCGCTTCCTCGTAGTTGGCTTCACGGATCAGCCGGGCGAACTTGGCCGATCCGGCGACGTTCGTACGTTCGCCGACATTGATGAAATTGGCCTCGGGGACGATCCGCAGCGGTTCCAGCCCGCTCAGCGTTGTGATATGTTTCGGTTCGGGAACGGGCCGCGGCTCGTAGTTTCCGGCGATTTTCGACAGTTCGAAGATATGTGCCGGCGTCGTGCCGCAGCAGCCGCCCACGATGTTCACGAGTCCGCGCCGCAGGTACTCCCCGACATCCTCCGCAAACATCTGCGGCGTTTCGTCGTAACCGCCCATCACGTTGGGCAGTCCTGCGTTCGGGTGGGCCGAGATGCGTGTTTCGGCCACTGCTGCCAGCCGTTCGAGGTAGGGCAGGAGTTGTTTGGCCCCGTAGGCGCAGTTCAGGCCGACGGAGAGCAGGCGGGCGTGCGATACCGACGCGGCGAAGGCCTCGACGGTCTGCCCCGAGAGGGTGCGGCCGCTGGCGTCGGCCAGCGTTCCGGAGACCATGACGGGGATCGCGCGGCCCAGTTCGGCGCAGAGCGTGTCGATGGCGTAGAGGGCCGCCTTGGCGTTGAGCGTGTCGAAAACGGTCTCGACCAGCAGGATGTCCGCGCCGCCGTCCACTAGCCCGCGGGCCTGGTCGGCGTAGGCCTCGGCCAACTGCCGGAACGTGACCTCGCGCGCCGCGGGGTTCGCCACGTCGGCCGACATCGAGGCCGTGCGGTTCGTGGGGCCCATCGACCCTGCCACGAAACGCGGTTTCTGCGGATTGCGTGCCGTGAATTCGTCCGCCGCACTGCGGGCGACCGCCGCCGCCGCTTTCGAAATCTCGTAGGCATAGCCTTCGAGCCGGTAGTCGGCCAGCGACACGGCGTTGGCGTTGAACGAGTCGGTTTCGATGATGTCGGCTCCTGCCTGCAGGTACTTTCGGTGTATTTCGCCGACGATTTCCGGACGGGTCAGCACCAGCAGGTCGTTGCAGCCTTTGAGCAGTACCGTCCAGTCGCGGAAGCGTTCGCCGCGGTAATCCTCCTCCTGCAGTCCGTAGCCCTGCACCATTGTACCGAAGCCGCCGTCGAGCAGCAGGATGCGCCGGTTCAGTTGTTCGTATAGCGTCGTTGCCATTTATTTCTCGATAATCTCTATTTCAAACAGTTTGCTCCAATTCTTGCCCGTCACGAAGATGCGGTCCCGTTCGGCGTCGTAGGCGATGCCGTTCAGCACGTCGGTCGTCTCGGTGATTTCCGTTTCAGGCAGCAGGCCGGTCAGGTCGACGATGCCCTCCACGATGCCCGTTGCGGGGTCGATGATCACGATCTGGTCCGTGGTGTAGACGTTGGCCCATATTTTGCCGCCGATCCATTCCAACTCGTTGAGGTATTCGACCGGAACGCCTTTGTAGGTCACCGTCGTACGTTTTTCGCGGCGGAATGTCTCGGGGTCGACGGTGTGGATGCTGGCTGTGCCGTCCGACATGTAGAGTTTCTTCCCGTCGGTTGTCAGCCCCCAGCCCTCGCCCGGATAGCGGTGGTCGCGGATTTTTTCGCACCCTTTCGTCAGGTCGTAGACGTGGGCCGTGTTCGACTGCCAGGTCAGTTGGTAGAGCCTGTCGCCGAGCAGGGTGATCCCTTCGCCGAACTCCGAGCGGGGCAGGTGCACCATCACGTCAGCCTTTCCAGTCGCGAGGTCGATCCGCTGCACGACCGATTCGCCGTGCTGTCCCGTGCCCTCCCACAGTTGTCCGCCGACGTATTGCAGCCCCTGGGTGTAGGCCGTCGTCGAGTGGGGATAGACCGCCGCGATCCGGTAGGTGTACTCTTTCGGTTGAACCTGTGCCGCAGCGGGCTGCGCCTTTTCGCCGGGGCGTTTGGCGCGTGCCGCCGGGCCGCCGCATGCGGCCAGCAGCAGGATGGAGAACAGAAGTATCGGGGTCGTTTTCATTCAATTCGCAACAAAATAGCTTACAAAGGTACGAAAAGCAAACCATATATCATAATTTCATTATATATATACGGAATATCTTGCCGGAAAGGGAATAATTTAATATCTTTGCCACCCGATTCCGAGAAGAAAATCGAAAAATAACAAATAGAACACATTCATTATGAACATCGTAAGAGAACAACGCGAAGAGAATAACTCGCTGATCCGGGTAACCGTCGGCGAGTCGGATTACGGGCAGGAGGTCGAGAAGGCCCTGCGTGAGTACAAGCGCAAGGCCAACATCCCCGGCTTCCGTCCGGGCATGGTCCCCATGGGCATCGTCAAGAAGATGTACGGCAAGGGCGTGCTGGCCGAGCAGTCGTACCGCCTGGCTTCGAACTCCGTCTTTGAGTACCTCCAGAAGGAGGGTATCGACTACCTGGGCGACGTGATCCCCTCCGAGCAGCAGGGCGATTTCGATTTCGACAACGCCACCGAGTTCGAATTCGTATTCGAGATCGGCGAGGCTCCCGAGATCAAACTGGAGTTCTCCGACAAGGATAAGCTGACCTACAACAAAATCAAGGTCGACAAGAAGATGCACGACGACTACCGTGCCAACTACCTGCGCCGTTTCGGCCGCCTGGTGGACGCCGAGAAGGTGACTTCGGACGAGGCGCTGTCGGTGACGCTCGACAACGGCGAAATGAACGTTGCGGATGCTTACGTGGGCCTGATCTCGATGGACGAGGCCGATCGCAAGCCCTTTATCGGCAAGAAGGTCGGCGCGAAGATGAAGGTGAATCTCAACGAACTCTATAAAAATCCCGCCCAGCGTGCCGCCTGCCTGCAGGTGAAGGAGGCCGAACTGGAGGGCATCAACCCCGAATTCGAGCTGGAAATCACCAAGATCCGCAAGTTCGCCGAGCCGGAACTGAACGAGGAGTTCTTCAAGATGGCGTTCCCCGCCGGCAATGTTACCGACGAGGCCGGGCTGGACAAGTTCATCGACGCCCAGATCGAGGCCGAACTGCGCCGCGAAAGCGACTACCTCTTCACGCTGCAACTGCGCGATTTCGTCGTGAAGAAGGCCGGGCTGAAGATGCCCGTCACGTTCCTCAAACGCTGGCTCTACACGATCAACGAAGGCAAGTTCTCGATGGAGGACATCGAGAAGGATTTCGACCAGTTCCTGACGATGTTTACCTGGAACTACCTCCAGAAGCACTTCATCAAGGCCGACAACCTCGCCGTTTCGAAGGAAGAGGCGCTGGCCGAAGCCAAGGCGCTGGCCGCTGCGCAGTTCGCACAGTACGGCATGCCGTCGGCCCCCGACGATATGCTCGAAGGCTATGCCGAGAAGATTCTCTCGGACAAGGAGCAGGGCCAGAAGATTTTCGAGAAGCTCTACGAAGTGAAGGTCGTCGAGGATATCAAATCGAAGATCAAGGTAACTGAAAAAGCCGTATCTGCGGACGATTTCGCTAAATTGGCGAAGGAGCTTTAAGATTCCCGGATTTTTTGTATCTTTGGACTTTGCAGGCGTGATGTTTGCAAAGTCCTTTGTTTTGAAATAAATACTACGCAACATGTCAGAATTTGAAAAGTACGCAAAAGGTCATTGCGGGATCAGTTCGCTGAAACTCCACGATTTCCAGTCGATAAGCGCGGCATACGTGTCGCCTACGATCATCGAGGAGCGTCAGCTCAATATCGCTACGATGGATGTTTTCTCGCGCCTGATGATGGACCGCATCATCTTCCTCGGCGCGCCGATCTACGACGACGCGGCCAACATCATCCAGGCACAGCTTCTGTTTCTCGAATCGGTCGATCCCGAAAAGGATATTCAGATTTACATCAACTCGCCCGGCGGGTCGGTCTCGGCCGGACTGGGCATCTACGATACGATGCAGCTCGTGAACTCCGACGTGGCGACCATCTGCACGGGCCTCGCGGCTTCGATGGGCGCCGTGCTGCTCACGGCGGGCGCCAAGGGCAAGCGTTCGGCGCTGCCGCATTCGCGGGTGATGATCCACCAGCCCCTGGGCGGAGCGCAGGGCCAGGCGTCGGATATCGAGATCACGGCGCGCGAGATCCTGAAAACCAAACGCGAACTCTACGAAATCCTTTCGGCCCACTCGGGCGTCTCGGTCAAGAAGATCGAGAAGGACGCCGACCGCGATTACTGGCTGTCGGCCAAAGAGGCGAAAGAATACGGACTGATCGACGAAGTCCTCTCCAAACGTGATAAATAAACCGCATGGCACAAAACAAGAACAACAATAAGAACGGCGGCGACTGCTGCTCGTTCTGCGGCGCCAAGCGCTCGGACGTGGAGATCATGTTCCAGGGCTCGGACGGAGCGAACATCTGCAACAAATGTATCGAGAACGGCTATAAGATCATCGTCGACAACGATATCGCCTCCGAGCAGGGACGGCGTTCGGCGGCGGCTCCGCTCAAGATGGAGGAGCTGCTCAAACCGGCGCAGATCAAGGAGTTCCTCGACCAGTATGTCATCGGGCAGGACGCTGCGAAGCGGTATATGTCCGTGGCGGTTTACAACCACTACAAGCGGCTGCTTTACGCCCCGAAGGAGGACGAAGTCGAGATCGACAAGTCGAACATCGTGCTGGTAGGTCCTACGGGTACGGGTAAGACGCTGATGGCCCGCACGATTGCCAAGTTATTGAAAGTGCCGTTTACGATCGTCGACGCAACTGTTTTGACCGAAGCGGGTTACGTGGGCGAGGATGTCGAGAGCATCCTCTCGCGGCTGTTGCAGGTCGCCGACTACAACGTCGAGCAGGCCGAGCGCGGCATCGTTTTCATCGACGAGATCGACAAGATCGCGCGCAAGGGCGACAACCCCTCGATCACGCGCGACGTTTCGGGCGAGGGCGTGCAGCAGGCCCTGCTGAAAATCCTCGAAGGAACGGTGGTCAACGTGCCTCCCCAGGGCGGCCGCAAGCATCCCGAACAGAAATTCATCCAGGTCGATACGCGCAACATCCTCTTCATCTGCGGCGGTGCGTTCGACGGTATCGAAAAGAAGATCGCCCAGCGGCTCAACACCCGCGCAATGGGCTACGGACGGCTGAACGCCGATCCCATCGACCGCTCGAACCTGATGCAGTACGTCACGCCGCAGGATCTGAAGTCGTTCGGCCTGATCCCCGAACTGGTGGGGCGTCTTCCGGTGCTGACCTACATGCAGCCGCTGGAGCGCGAAGCCCTGCGTTCGATCCTCACCGAGCCGAAGAATGCCATCGTCAAGCAGTATAAACGCCTGTTCGAACTCGACGGCGTGAAACTCACTTTCGACGACGACGTGCTGGATTACATCGTCGACAAGGCCGTCGAGTTCAAGCTCGGCGCACGCGGACTGCGCTCGATTTGCGAGGCGATCATGATGGACACGATGTTCGACATCCCCTCGTCCGATGCCCGGAAATTTACCGTTACTTTGTCATATGCAAAGAAAAAGATAGAAAAGGCAAATATTTTAGAGCTTAAACAAGTTGGATAATTTCTTTTTGGCTATCTTTGCCGGGAATAAATAGCATAAAACCCATAAAACACTAACTCCATGTCTACAACGAATTCAAAACTTACGCGCGTTGCCGATAATATCCGCATCCTGTCGGCCGCGATGGTCGAGAAGGCCAAGTCGGGCCATCCCGGCGGTGCTATGGGCGGCGCGGATTTCATCACGGTGCTTTTTGCCGAGTTCCTGCGTTACGATCCCGATAATATGGCTTATCCCTACCGCGACCGGTTCTTCCTCGATCCGGGCCACATGTCGCCGATGCTCTATTCGGCGCTGTCGCTGGCCGGGCACTATTCGACCGAAGATTTGCAGTCGCTGCGCCAGTGGGGCAGCGTGACCCCGGGTCACCCCGAGGTGGATGTGATGCGTGGTGTGGAGAATACGTCGGGGCCGCTGGGCCAGGGTCATGCCATGGCGCTGGGAGCCGCCATCGCGGAGCGCTTCATGGTCGCCCGCTTCGGCGAATGGATGGCGCACAAGACTTACGCCTACATCTCCGACGGCGCTGTCGAAGAGGAGATTTCGCAGGGCGTGGGCCGTATCGCCGGCCACCTGGGCTTGTCGAACTTCGTGATGTATTACGACTCGAACAACATTCAGCTTTCGACCAAGGTCGACGAAGTGATGACCGAGAACGTAGCCATGAAGTACGAGGCGTGGGGCTGGAACGTGCTGTCGGTCGACGGACACAACATCAACGAACTGCGCGAGGCGCTGGTTGCCGCGGAGAGCGAGACGGAGCGTCCGACGCTGATCATCGGCCATACCGTTATGGGCAAAGGCGCCAAAGGCCCTGCCGGGGAGTGCTTCGAGGATAAGGTTTCGACCCACGGACAGCCGTTGACGGCTGCCGGAGCCGACATTGCCGCCACGATCCGAAATCTGGGCGGCGATCCCGAAAATCCGTTCGCCGTGTTCGAAGAGAGCCGCGAAGTGTTCGCCGAACGCCGCGAGTCGCTCCGGGAGTGGGCTGCCAAGCAGGCCGCCGTCGAAAAATCGTGGCGCAGCGAGCACAAGGACCTGGCGCGCAAACTCGACGATTTCCTCTCGGGAAAACTTCCCGAGATCGACTATAAGTCCATCGAAATGAAACCCAACGTGGCTACGCGTGCCGCATCGGCGACGGTGCTGGGCGTTTATGCCGAAAAGATCGACAACATGATCGTCGCGTCGGCCGACCTTTCGAATTCGGACAAGACCGACGGTTTCCTCAAAAAGACCAAGGCGTTCACGAAGGGCGATTTCTCCGGGAAATTCTTCCAGGCGGGCGTCTCGGAACTGACGATGGCCTGCGTGATGAACGGCATGGCGCTGCACGGAGGCGTGATTCCGGTCGGCGGCACGTTCTTCGTCTTCTCCGATTATATGAAACCCGCCGTGCGCCTTTCGGCGCTGATGCGCCTGCATGTGGTTTACGTCTGGACGCACGACTCGTTCCGCGTGGGCGAGGACGGCCCGACGCACCAGCCTGTCGAGCATGAAGCGCAGATTCGCCTGATGGAGCACCTCAGAAACCACCACGACGAGCGTTCGATGCTCGTGCTGCGTCCTGCCGACGGCGACGAGACCGTCATGGCGTGGAAACTGGCTGTCGAAGAGCACCGTCCCGTGGCGCTCGTGCTTTCGCGTCAGGACATCAAGACCCTGCCGACGCTGGGCGCCAGCCGCCGCGAGAAAGCCGCACAGGTTGCCAAGGGCGGTTATGTGGTTGTCGACGCCGCCAAACCCGCTGCGGTGCTGATCGCTACGGGTTCGGAAGTCGCGACGCTCGTCGAGGGCGCCGAACTGCTGGCTGCCGAAGGTATTCCGGTCCGTGTGGTGGGTGTTCCGAGTGAAGGCCTGTTCCGCGACCAGCCCCGTTCCTACCAGGAGAGCATCCTGCCTGTGGGTATTCCGCGCTACGGCATGACCTCGGGCCTTCCGGTGAACCTCCAGGGCCTCGTGGGTGAAAACGGCGTGATCCACGGCCTAGACCACTTCGGCTGGTCGGCTCCCTATAAAGTGCTGGACGAGAAGTTCGGCTACAACGGGGCGACCGTTGCCGCGGAAGTGAAGAAGATGCTGGGAAAATAAGACGATAGCCCTTTGGTTTCAGGGGGCATATCTTTGCACTTGCAGGGCGCAAATGGGTAGTGTAGTAGTACATCCCATTTGCGCCCTCTTTATCCGGATGCGAATCCGGGTCCTGAATCGGATCTTTTAATTATTACTGCATCCTGAGCGTTACCGAGGGGACGGGCGGTATCTGAATAATCGCTGTTTTATTCCGGGTTCGGCCTGCCCGGAAAGAATTTCCCGGAATATTTTTCATATTGCGATATTATCCCTATCTTTGCAGTCCCGTCTGTCAAGCGGGGAAATGTGGAAAGATTTGACTGATTGCAAACCACAATAAAAAAGCGCTAAAGCAGCATCTTTTTTTATTACCAACAGCCAATTTTTCCCATTTTATACGTTTAACCATTAAAAATGTATGAAAATGGGCTTTTTATTTACATCGGAGTCGGTGTCCGAAGGACATCCCGATAAAGTTTCGGATCAGATTTCCGACGCAATCCTCGACGAATTCCTGCGCCGCGACGCCAACTCGAAAGTCGCGTGCGAAACCCTCTGCACCACGGGCCTCGTGGTCGTGGCGGGCGAAGTGCGCTCGGAGGCGTATGTCGACGTGCAGGGTGTGGCGCGCCGCGTCATCAACCGCATCGGCTACACCAAGAGCGAGTATCAGTTCGACTGCAACTCGTGCGGCATCCTGTCGGCTATCCACGAGCAGTCGTCGGACATCAACCAGGGCGTAGTCCGCGAAGCGGAGGAGGAGCAGGGCGCCGGCGACCAGGGTATCATGTTCGGCTACGCCTGCAACGAGACCCGCGAGATGATGCCGGCGACGCTGATCCTCTCGCACGTAATCTTGAAGGAACTGGCCGTTATCCGCCGCGAAGGCGAGGTGATGACCTACCTGCGTCCCGACTCGAAGTCACAGGTGACGATCGAGTACGACGAGACGACGAACAAACCGCTGCGCGTGCACACGATCGTCGTATCGACGCAGCACGACGAATTTATCCTCCCGGGCGAAGGCCGCTCGGAGAAGGATGCGGAAAAGCAGATGCAGGAGAAGATCCGCGAGGACGTGCGCACGATTCTCATTCCGCGTGTCAAGGCGCGCCTGGAACGTGCCGGGGACAAACTCGCGGAGCTGATCGGCGACGAGTATATCCTGCATGTGAACCCGACGGGCAAGTTTGTGATCGGAGGTCCCCACGGGGACACGGGCCTTACGGGCCGCAAGATCATCGTCGATACCTACGGCGGCCGCGGTGCACACGGCGGCGGCGCCTTCTCGGGCAAAGACTCTTCGAAAGTCGACCGTTCGGCTGCCTATGCCGCGCGCCATATCGCGAAAAACCTCGTGGCGGCGGGTGTCGCCGACCAGGTGCTGGTCGAACTCTCCTACGCCATCGGTATCGCACAGCCGCTGTCGATTTATGTCGAGACCTACAATTCGCCCCGTCCCGCGGCATTGGCCGGGATGACCGACGGCGAGATCGCCCGCCGTATCGGCAAGCTCTTCGACCTGCGCCCCGCGGCCATCGTGAAACGCTTCGGCCTGAAAAATCCGATCTTCGAGGCTACGGCTTCCTACGGACATTTCGGCAACCGTCCCTATACGTCGGTGGAGAAGGTCTGGGAGAATGGTGTCGAGACCGAGCGCGAAATCGAGTTCTTCGGCTGGGAGAAACTCGACGCCGTGGATCAGATCAAAAAGGAATTCGGTCTTTAGTGCCGGTATATGCCGGGAAATCGGGACATCCGCGATGGATGTCCCGATTTTTGTACGAAATGAACATACTAACCGGACGTTATTGATCGTTTGTCATTCGAAAATAGAAATCTAAAAACACAGCTTATGCGATGAAGTTGCCTCTGATTAATAGAAACTAACACTTTAAATTTATTATGAAAAAGGCATTTTTAATTTTAGGACTCGTTGCCGTGTCGGCTGCCGCCGGCGGACTTACGGCATGGACTGTTTCCGGAGACCGTGACGGTTCCGTGGCATACATCGAGCGTGAGGTGGAACGTACGCCTGCGCTCGGGAATCACTTTACATCTTATCAGGCCGAACAATATCCCGACCTCACCTATGCCGCCGAAAATGCGGTGAAGGCCGTGGTCAACATCGAGGCCATCCAGCAGGTCGAGATGCCGCAGCGCCGGGGCGGTTACGATCCGTTCCTGGAGTTCTTCGGGATTCCGCAGGATTACGGGCGCGGCGACGGCCGGCCGCAGTTCCGCGAACAGCGGGCCGGCGGTTCGGGCGTGATCATCTCGGAGGACGGTTATATCGTGACGAACAACCACGTCGTGGACGGGGCTTCGAAATTGCGGGTAAAACTCAACGACGGCCGTTCGTTCGACGCCAAACTCATCGGCAAGGACTCGGCGACGGACCTCGCGCTGCTGAAGGTCGAAGCCAAGGAGCTGCCTACGCTGGCGTTCGGATCGTCCGATGCCCTTCGTCTGGGCGAGTGGGTGCTGGCGATCGGTTCGCCGTTCGACCTGCAGTCGACCATCACGGCAGGTATCGTGAGCGCCAAGGCCCGCCAGTTGGGAGCCATTCCCAACGATTTTCGCATCGAGTCGTTCATTCAGACCGACGCAGCGGTGAATCCCGGTAACTCGGGCGGTGCGCTGGTCAACACCCACGGCGAACTGGTGGGTATCAATACGCTGATCAAGTCGCAGACGGGAAGTTATGTAGGTTATTCGTTCGCCATTCCCGAGTCGATCGTCCGCAAAGTCGTGGTAGACTTGAAGGAGTTCGGCGTTGTGCAGCGGGCCCTGCTGGGCGTTCAGTTCCGCGTCGTGGATCAGGACTTCCTCGAAGGCGAGGGCAAGGAACTGGGAATTAAGGAGATCGGCGGAGCCTATGTGGCCGCTGTGGTTGAAGGCGGAGCCGCTTCCGAGGCGGGCATCCGTAAAGGTGATGTGATTTTGGACATCGATGGCGTGAAAATTGTTGAGCCTTCGACGCTCCAGGAGCAGATTGCAAAGCGCCGACCCAACGATACGGTTAAATTATCCGTAAAAAGAGACGGAAAGGTGAAACAATTTGACGTTACTTTGCGTAATAAAGCAGGTAAAACGGAATTGGTTACTAAAGAGGATGTCGATGTTGTCGATGCGCTCGGAGGTAAGTTCGCCGATGCGGGCGCCAAACTGTGCCGCGAGCTCGACATCAAGGGCGGCGTACAGGTGGTCGGCATCAAGGCCGACGGAATTCTGGCCCGAGCCCGTGTTAAGCAGGGATTTGTGATCACTCACATCAACGACCGCCCGGTTTATTCGCTCAGCGATATGCAGCGTATGACAGAGAAGGTCAGTTCGATCGACGGCGTTTATCCCAACGGCCGTTCGGCAAGCTACACGCTTGTGGAGTAGGCGAAACCCGGGCGGGTTCATGGAATGGAATATTATTGGATAGTTAGGAAAAAATATGCGTCAATTAAAAATTACAAAGTCCATCACCAACCGCGAAAGCGCCTCGCTGGACAAGTACTTGCAGGAAATCGGCAAGGAGGAGCTCATCACGGTCGAGGAGGAGGTGGAACTCGCCCAGCGAATTAAAAAAGGAGACCAGGAAGCGCTCGAAAAGCTTACCAAAGCCAACCTGCGTTTCGTGGTGTCCGTCGCCAAACAATACCAGAACCAGGGACTGAGCCTCCCCGACCTGATCAACGAGGGTAACCTCGGCCTGATCAAAGCCGCCGAGAAGTTCGACGAAACCCGCGGTTTTAAGTTCATCTCCTACGCCGTGTGGTGGATTCGCCAGTCGATCCTCCAGGCTTTGGCCGAGCAGTCGCGCATCGTGCGTCTGCCGCTCAACCAGGTGGGGTCGCTCAACAAGATCAACAAGGCCTTCGCCCGCTTCGAGCAGGAGCACGAGCGTACGCCGTCGCCCGAGGAGCTGGCCACGGAACTGGAACTCCCGAAGGAGAAGGTTACCGACACGCTGCGTGTCGCAGGCCGCCACGTATCGGTCGACGCTCCGTTCGCCGACGGCGAGGACAACTCGCTGCTGGACGTGCTGGTGAACCCCGATTCGCCCAACGCCGACCGCGGACTGATCAACGAATCGTTGTCGACCGAGGTGGACCGTGCGCTGGAGACCCTGACGGAGCGTGAGCGCGACATCATCAAGTACTTCTTCGGCATCGGAACTTCGGAGATGACACTCGAAGAGATCGGCGAGAAGTTCGACCTGACGCGCGAACGCGTGCGCCAGATCAAGGAGAAGGCAATCCGCCGCCTCCGCCACTCGTCGCGGTCGAAGCTTCTGAAATCCTACCTGGGGTAGTTTTCGATTTTAAGCGGCAATTTCCGCACATCCCTCGAACGGGACGAATGGAATGTACCTGAGTACTATCCATCCGTCCCGTTCTTTACGATGCACGAAACCTGCTCGCTTAAAATGCAAAAACTGATGTTCTGCTTTTCTTGGTTATATATTCACAATAAAATAATCCGGATGCCAAAGGTATCCGGATTATTCAGTTTTATACGGCCCGAAAGGCTACACGTCGTAGTTGATCGTCGTGCCGGTTCCGTCGTAGCCGCCGGAATCGCTGTCGTCGCCCGAAGAGTCGGATTCCGTGCCGTCGAACGAGGAGACGCAGACACAGAGACTGATGGCCGTGATGATCATCCATAGCTTCCGGCCGAAAAACGGCTCGAAATAGATCAGCAGGCCGCCGACAATCGCGATCAGCAGCAGGAACAGCCACATCCGGGTGTTATGGGCGTTTTCCCGCAAGGTATAGAGCACATACAGGCCGCCCAGTCCGAGGACGAGGTATCCCAGCAGTTGGGAGATGAGATACCAGCCCCGGTCGAGGAGATGTCCGACGGAGAGCTGATAGCGCTGGCCGGAAGCGATCCGGTCTGCTATTTCCCACTCCGGCTGTTTGCTCTCGGCGATCAGGAATCCGATTCCTTTGCGGTCGACATAGCGGTAAACGCGCAGGTATACCTGGTCGTTGCGGTAGTCGCTGACTTTGTCGTAGCGTTTCCAGAGCGAATTGGATTGATTGATAAGTGTAAGTTTGGAGAGGGCGGGCAGCCATTTGTCGTCGCGCTGCGAAAGGCAGCTCGAACGGTCGATCCGCTTGTCGGTCGTGATGCGGAAAAGGGTCGTTTTAACGCCGTCCTTTTCGGCTGTGAAGCCTGTGATGCCTTGTTGCTCGTTGTTGAAAGGCTCGTAGCTGTAATCGTCGGGGACTGTAAAGCGCATGGTGGCGTCTTTGTAGTCGTGTGCCCGGAGGGCCTGGGGTGCAAGCACCAAAAGCGCTGCTGTAATCAGTAGTGCGAAGTGTCTCATCCGAAGGTCGTTTTTAGTATGGTTTTACCACACGATGGGCTCTTTGCCGATCGAGCGGAGGTATTCGTTGGCACGCGAAAAATGGCGGCAGCCGAAAAATCCCCGGTAGACCGAAAGCGGCGAGGGGTGTACGGCTTTGAGAATCAGGTTGCGCTGCGGATCGGCGATGGCGCCTTTCTTCTGGGCATAGCTGCCCCAGAGCATGTAGACGATACCCTGTTTGCGTTCGGCGATGGCGCGGACCACGGCGTCGGTGAAGGTCTCCCAGCCGTGTCCGGCGTGCGATGCCGCTTCATGGGCGCGGACCGTGAGCACGGCGTTGAGCAGCAGCACGCCCTGTTCGGCCCACCGGTCGAGATTGCCTGTCGACGGTACGGGGGTTCCGGTGTCGTCGGCGACCTCCTTGAAGATGTTTTGCAGCGAGGGCGGGAAAGGTACGCCGTCCGCGACCGAGAAACAAAGCCCGTTGGCCTGCCCGGGACCGTGGTAGGGGTCCTGGCCGATGACGACGACTTTCAATTTCTCGAACGGACACTTGTCGAAGGCCCGGAAGATGTTGCTGCCGCGCGGGAAGATGCGCTGCGAGGCGTATTCCTGCCGTACGAACCCGGTAAGGGCGGCGAAATAGGGTTTTTCGAATTCCGGAGCGAGGAGCTCTTTCCAGTCGGAGGCTATCTTTACATCCATGGTTTTTGAGGGTTATCGGACCGGTTCTTTCTATGGCGCGGCTTGGCCGGGAGCGGTAGAAAGGACCGTCGGGTTTTCAAGGGTCGGATTTTTAATCTCGTAAATATAATGAAAAATCCGGCAAACGCAAAAAACAGGCGGCATCCGCTCCTGAGAGGGACGCCGCCTGTCTTTGATGGGGCGGGGAAGGGTTATTTTTTGGGAGTGCTGTAGCCTACGACGACAATTTCATCCACGCTGCCGCTGACTTTTTCAGCCTGCCCGGGGGCTTTGCCGCTGCCTTGCAGGCGGAAATCCACGGGTACGGTGAGTTTCACCCGGACGGCCTGCCCGCGCTGCCTGCCCGGAGCCCAGGCGTCCGCCGGTACATTTCCGATCACGCGGCTGGCCTCGTCGGAGAGCAGTTTGCCGGGCGACTGCAATACGTTGATATTGCTTACCGAACCGTCTTTCTCGACGATGAACGATGTGACGACACGTCCCTGGATGTTTTGTTTCATGGCTTCTGCGGGGTATCTTACGTGCATCTGTACCCATTGGCGGAAGGCGCTGAGATCGCCGCCCTGGAACGAGGGCATGACTTCGGTTATGAGGAACGGCTCGTCGCCGGCAGGAGCGGCTTGTGCGGTTGCCTGTTTCGCCGCGGCAGTACGGAAATCGACCGGCAGCGTATATTTCACGGTTACTTTCTGGCCGCGCTGCTCGCCGGGCGTCCATTTGGGGGAGGATTCGATGACGCGGCAGGCTTCGTCGGAGAGCAGTTTGTCGGGTGACTGCAACACCTTCAGATCGGCCAGCGAACCGTCGGCTTTGATTTCGAACGACACGACGACACGGCCCTGGATATTCTGCTTTGCGGCTTCGGCAGGGTACTGGATGCGTTCCTGTACCCACGTACGGAAGGTGTTGAGGTCGCCGCCCTGGAACGAAGGCATCTTCTCGGCGATGATGAACGGTTCGACTTCGTCGTAATTGACGGCGGTTTTTTTGATCGCCCCTGTCTTTTCATCGAAAGCGGCTTCTTCGGTCACCGGCTTGGCTGCGCCTTTCGTGGTGACTACTACTACGCCGTTTTTACCCCGCGGGCCGTATAATGCGGTGGCGGACTGGTTTTTGAGGACAGAGACGCTCTCGATGCTCTGGGGGTCCAGGTTGTCGATGCTCGCCTGTTCGACGCCGTCGACGACAAAGAGCGGTTTCGGTGTAGCGTTGTCCCCGCTGTCGGGGTGCTTCCCTGTTTTGGAATTTTCGGGGACGAGCCGGACCGCGTAATCGCTCTGCTTGCCGACCACGACCGAGGCGGACAGGTAGTCGGGGTAGCCTATCTCCAGCACCGCACCTTCGGGCGCTTCGATCGAGGCCTCTCCCTTGGCGTCGGCAACGACACCCGTCTTTGTTCCGGCGATCACTACGGTAGCGCCGACGGCCGGTTCCGTTGTATTCGCCAGCGTGATTTTCAGCGAGACTTTTCCGGCCGCGGCTTTTTTATCGGCCTTTTTGGCGCCGGGGGTTATGCTGATCGCGTCGAGCTGGTTGTCGGCCGAGGTCAGCGTGAGGGCATGGGCCTCCCCGCCGGGAGTGTCGGATACACGGATTTTTTCCGTTTTGCAGCCGACGAAGGAAATAGCCAGTTCGCTGCCGGGAGCTGCTGAAATCCGGGCTGTGCCGTTGGTGTCGGTCACGGTCCCGATGTTCGATCCGCTGATCAGAACGATTGCGCCGGGGAGCGGTTTGCCGTCTTTGATAACCGTAACGGAAACCTCCTTTTTCGTCTTGTCGGAGGCGGTCGCAACGTTGTCGGCCGGGGTCTTTTCGGTCTCCGCAATCCGGATTTCGGCGGCGCGCGTGGTGAAGGAGAAGGCGCACAGGAGACCTATTACGGCGGGAAGCGTGCCCGCCAGTCGCAGCAGGGAGTGCCTGCCGGGAGTTTTAGTTGTCATCATTTTAAAGCGTTTTTTGGTTAAGGAATCCCGCAGCCCGTTGGCTATTTCCGGACTATAACCGAAAAGCTGCCTGAATATGGTTTTCATGTAGTGTTCGATGTCGTATCCGCTGGCCAGCACGTCGCTGTCGGCCTCGAACTCCTCGGCTTCGGTGAGCCTTCGTGCGGTGAGCCACACGAAGGGGTTCCACCACAGGGCGGCCTTCATGCACTCCATGGCGACGCGTTCGGCCGAGTGGCGGTGGGCGATGTGGCTCGCTTCGTGGGCTACGATGGCCTGCAACTCGGCGGCCGGGGTTTGGTCCCAGATATAAATCGAGCGGAAGAACGAGAACGATGCGATTCGCTGCGGAGTCCGTACGAGCGTGAAGCGGTCGGTACGGGTGATGGCTGCACCCCGGCGGAGCCTGCGGATGCGCACGACCTGCCACAGCATGACGCCTGCGATCAAGCTGACGCCCACGAGATAGCCTGCGAGGCACAGGATTTCGGGCGTAACGACGGGGGCGGCCTCTTCGATCACTTCGGCGGTCCACTCCTCTGCGGGGAGGGCGACCGTGGGTGCAACCTCGATTACCTTGCCCGGCCAGACGGGGATGCGCAGCAGCGGAATGAGGGCCGCGACGAGGGTCGATGCGAGCAGGTAGGCCCTGCACCAGCGGAACCGTACGCGCCGGTCGAGCAGGATGGCGTAGGCGCCCAGCAGCACGCCGCTGCAGGCGAGCACTTCGAGGGCGTAGATGGCGAGGGCTTTCATGGCGTGTTATTTTTTTGCGTTACGCATGATTTCGAGAATTTCGTCCATCTCCCGGGCAGGGATGTTTTCGTGGCGCGAGAAGAACGATACCAGTTGGGCCAGCGAGCCGTCGAAATAGGTCGAAAGCATCGACGACATCACGCCGCGGGCATAGGTTTCGCGGCCGATGAGCGGGTAATAGCGATGGCTCTTGCCTTCGGACGTGTGGCTGACGAAGCCTTTGTTTTCGAGAATCTTGAGGAACGTGGCGACGGTGGTATATTTGGGATGGGGTTCGTCGGTCTGGGCGATGATGTCGTTGACCACTGCGTCGCCCAGTCGCCAGAGAATCTGCATGATTTCCTCTTCGCCGCGTGTCAGTTCCGTGATGTCGGTATTCATAGTTGCGCTTGTTTTCAGGTTTACGATACAAGTTTACTACTAAATTTTTAGTAAAACAAATTTTCAATCTAAAATTTTAGTAGATGGGGCGAAAATAATTGATACCTATATTTATAAAAAGCCGGGAAGTACGGGAGGGGAGGGGTATAGCGGCAGACAGAATGAATCGTGGGGGAGATACGGAACAGAACGGCTGGAATGGCGTGGTGACGGGCGATGATGGCCGTGGAGAGGCGTCGTAGGAGCGGGAAGCAGCTACCGGATCCACCGGCAGGTTTCGGCGCGGCTGTGCTCCCGGAATCCGCATTTTAGCAGGAGCCGCTGCGAGGCGAATCCGTCGGCATCCGTTTCTGCCGTGATGTGCCGGACGCCTTCCTGCTGCAAGGCCCAGGTGCAGAGGGCTTCGACGGCCTCGGCCATGTGCCGTTGTGTTCGAAGTCGCGGCCCAGTCCGTAGCCGATTTCGACGGTCGTCCGGAAATCGCCCGCGAGCGGTTCGGCCCGGTAACGGCATGTGAACTCCTGTTCCAGCCGGGGCAGGTCGTCCAGCCACAGGGCGAGGTGTTCCGGGTTTAGGAGCCTGATTTCCAGTCGTTCGGTCTCGATCTTCATGCCGGAGTGGGCGGGTTATCGAAGCTGCCTTTCGGCCTCGTTGTCCTTTTCGGTCTCGTCGTCCCCGTCCCAGTCGAACCACGGGAAATCGTGTCTCCCGCCGAGCCCAAAGCGCGTATAGGTGATCGGGAGTCCCATTTCGAGGAAGCGTTTTTCGTAGGCCGTCTTGACCGAAAGCACTTCGTCGGCATAGCCCGAACCATAGATGTCGGGCTGGGAGACTTCGCAGGGCAGGCCGTAGTGGCGGATAACCTCGTTGGTGTAGGCGTAGAGATGTTTGGAGTCGGTTTTGAGGTTGATCCACCCCTCGGGACGGAGGAGGCGGGCGTAATAGTCGAGGTAGAGCGGCGAGGTGAGGCGTTTCTTGGCGCGCCGGGTTTTGAGTTGCGGATCGGGGAAGGTGATCCAGATTTCGGACACCTCGTTTTCGGCGAACAGCCCGTTGATGAACTCGACGCGCGTGCGCAGGAAGCCCACGTTATGCATCTTGTTGTCTGTGGCCGTCTTTGCACCGCGCCACATGCGCGCACCCTTTATGTCGATGCCGATGTAGTTGCGCAGCGGGTCCCGCTGGGCCAGCGCTACGGTGTATTCGCCCTTGCCGCAACCCAACTCCAGGACGATGGGGTTGTCGTTGCGGAAAAAATCACGGTTCCAGTTCCCTTTGAGCGGGTGGTCGCTGTGGAACACCTCGTCGAATTCGGGTTGTACGAAACATTCGAAAGTCAGGTTCTCACGGAACCTGCGGAGTTTGTCTTTGCCCATGGCAGTTAACAAAATAGGATATAATATACAAGTCGGCTGCAAATGGCGCCGACGGCGTCGTTTGCGCGGCGTACTGCCGCGTTTGCAAATCCGGCCCTTCTCCGAATCCCTCTCCCGGGGAGGGGGTATCTGCCTCTTTGCGGTAAAACCGGCATTTCGGAGAGCCTGTGAATTACCGGCTCTTTTCCAGGTCGATGCCAATGGCCTCGATCCCGCGGACGGGGCGGATCGGCATGACGACGAAGCGGTAATCGCCGGCCTGGGTGAGGCCGATGCGGCGGCGGTAGGGGATGGCGGCTTCGCGCACAAGGGCTGCAGGGCCTTCCGGGCGCGGAACTACCAACAGGAACCATTCGCCGAAACGGAGCGAGTCGGGTGTTATGGTGGTGATGCGGACTGTCAGCGTGTCTTCCGTGAAACGGTCGTTGCAGCGCAGGAAAATCGTCGCATCGCGCAACGTTACGGTATCGGCATTCGGCAGGCGGATTTCGGCCCGGGAATCCCACCGGACGGGGTCGACATCGGTCGCCGCCGACTGGTTGGGCGAAATGCAGCCTCCGGCCAGGAGCGCGGCGACTGCGGCCGCAGCGATATGCCCTGCCGAGTGTCTCAATGCATTATTGGTTTTGGGGCGCCCCGCCATCGTTGCCCTGGCCGCCCTGGTTGCCGCCTCCGTTGCCTCCGTTGCCTCCGTTGCCGCGGCGGCGGTTGCGGTTGTTGCGGTTGCGGTTTCCGCCTTCGCGGTTAGCTCCGTTGTTTTCGCGGGGCTCGCGATTATCGTTGCCGCCGTTGTTCTCGCGGGGTTCGCGATTGCCGTTGTTTTCGCCGCGGTTGTTATGCTCGCTGCGCGGCCGGTCGTTGTTCCCGCTCCCGTTGTTCGGGCGTTCCCCGCCGTTGCCGCCATTGCGCGGACGGTCGTTGCGGCGCGGACGCTGATCGTGACGGCCGGACTGGCCTTCACGGGGCTGGCGGGCTTCTCCGTTCCCCTCCTGCGGGGCTGCCTGCGCCTGTCCGTTCTGGCCCGCAGGGCGGCCCTGCTCGCCGCGGCCTTTGTTGTTGCGGCCGCCGCGTTTGCGGCGTTTGGCCTGGTCGAAGCGTGTGATGCTGTCCTCCTCCGAACGGTAAGTCGGCTCTTCGACCACCGGGCGGATGTCGTCGGCATGCTGCAACTGCTCGACCTTTTTGCCCTGGCGGTTCAGCGAGATGATCTCCCGTACGCGGGAAACAGGCAGCGTGGTGACGTTGGCCATCGCATCCTTCGACGAAGAGAAGGTCATCGTACCGGCCAGCACGTCGCTCTTGACGAGGAACCATTCGCCTTCGGCGGCCTGCAGCGGTTCGCGCAGGCGCGGGAACTCCTTGCGGGCGTCGACGTAGGTGTCGTATTCGTACATCATGCAGCATTTGAGTTTCGAACACTGCCCGGCGAGTTTCTGGGGGTTGAGCGAGATGTCCTGCACGCGGGCGGCTCCGGTCGTGACGCTTGAAAAACTCGACATCCACGACGCGCAGCACAGTTCACGGCCGCAGGCGCCCAGTCCGCCGATGCGTCCGGCTTCCTGGCGGGCGCCGATCTGCTTCATCTCGATGCGGATGTGGAACCGTTCGGCGAAGACCTTGATCAGTTCGCGGAAGTCGACGCGTTCGTCGGCGATGTAGTAGAAGATGGCTTTGATCTTGTCGCCCTGGTACTCCACGTCGCCGATCTTCATGTTGAGTCCCATGTCGGCGGCAATCTGGCGCGAGAGGATCATCGTCTCGTGCTCCATGGCGATGGCTTCCTGCCATTTTTCGATGTCGTAGGGCTTGGCCTTGCGGTAAATCTTTTTGTATTCGCCGTTGAAGGGGTTGAAACCCGTGCGGCGCATCTGGCGCGCCACGAGGTCGCCCGTCAGCGAGATCACACCGATGTCGTGACCCGGCGAAGCCTCGACGGCTACGATGTCGCCCCGTTTGAGCGGCAGGTTGTTGACGTTCTGGTAGAACGAGCGGCGGGTATTCTTGAAGCGCACTTCGACGATGTCGCTCGGTATGTTGACCGGGTATTCGTCGAGCCATGCCGTTTCGTGGAGCTTGAAGCATCCGTCGCAGAGCTTGGCTTCGGGTTCCGCGCCGCAGTTGCAGAAGGCGCATCCGCGGCCCACTTCGGGTTTGCAGGCGCCTGTATGTTGTTTTTCGGTATCCATTATGGGTATAATTTGCGTAAAGATACGAAAAAAAATTTATTTCGTCACGTAGAGTTTCCGGATGCTGCGGCGGATACGCAGAATCATCATCACGGCGGCGGCAGACAGTCCGAACGAGAAGCCCAGGAAGAGGCCCGAGGGGCCCATGCCCATCGTGAAACCGAACAGGTAGCCCACCGGCAGGTTGAGCAGCCAGTAGGACACGAAGGCGATCGGCATGATGATCTTCACGTCCTGGATGCCACGCAGGATGCCCACCGAGACGTTCTGGATGCCGTCCGAAAGCTGGTACAGTGCGGCGAAGATCATCAGTTGCGAGGCGATGGCGATCACTTCGGCATTGGAGGTAAAGAAGGTCGGGATAATGTGGCGCATCGAGATGAAGACGATGGCTGCGAAAGCGTTCCACGCCAGCACGAGGTGGTACGACGCCTTGGCCGCCAGCGATAGTTCGCCGATGTTGCGGGCTCCGTAACAGTGCGATACGCGGATCGTGGTGGCCGCACCGATCGACATGACGATCATGAAGGCGCAGTTGCCGATGGTGGTGGCGATTTGGTTGGCGCCCATCGTCTCCTTGTTGAACCAGCCCATCATGATCCCCGTGCCGACGAACGCCGAGGCTTCGAGGAACATTTGCAGCGAGATCGGAAGGCCCATGTGGAGCAGTTGTTTGACCGCGGCCCACGAATATTTGCGGGGTGAGAATCCGTCGAGGTAGACGCGGTATTTGTCGCGGCTGTAAAAGTAACCGATCATCAGCATCGGGGCGATGATGCGCGACATCAGCGTGCCCAGGCCGGCGCCCTCGGCGCCCATTTCGGGGAATCCGTAGCGGCCGTAGATGAACACCCAGTTGAAACCGATGTTCGCCAGGTTGGCGACGATCGTGACGACCATCTCGACTTTTGTGTTGCCCACGCCTTCGAGGAATTGTTTGAAGGTGAAAAACAGCATGATGAAGGGCATGCTGTAAACCAGCATCTTGTAATAAGGAATGGCCATGGCGACCACTTCGGCGGGTTGGCCGAGGTGGTACAGCAGCGGGATGGCGGCGTATTGCACGACGGCCATCGCGATACCCAGCAGCCCGTAGAAGAGAATGCCGTTCTGCAACAGTCCCGACGATTTCTCGCGGTCGCCCTGGGCATAGAGTTCGCCCACGAGGGGCGTCATGCCGAGCGCGATGCCGATGGCGGCGATAAAGAGGATGAAAAAGACGGCGCCGCCGAACGACACCGCAGCCAGCGGTCCCGGGTCGTCGCCGCCGTAGCGGCCTACCATCAGGTTGTCGGCGACCTGTGTCAGGATCTGCCCCAACTGCGTCAGCACCACGGGGAGCGCCAGTTTCAGGTTGGCTTTATATTGGTCCTTGTATGTTGCGAATTTGTACATCGGATTCGGATATTAGGGTGCAAAGATAGCCATTTCCGGCGGGATTACAATTCATAGACCCCTCCCGGGGCTGAAAAAAACACCGGGAGGGGTTGGAATGTGTTTATATCCGGAATGGATCAGTAGGGCAGTTCGATGCGTATGCAGCAGCCTCCGCGGTATTCGGGGCAGACGCGGATGTTTCCCCCGAGGCGGGTGACGATCAGGCGGCAGAGGTAAAGCCCGATGCCCGAGCCGGGTTTGAAGGGGTCGACTTTCGTGAAGCGTTCGAACACCCACTCCCGTTTTTCGGGTTCGATGCCGATGCCCGTGTCGCTGACGCTGATTTGCAGGGTGCGCCGGACTTCGTCGTTGCGGCAGGAGAGTGTGATACGCCCCGCGGCGGTGAATTTGGCCGCATTTTGCAGCAGGTTGTCGACGACACGCATCAGGTAGAAGGCGTTGGTGGAAACAAGGCCGTCACCCCCCCCCGCTTCGTAGACGTATTCGACAGCCGGGTTGCCGGACAGCTGCCGCTGCGCTTCGAGCCGCTCGGCGCAGAGCAGGCAGACATCGGTTTCGGTCCGCGGTAGGGGTTCCTCGCTGCTGATCAGGCCCGAGAGTTCGAGCATGTTTTCCAGCAGGGTGGTCAGCGCCGTGGTGCTTTTCTGGATTTCCGATTGGAACTCGTGCCGGATTTCGGGGTCCTCTTCGGTCAGCAGCAGCCCCGAGAAGCCGTTGATGGCGTTCAGGGGCGTGCGGATTTCGTGGCACATCGAGTTGATGAAGGCGGTCTTCATCTTTTCGCTCTCCTGGGCGCGGCAGCTTTGCCGCTGCGCCTCCCCATTGGCCGCCAGCAGTTGTGTGCGCGTCAGTTTCAGCCGCCGCACCATGACGTGCTGGAAGATACTCCAGATAGCGAGCAGCAGCAGGATGACACCGCCGGCGATAAGCATGAAGAACTTGATGCGGTCGTCCAGCTGTGCCTTTTCGAGTTCGAGCCGGTTGACTTCGAACAGCGCCTGCATTTCGGCCAGGCGTTGCTGCGCCTCCGCCATCCGGTTGTTATAGCGCAGTTCGTTGGCTTCCCGAACGGTCCGGAGTGCATTTTTGTAATCTCCCGCTTTTTCGTACAGGCGCGACTGCACGGCATAAATCGCGGCCTGGTCGACCTTTTTGCCGGTTTGCCGGTAGAACATCAGGGCCGAATCGATATAGGCTATCGCCCGCAGGTCGTCGCCCATATACTGGTAATAACGGGCGCTGGTCGTGTAAATCTCCTCCCGGTCGTTCCGCTCCCGGGCCAGCCGCATGCATTTGTTGAAATAATCGGTCGCCTGCTCGCGGGTGATCAGGTCGCGCAGGAAAACCATCTTGCCGTAGGCGCGCATCAGGTATTTGGTCGTGTCGCGGTGGGGCCTTCCGAAGCGGTTTTCCATCGCCATCCACCGGCGGTGCAGGTCGATGCACTTTTCGATTTCGCCCGCTGCCCGTTTGTCTTCGGTGTACATGTAGAGGTCGCAGAGTTCCTCGCGGCAGAGTTTTTCGAAATGAAGCCGCTCTTCCAGCGGGTATTTTTCGAGTTTTTGCAGGGCGCGCTCCACATAGGGGATCGCCTGCCCGATATTGCCGTAGGCTTCGGCGGCGATCGACGAGTAGTCGACGGAGAGTCCCGTCAGGAACTCCCATTCGATCAGTTCTTCGGGGGTGAGGCCTCCCGGTTCCTTCTGTTTGAGTTTCTCCAGCGCGCTGTCGACCGCTTCGGACGAATCGGAGACGATCATCTGTTTCCAGAGCCGGAAAACCCGGAGCGATGCGCGGAACAGGGCATAGCGGCGTTCGGGAAGGAGGCTGTCGGCGAGTTCGACGCAGGCCAGGGCTCGCTGCGGATCCTTGTCGGAGAGTGTGGATACCAGCATATCGAGCGCATCCATGCAGCCGTAAGCGTCACCGGCCTTGTCGGCTTCGGCGAGCGCCTTTTCCCAATAGCCGGCGGCGAGCATGACGCTGTCGGCGTGCAGGTCGGCCAGTTGGATGTATATCTGTTCCCGTTCGGCGGCGGTGTGCGCGCCGGGCAGAGTTGTCAGCAGACTGTCGGCTGCCGGGGATGCGGAATGCGCCGTCAAAGCGGCGCAGATTGTCAGGAATGCGACCCCGGAAAGGGTCTTCGAGATAATCGGACGCATGTCGGTTCAGTAACGCTTATGAAAAATTCAGGACAAATTTAACGATAAATCAGGAAAATAAAAAAAGCCGGAGAAATTTCCCCGGCTTTTTGGTGTTTGGGCGTTGTTACGCCACACGCAGTTTCACGCCGCGGGCTTTGTCGGATTCCACGACGATGGTGTCGCCTTCGTGGAGTTTCCCGTCGATGATCAGTGCTGAAAGCGGTTCTTCGACGTTGTCCATTAGAGTCCGCTTGAGCGATCGGACGCCATAGCGCGATTCGTAGCCCATGGCCGCCAGCCGGCGTTTGGCCCCGTCGGTGATCTTCACCTTGTAGCCCAGTTTGCCTGTGCGGGCCATCAACCCTTGCAGTTCCAGGTCGACGATCCGTTCCACGTCGCCGATTTCCAGCGTGCGGAAGAGCACGATGTCGTCGATACGGTTGAGGAACTCCGGGGCGAAGGTGTGCTCCAGCGCCTTGCGGTACTCGCTCTGGGGCGTCACATCGGCCACGGCGCTCTTCGAAGTGGTGCTGTAACCCACCTGTACCGATTTCTGGACCACGGCGCGCGAACCTACGTTCGAGGTCATGATGATGATCGTGTTCCGGAAGTCGACCTTGCGGCCCGAACCGTCGGTGAGGTGTCCTTCGTCGAAGATCTGCAGCATGGCGTTGAAGACCTCGGGGTGGGCCTTCTCGATCTCGTCGAAGAGCACCACGGCGTAGGGCTGACGACGTACGGCCTCCGTTAACTGGCCGCCTTCGCCGTAACCGACATATCCCGGGGGCGAGCCGATCAGGCGCGCCACGTTGTGTTTCTCGCCGTATTCGCTCATGTCGATGCGAATCAGTCCGCGGTGTTCGTCGAACAGCCATTTCGACACCTCTTTGGCCAGCAGTGTTTTGCCTACGCCCGTGGGACCCACGAAGAGGAATACGCCGATGGGGCGGTTCTCGTCCTTGAGCCCGGCGCGCGAACGGCGGATGGTGCGTGAAATCTTCTCCACGGCCTCCTGCTGTCCCACGACGCGCTTCGCGAGGTGCTCGCGCAGGGTTTGCAGGCGGCTGATCTCGCCGCCCGAGACGCGCTCGGCGGGGATGCCCGTCATGGCGGTGATCACCTCCTGGATGTGTCCTGCGGTGATCTCCACAGGGTTGTTTTCGAGCGAACGTTTCCATTCGGCACGGGTTTCACCCAGTTTCGAACGCAGCGCGATTTCGCGCATGCGCGCCGACGCGGCTTTTTCGTAGACCAGCGCTTCGACCGCTTCGCGGCGTTCGCGTTTGGCGTCACAGAGTGCTGTTTTCATGGCGCGGAGTTCTTCCGGTTCCCGGGCCGACTGCAGGTGTGCCCGCGAGCCGGCCTCGTCGAGTACGTCGATGGCCTTGTCGGGGAAATAGCGGTCGGTGATGTAGCGTCCGGTGAGCGTCACGCAGGCCTGCAACGCCTCCTCGGTGTAGCGCACCTTGTGGTGGCGCTCGTAGTGGGGAGCGATGTTGTGCAGGATCTGGAGCGTCTGCTCGGGCGTCGTCGGTTCGATCAGCACCTTTTGGAAACGGCGTTCGAGGGCCGAATCGGTCTCGATGTTCTCGCGGTATTCGTCGAGCGTCGTGGCGCCGATGGTCTGCAGCTCGCCGCGTGCGAGGGCCGGTTTGAGGATATTGGCCGTGTCGAGGCTGCCCTGCGTGGAGCCTGCGCCCACGATGGTATGTATTTCGTCGATGAAAATGATCGTATCCTTGGCCTTGCGCAGTTCGTCGAGCAGTTGCTGCATGCGTTCCTCGAACTCGCCGCGGAACTTCGTGCCCGCCACGAGCGACGAAACGTCGAGCGAGAAGAGCGTTTTGTCGGCAATGGTGTAGGGAACCTCGCCGCGCGCGATGCGCAGCGCCAGCCCCTCGACGATGGCGCTCTTGCCAACGCCGGCCTCGCCGATCAGGATCGGATTGTTCTTCTTGCGGCGCGAAAGGATCTGTACCACGCGCTCGATCTCCTGTTCACGGCCTACGACCGGGTCGATCTTTCCTTCGCGGGCCAGGCGCGTGAGGTTCACGCCGAACTTGTCGAGCAAGTGGGCCGCGCTTTTCTCCTCGGCCTTGTTTTCCTCGCCGAAATCGAGCATGTGGACCTGCACCTCGGTGCGGAAATCGTCGCCCACGGTGAATTTCTCCAGATCCCCGGACACGGTGTCGGGTGTTACGCCGTACATCTCCAATACGCGCGCGGTAGCCGTCGTGCGGTCGCTGATGATGGCCAGCAGCGCATGGGCCGTCGATACACTCCGGGCGACGCCCGGCATTGAGAGCAATTCTTCGGTGAAGTCGCGGTAGTATTCCTCCGGCGACTGGGTTTCCTGTTGTTTGGCGGTAATCACCTCGCGCTCGATGCGCAGGCGTACCTGGTAAAGTTCCCAGTCCTTGAGTCGGGCGGACAAAAGCTGGTAGGCGAGCGAACCCTCTTCACGCAGCAGTTCCAGCGTGAGGAAGTCCTTGAGCGAATGCGTCATTCCCGCCTTCGTAGTGTTAAATGCCGATCGGGCGATGATGCCCTCCAGCGTTTTCGAAATTTTTAATTGCATGTTGCGTCGTCGTTATGAATTCACTCTAATAACGTAGGCCCATATGTGATTATTATATGAGCGTTTTTGTTTAGTGTATGAACTGTGGCAGTTGGCGCTGAGGGCATTCCGTCCCGGAGGCGATTTCGAGGGCGTCCCAAGCGTTCGGGTTTACCGGTTGGCGATCAGTGTGTTGCGGGCGATATTGGAGCTTTTTGGGGCGGAATTGTATAGCGTACTCTTTTTTGTGGTGCGTCCAGTCGGAATGTCGCCATTATTTCGTTGACGATCACGAAAATCCGCCGGGAATGTGTTCCCGGCTTTTTTGGGTATAAATTTTTATTTCGGGTGATTTTGTGACGGAAAAGGCTCTTCGAAGCAGTCGCTTTTAGCTCCGGCCGCCGCTTATTTGCGGGGCCATTCGCCGACTTCCATGTCGCGCATTTCGCTGCCGTCGATCGTGAGGCGGACGGCCGTGCGGACTTTATGGAATCCGAACTCTCCGGCGGCTCCGGGATTGACGTGGAGCAGGTCGTAGACGGGATCGTAGACGACCTTGAGGATGTGGGAGTGTCCGGCGATGAAGAGTTTCGGGTGCAGGGACTGTATTTTCTGCACGGCGCGCGGATCGTAGTGGCGGGGATAACCGCCGATGTGGGTAATCAGCACCCGGACCTGTTCGCATTCGAAGCAGAGGAACGCAGGGTAGACGCGGCGGGTCATGCCGCCGTCGATGTTGCCGCTCACGGCACGCAGCGGCTTGAAAGCGGCGATCTGGTCGGCAAGTTCGATCGAGCCGATGTCGCCGGCATGCCAGATCTCGTCAACGTCCTTGAGAAATTCGCGGAGCGTCGCGTCGAAGGTTCCGTGGGTGTCGGATATGATGCCGATGCGTTTCACTTTACTTATATTTATCTTTCCACAACAGAGCCATGCGTTCGGCGATCTTGGCCTCGGTGGCGTTCTGTGTGTCGGGTTCGTAGAATTTCGTACCCGAAAGGCTTTCGGGCAGAAACTCCATCTCGGCGAAATGGCCGGCGTAGTCGTGGGCGTATTTATAGCCTTTGCCGTAACCCGCCTTGTCCATCAGGCGGGTCGGGGCGTTCCTGAGATGCAGCGGCACGGGGCGGTTCGTCGTGTCGTGCTCGACGAGCGACATGGCTTTGTTGATGGCCATATAGGCCGAGTTGCTCTTGGGGCTGGTGGCGAGGTAGATCGTCGTCTCGGCCAGTGTAATGCGCGCTTCGGGCATGCCGATCTTGTGCACCGTGTCGAAGCAGGCGTTGGCCAGCAGCAGGGCGTTGGGGTTGGCCAGCCCGATGTCCTCCGAGGCCAGGATCACCAGCCGCCGGGCCAGGAAACGCGGTTCCTCGCCCCCGGCGAGCATCCGCGCCAGGTAGTAGATCGCGGCGTTGGGGTCGCTGCCGCGGACCGATTTGATGAAGGCCGAGATAACGTCGTAGTGCTGTTCGCCGTTCTTGTCGTAGAGGGCGATGTTTTGCTGGAGGCAGTCGGTGACGTATTGGTCGCTGATCGTCACCTTGCCGTCGGTGGCTCCGACGACGATGTCGAGGATGTTGAGCAGCTTGCGCGCATCGCCGCCCGAGAAGCGGAACAGCGCGCCGGTCTCCTTGACCTCGATGTCGCGTTCCTTCAGTTCGATGTCGGTCGTCAAGGCGCGGTCGAGCAGCACCTGCAGGTCTTTGTCCTCGAGCGATTTGAGGATGTAGACCTGGCAGCGGCTCAACAGCGGCGAGATCACCTCGAACGAGGGATTTTCGGTAGTTGCGCCGATCAGCGTGAAGACGCCCTGTTCGACGGCCCCCAGCAGCGAATCCTGCTGCGACTTGTTGAAGCGGTGGATTTCGTCGATGAACAGCAGCGGCGCTTTTTGGTCGAAAAAACGCTGTTTGCGCGCCGACTCGATCACTTCGCGTACGTCCTTCACGCCCGACGTGACGGCCGAGAGGGTGAAGAACGGGCGTTCGAGCTGCGTGGCGACGATCTTGGCCAGCGTGGTTTTACCCACGCCCGGAGGTCCCCAGAGGATGAACGACGGGACGTTGCCCGTCTCGAAAAACTTGCGGAACACCCCGTTTTTACCCACAAGGTGCTCCTGCCCGATATATTCGTCTATCGTGCGGGGACGGAGTCGTTCGGCTAAGGGTGCGGACATAGCAGGTTCGTTTTATGGTTCAAAGATACGAATTTCCAAGAATTATTCCTATATTTGTCAAACATACTGACAAACACGGAAAGTGTAAGTCTGTTCCCGAATCGTGAACGTAGGAAATTCACTTGGGTTGGGGGTAGGCACGCATCTTGCCGCGTCGTATCCGTTATTTGGCGGATATAGGCGTGGGGGCTGTCGCTTATTTTATTCCCAAAGGTATCCTACGACCTCCGATTCTGAAATGGGTTTCGGCACCACGCTTTCTTTTTGTTTTTGCTGCCGAGGTGCGGGCGGCAGGAATGCCTCAATTATGAAAAAATTACTACTGATTGTTTGTTTATTATTGTCCTGTGGGGTTGTTTGTGCGCAATCTGAACATTTGATTTTCAAAGGTTTGTCGATAGATGGTAGCAAACAAGAATTTGTGAAAGAATTAAAGCGCCAAGGGTATGTAAATGTTCCAGAAATGGGTAATGATGATATTTTATCCGGTACGTTTATAGGTCAGGATAGTTATGTTTTTGTTGGGTCTACTCCGATTACGAATATCATGTGGAAAGTTGGGGTTTTATTTAAAACTACTTATGATACTTGGAGCCTTATCAAAGAGACGTATGATGGCTTAGTGGACGTATACACGCAAAAATATGGCAATCCTGTTCTTGAACAGAAAGATTTTAAGGCTCCTTGGAAAGAAGGTGATGGTCATGAGTTAATTGCCTTGAAGAGTGATATGTGTGCATATAAAACAATGTTTGCATATGCAAAAAATGGGACGATTATTGGATATATTGCGATCAGCATGACAACTGCTTGTCAAATATTGATACAATACGAGGATAGCATTAATACGGATTTGTTAACAAAAGAAAAAGCGCAAGAGATTTGATTAAAAAAGGCCGTCTGAAAAATTTCAGACGGCCTTTTTCCTTTTTGACACATTATTCCTCCGGCTTCCGCAGTTCCAGATACAGTTCGTCCAACTGCGCCTGGTCGATGTAGCCCGGGGCGTCGAGCATCACGTCGCGGCCCGCGTTGTTCTTCGGGAAGGCGATGTAGTCGCGGATCGACTCCGAACCGCCGAACAGCGAGCACAGGCGGTCGAAACCGAATGCCAGGCCGCCGTGAGGGGGTGCGCCGTATTTGAAGGCGTTCATCAGGAAGCCGAAACGCACCTGGGCTTCTTCGGGCGTGAAGCCCAGCAGGCCGAACATCTTGGCCTGCAAAGCCGAATCGTGGATACGGATCGAGCCGCCGCCGATCTCCGTACCGTTGCAGACGAAGTCGTAGGCGTTGGCGCGCACGCGGCCCGGGTCGCTGTCGAGGTATTGCACGTCCTCGAGTTTGGGCGAGGTGAAGGGGTGGTGTACGGCGTAGTAACGCTGCGTCTCATCGTCCCACTCGAACAGCGGGAAGTCCACGACCCACAGCGGTGCGAACTTCTGCGGATCGCGCAGGCCCAACTGCTGGGCCACTTCGAGGCGCAGGGCGCACAACTGCGTCAGCGTCTTGAACTTCTTGCCGCAGAGGATAAAGACCATGTCGCCGGTCTTGGCGCCGCAGCGCGAAGCCATGGCGGCGACCTCTTCGGGTGCGTAGAATTTGTCGACGGACGACTTCACGCCGTCCTCCCCGACACGTATCCAGATCAGTCCTTTCGCGCCGATCTGCTGGCGCTTGACGAACTCCGTCAGCGCGTCGATCTGCTTGCGGGTGTACGCAGCGCAGCCCGGGGCGGCGAATCCGGTGATGTATTCGGCATCGTCGAAGACGCTGAAGCCGTGTCCTTTGGCAAGATCGGTAATGTCTGAAAACTCCATGCCGAACCTGAGGTCGGGTTTGTCCGAACCGTATTTCTCCATCGCCTCGATCCACGGCATGCGGCGCAGCGGTTCGGTCAGGTCGATTCCCATCACGTGTTTGAACATGTGCTTGGCCCAGCGTTCGAAAATCTCCAGCACGTCCTCCTGCTCGACGAACGACATCTCGCAGTCGATCTGCGTGAATTCGGGCTGGCGGTCGGCGCGCAGGTCCTCGTCGCGGAAGCAGCGCACGATCTGGAAATATTTGTCGTAGCCGGCGACCATCAGCAACTGTTTGAGCGTCTGCGGCGATTGCGGCAGGGCGTAGAACTGGTTGGGCGACATGCGGCTGGGGACGACGAAGTCGCGGGCGCCTTCGGGTGTCGAACCGACCAGGCAGGGGGTTTCGATTTCGAGGAATCCCTCGTCGGAGAGGAACCGGCGAATCTCCTGGGCCATCTTGTGACGCAGGATCATGTTACGCTGCAGGGGCGGGCGCCGCAGGTCGAGGTAGCGGTATTTCATCCTGAGGTCGTCGCCGCCGTCCGAGACCTCTTCGATGGTGAAGGGCGGTACTTCGGCGTCGTGCAGTACGGCGATCTTTTCGGCCGTGACCTCGATGTCGCCGGTGTCCATCTTCGGGTTCTTCGACTGGCGCTCGACTACTTTGCCGACGACCTGGATGACCCACTCGCGGCCCACTTTCGAAGCCGTTTCGCGCGCCTCGGCCGGGGAGTGCTCCTCGACGACGATCTGGGTGATGCCGTAGCGGTCCCTCAGGTCGATGAAGGTCATGGCGCCGAGGTTTCTCACTTTCTGCACCCAGCCGGCCAGGGTGACGGTCTCGTTGACATTGCAGGCCCTTAAACAGCCGCAGGTATGGGTTCTGTACATAGGGAAAATTATTTTGTACGATTTACGATTTGTCCTAGTAACCCGCAAAGTTAAGTAAAAGTCCCGAAAAAACGGAATCGGGACGGTTATTTTATTTGCCGTTCCGGCCGGGCGGGGGATAAAAAAACGGCGCATGGGAAAAACAGGCGGAAATGGCACGAAATTGTATGCCTTCGTTTCCTGTCAAACCGTTTAATTCTAAATGCACTGAATTATGAAAAAAATCGCTACGCTCCTGCTGGCTGCCTTTGCGCTCGTGGCTGTCGAATCCCACGCACAGGGCATCCACATTATCCCCAAAGTGGGTCTGAACCTTTCGAGCCTGTCGCATGTCGACGGCAAATCGATCGCCGGGCTGAATGCTGGCGTCGCGCTGGAAATCCTCCTTTCCGAGAAGTTCGGCATCGAACCGGGCGTCCTCTTCTCGATGCAGGGAACGAAGATCGACACCGAGAAGGTCCATCTCGACTACATCAACATTCCCGTTTATGCGAAGTACTATGTGCTGGGCGGGCTGAATGTTTTCGCCGGTCCGCAGGTGGGCTTCAACGTACGCGCCAAGAGCGGCGGCGAGAGCATAAAGAGCCTGGTCAAGACGGCCGATTTCGGTCTGGGCCTCGGTGTGGGTTATCAGTTCGGATGGGGACTGATGTTCTCGGCCAACTACAACTTCGGATTCGTCGACATCGAGAAGAGCACTTCCACGAAGAACGGCGTGTTCCAGCTCAACGTCGGCTGGCGGTTCTGAGGCGGAACCTCTGCGAACGGTCCGTCCGGGGGATTCCCGGGCGGATTTTTGCATTAAAATAATCCCCGGGACATTTGCCCCGGGGATTAGAATCGTGTTACTGCGGCCGGATTACTCCGCCGCTTTGATTTCGAGTACGCGGCTCGCGTACTCCTTGCCTACCGAAAATTCGAGTCCGTTCTCCATCAGGAAGGCGCCGCTGAAAGTTTTGCCGTGCTGTGGGATCGGCTTGCCTTCGATGTTCAACTCGGTGATCGTGTAGCGCTTGCCGGGGTCGAGGCCCGCCATCCGGAAAGCCGGGGACGGCATGTTGAGGTAGTGCTCCAGCTTATAGACGAACCAGACGGCGCGTTCCTTGCCGGGCGTGACGTACATCAGCGAAGCGTAGCCCGTCTTGTCGTAGGGCGAGATCAGCCGGTAGAGGTCGCCCTGCTGTACGACGGGGCGGATGTCCTTGTAGGCGGCGATCGCCTTGCGGGCGAACTCCTTCTCTTTGTCGCTCATCTTCGCGGGTTGCAGTTCCAGCCCCAGGCGTCCCGACATGGCCACGTCGAAGCGCAGCTTGAGCGGCACGCTGCGGCCTGTCTGGTGGTTGGGCGAGGCGCTCACGTGCGACGCCATCGCCGCGGCGGGATAGAAGTTCGACACGCCCCACTGCATGTAGATGCGTTGCAGGGCGTCGGTGTTGTCGCTGGTCCAGAACTCGTCGTAATAGGGCAGTACGCCGTAATTGACGCGCCCGCCGCCGCTGGCGCACGACTGCATCACCAGGCGGGGATATTTCTCCTGGATGCGGCGCAGCACCTTGTCCATGCCGCGGTGGTAGTCGATGTAGAGGTGCGACTGCCGGTCGGCCGGGAGGTATGTCGAACCGTAATTGTAGAGGGTCATGTTGTCGTCCCACTTGATGTAGGCGATTTCGGGATGGGCGGTCATCAGGTTGTCGACCACGCCGAAGACGAACTCCTGCACCTCGGGATTCGAGAGGTCGAGCACCTGCTGCGTGCCGCCGCGGCCCAGGCGGTTCTCCCGGTAGGGCTGCTGAATCACCCAGTCGGGGTGCTTCTCGTAGAGTTCGCTTTTGGTGTTGGTCATCTCGGGTTCGATCCAGATGCCGAATTTCACGCCGTGTTTTTTAGCCGACTCCGTCAGGCCTTCGATACCCTGCGGGAGTTTCTCTTTGCAGACCATCCAGTCGCCCAGGCTCGTCGAGCCGTCGTTGCGCGGGTATTTGTCGCCGAACCAGCCGTCGTCCATCACGAACAGTTCGCCGCCCAGGTCCGCAAGGTCGGCCATCATCCGGTCCATCACCTCCTGGTTCACCTTGAAATAGACGCCCTCCCACGAGTTGAGCAGCACGTCGCGCAGCTCGGTCCCGTGGTTCAGCCGGTGGAGCCGCGCCCATCGGTGGATGTTTCGGCTCACGCCGCTTTTGCCCTCGTCGCTGAAGGTGAACGCGAAAACCGGGGTCGTGAAGAGCTCTTTGGGCTGGAGCGTATACTGGGACTGCTCTTCGTTGATGCCGGCGAAGACGTGCGTCGTGTGGGTGTTGTCGTTGTCGAAGGCGATGCGGTAGTTGCCGCCCCATGCGAGCGTGCCGCCGATGACGCGGCCCGCCAGTTCGCGGGGCTGTCCGTCGAGCGAAATCATGAACGAGGGGTTGTCGGTCTGCGTATTGCGCACGCCGTTCTTGTTCTTGAGCACTTTCATGCCGTCGGTCAGGGGCTCCTCGTAGAGGTAGCATTCCGCGCCCCACGTACCGTGGAAATGCGAAAGCCATGTGTCGCCGCGGCGGACGGGCATGTAGGCCGATGCAAAGCGGTAGAGCGTCACGGGTTTCTTCTCCGCATGGCTGATCTGGGTCCAGGTCTCGATGACCTCGCAGTCGTCGTAGGTCTTGTAATAGAGCGTTACGAAGAACGGATAGTGTTTGTCCTTCATGGCGATGGCGGTCGTTTCGGCCCCGTCTTTCCGGTCGCGCGATACCGATTCGACGACGAGTTCGAGCGACATGCTGCCGTCGTTGTGCGTCGCCTGGACGGCGACTTCGCGGTAACACTGGGCGCCGAACTGCGGGTAGGCGGGATCGCCGAATGCCACGCCGCTGTCGAGGATGTCGCCCGGCGAGGCGACACGCGCCCCGAAATACTGGAACAGGGGCGTTTTGCCCTTCTCGGCGGTCAGCAGCAGCGAGGAGTTTTTGGTCGAGAGCAGGATGTTTTCCGCCCGGAGCATGCCGCCGGACAGCAGTGCAGCGCCGACCCATGCCAATACTAAAAGTCTCTTCATAAAGGGTTTGGTATAAGGTTGAATTCCGGTATAAACATACGAAAAAAATGTGAAATCCCGAAAAGGTGCAGGCCGGACGATTGTCCGGCCTGCGAACCCTGGAATTTACAGCAAAGCGTTCACGGCTATTTCGGGGCCGTGACGAACGGCCTGGCCAGCAGTTTTTGTAGCGTGGCGGGGTTGTCGGTGGTGATGTAGTCGACGCCCAGCCCGATGCAGGCGATCATGTCGGCCGTCGAATTGACGGTCCAGGCGTTGACTTCGATTCCGCTCGCGTGGGCTTCGGCCACCCATTCGGGCTTTTTCGAAAGGACGGTCGAATACTGGTAGTCGATGCCCGTGAGTTTGTCTGCCGCAACCTCGGCCGGGGCCTTGTCGCCGCCGAGATACTGTACGCTGGCTGTGGGCATGGCCGCCTTGAGTTGTTTGCAGACCTCGTAGTCGAAGGCGATGTAATCGACCCGGGCCTCCATCGATTTCGCCTTGACGGCGGCTACGACGGCGTTGACGGCCCGGGTGTTGATCGAGGCCGAACTGTGGGTCTTGATCTCGCAGATCAGTTTCATCGCGGCGTCCTTGGCGCCCTGCTCCAAATAGGCGTCGAACGTCGGCAGCACTTCGCCGTTGGCCAGCGTGAGGTCCTTGATCTGTGCATAGGCGCTCTCTTCGATCTTCAGGTCGCTGCCCGCGACGGTCGCATTGTGGTTGATGACCAGTACGTCGTCGGTCGTGATCCATACGTCGAACTCGGCGCCGTAGATGCCCAGTTTCTGGGCGTTGGCCAGCGCAGCGATCGAATTTTCGGTGGCGTCCTGTACGCCGTCTTGGTGCTGACCGCGGTGTGCGATGATTTTGGGCGTCGCGATGCGGGGATTGTCGCTGACGGTGAATTCGACGATGCCGAGCGGATACTGGCTGCTGCCGCGGACGAGCGTCATGAAGTACCGGTCCTGTCCGTCGGGAAGCGCCGGGAGCGTTGCGGCCAGCGACTGCTGGGTCGCCTCGCCCGAGGACTCGGTAAGCGCGGCGTCGGCCGTGAAGGCTGCGGTCACATCGGTCGCCGAGGTGAACCTGACCTTGTCGCCGGTTTCGAAGCCGTTGCCGTAGATCGTGTAGGTGTAGCCCGCGCCGATCTCGCACCTGGCCAGATAGGTGAGGTTCGAAACGGCGAATTCGACGGGAGCCTGGTTCTCGAACTTTGCGTCCTTGTAGAGCAGGGCTACCTGCTCGTCGGTCAGCGCATCGTCGAATATGCGGGCCAGGACCACCTCGCCGTTCCACGCGTTGCCCATCGAGCCGACTGCCGAGTCGCCGCCCAGTGCGAACCAGCGCGCTCCGTCCTTGGCGTGGTTGAGGTTGCCGACTGCGTCGGCCGTGCCTTTCAGCTCGCCGTCGACGTAGATGTACGCTTTTCCTTCGGTTTTGTCCCATACGCCCACGACGTGGTAGTAGCGGCCCGGTTCGGGATAAACGTCGCTCTGCGCCCAGATCCATTTGCTGCTGCCGGTGGTGCTCACGTTGGGAAGGAACGTAATGCAGGCCGAATGGCCTCCCTGGCCCTCCTTGCAGATCAGGAAGCCCGTGCCGCCGGCTTCATGGGCCGAGAACGGTTTGTACTCTTTCGTGCCGTCGTTCTTGTTCGAACGCAGGACCACCTCCATCGAGTGACCGTCGTCGAGTCCGTTTTTGAAGGTCTCGTTCTGGTAGTAATCAACCCGGTAATAGGAGTTGGTGCGGGAGCCCTGGCCGGGGGTATGCGTATAATTGCTGACGATGCGCTTGTAAACGTCGTGGTAATAGTAGGTCAGCGCCGCTCCGGGGTAGCTGATCACCTCGTTCTTCAGCGGCGATACGTCTTCGGCTGTGCCGTCCGCATGGAAAACAACGTCGAGCAGGTCGGCTTTCGGGGCTTCGGGCTCGGGGGCTTCGGGCGAAGGATCCTGCGTGATGGTGAACTCCTCGATCAGGGTGGGGTCCGAAACCGAGATGAACCGGAGTGCGCCGGAGCGCTCCTTGCTCACGGAGTTTTCGGGAATCACGATCGCCAGCGTCATGCCGTCGACCGTAGGGCGGGTGAACCAGTTCGTCTTGCTCTGGTCGATTGCGTAGGTCCATTTGCCGTTGGTCGTCACGGTGAACACGACCGTGGCGCCTTCATAGGGAACGGTTCCGGTTTCGGTGGTAAGGTTGGAGGTTACCGAGAAATCGAAGTCTTTCCATTCGGCCGTCTCGTCGTCTTTACACGATGTGCTGAGAACCAGTGCAAAGGCCGTGAACAGGAAGACCGATAAAAAACCTTTTTTCATAATAGGAAGGTTATGTGGTTAATTTTTCAGTTGTTTGATCCGGTTGTCAGCCGGCATTTTCAGGCTCTTCGGCTTCGGGCCGAACCGGGTGGAGCAGTACCGTAGCTCCGGACTCGCTGATCGCCGTGTCGGGACTGCCGACCGTGATCGGAAGTACGTAGAGACTGCCCGCCGTGATCGCCGACACGTCCAGACTGACGCTGACTTTGACGGTGTTGTCGTCGTTGCCGAGCCGCAGGGTCGCAGCCGGGAGGTCGTAGTAGGCCTCGGGCATCAGCACGTAAGACGTGCCGTTCGCCGCGTTATAGTCGGCCAGCGCCTTGGCGTCGACGGTCAGCGTAGCCGTCGAACGGCCGTCGTTGTAGCCGCTCCGGTAGACCCAGACGTTGTAGTCGACCCGGGTCGCGGTTTCGGTCAGGTCGATCTGTTGCAGCCCGCTTTTCGGCAGCAGCAGTTTCGAGTCGATGTCGTATCCGACCTCTTCGTTGTCGGAGCACCCGGCGACGCAGGCGGCCGCCGACAACGCAAGCGCTAAAAATATTTTTTTCATAGTCGTTTCCTTGAATGATTAATAACCCGGATTCTGGACCAGTTGGCCGTTGATGTTGAGCTGCGAGTTGGGAATCGCCAGCCAATAGTGCTTCGGCGAAGAGAAAATGCGCGTGTCGTTCTCCTTCATGTCGCCCAGTTTGTAGAATTTCTCGGCGGTGTCGCCCTCGATGTTCCAGGCTTTCGGGATGGGACGCAGGCACTCCTCGGCGATCTTCCAGCGGCGGATGTCGTGGAAACGGCGTCCCTCCATCATGAACTCGATCGAACGCTCGCGGCGGATGATGTCGCGCAGTTTCTGGCCCGACGGGATGCCGCCGGCCTTGCTCCACGACTCCTGGAACGTCGGCAGGCCGCAGCGTTGGCGGATTTTGTTCAGGCAGTCGTAGCCGTAGTCGCTCAGCGTGCCGTCGTATTCGAAATCGGCCTCGGCGTAGCTCAGGTAAAGCTCGGCGACGCGCATGTAGGGGTAGACGTAACTCATGTAGGTGCTGACGGCGTAGTTGCCGCTCGAATTGAGCGACATCTTCGACTGCTCGTTGACCCATTTCTGGCAGAAGTAGCCGTTGTAGGACTGGTACTCGTTGTCGTAGCTGCCGGTGAAGCCCTGGGGTTCGCCCTTGCGCGCCTTGATGGTCATTTTACCGCCGTTGAACCGGTACGTGCCGCGGTCGTAACCCACCGACGCGTAGAAACGCGGCTCCTTGTGGAGGTGCATCTCGACCGTTCCCGCCTCTGCGTTGTAGGCCAGCGGGTCGATGTCTTTCGTTTCGGGGTCGTCCTCCCACGGAAGGCCGTTTTTGGTGTAGTACATCTGGACGGCCTCGACCGTCGGACACGAATAGCCGCGGTAAGCGCCCGAAACCTTCGTGTAGTCGTTGGCCAGGTGGCAGCCGAACTGCCGCTGCGTGTAGGTGATCGAACCCGACTTGTTGAGGCTCATCAGGTATTCGTTCTGGTTCATGAACTGCGTCGAGTTGCCGTCGCCGGTGAAGATATACGTGTAGTTGATGCGTCCCAGTTCGAAGGGGTCGGTTACGCCGGAGGTCTTCGATACCGACAGGCCGAGTTTGCGGCTGTCCATCGTGTAGGCTCCCGTGTCTTCCGAGGCTTCGACGCAGTCGATGGCGTCTTTGGCGGCGTCCATCGCACGTTTCCACTTCTCGGCGTCGTAGGTCTGGTTGATCAGGTGCGTGCCGTCCTTGTTGACGAAGTCCGAGTAGAACTCCGTGTTGCCGTTAACGAGCGGCGATGCGGCGTAGAGCAGCAGCCGGGCGCGGTAAGCCAGTGCCGTGGCCTTGATGGCGCGGCCGTACTGGATGGGACCCCAGTAGTCGGGCAGCATCTGGGAGGCTTTCCAGTACTCGCTTTCGATGAAGTCGACGCATTCGTCGTAGGTGCTGCGCGGCACGTTTACGCTGCTCGACGGAGAGTTCAGGTCGATCTCCTCGCGGACCAGCACGACCGGGCCGTAGTACTCCAGCAGGATGTGGTGCAGGCGGGCGATCAGGAAGTGCGCCTCACCCGACCAGTATCGCAGGTTGGCTTCCGTGATGTCGGGAACCGATTCGATGTTGTTGAGGAAGTTATAGGCGTAACGCAGGCCCTCGTAGAGATTGTACGAGTAGTAACCCGTCGGCAGGCCCGTGGTCGTTCCCCACAGGTTGAAGTAGGTGTTGGTCGGGGACTCCTGCGAGGTGGCGTACACCAGGCTCTTCCACGAGAAATAACGCACCGAGCCGTAGTAGCTCGAAATCATGTCGTCGCCGCCGTTCAGGTCGGGCATGGCCTGTGCATGGAAGAGGTCGGGACACTTGCCGTAGATCATGAAGAGCATCTTCTCGGCCTGGGCCTGGGTCTTGTAAATGTCGTCCTGCGTAGGACTGCCCTCGGGGACCACATCCAGGAAATCGCAGGATGCGGTTGCGAGAAGGAGGGCTAAAGCCAATACTATTTTTTTCATAGCTGTATCGTTCTTATGGATTAGAATTGGTATTGAATACCGATCTTCGCCGTGCGCTGAAGCGGGTAGGTCAGGCCGTGGCCGCCGCCTTTCTCGGGATCCCAGTAGTCGAACGGGGAGATGACGAAGAGGTTGTTGCCCGAGAGGTATACACGGAATTTCTTGATGGTGTAGCCCAGTTCCACGGTCTTCAGACGCAGGTATTTCGCATCGTGGATGTAGAAGGTCGAACTCTGGGTGTTGTTGGAACTCATCTGCGAGGTCAGGCGCGGATAGGCCGCGTCGGCGCGGTTGTTATCCTCCGACCAGTGGTTGTCGGCGATGTACTGCGTGATGCCGTATCCGAAGTGCGAAGCGTCGCAGAACGGGTGCATGTTGTACATCCGCAGCGATACGTTGGCCGCGCCCTGGAACATGAACGAGAAATCGAACCTGCGCCATTTCACCGTCGCGCCGAAGCCGTACTGGATTTCGGGGATCGTGGGACTGCCGGCTGTCGTCACGTCGTTGCCGTCGACGATGCCGTCGCCGTTCAGGTCACGGTATTTGATGTCGCCGACCGTGTAGTTGCCGAACTGCTGTTTGGGCGAGTTGTCGATCTCCTCCTGCGAGGTGAACAGGCCGTCGGCGATCAGTACGCCCGTGATGGCGTTGACCGGATGGCCTACGACCGACATATAGTCGTACATCAGGTCGCCTTCGTCCTTCTCGATCACTTCGTTGCGCGAGAAAGTGAACGTGCCGCGCAGGCTCAGCGACCAATCCTTGTTGAGCTGCTTGTTATAGACGGCTGAAAGATCGAGTCCGTGCGACTTCACGCGGCCGATGTTGCCGTAGGGCGTAACGCCCAGCAGGCCGGTCGACGAAGGCAGCGAGGTGCGCCGCATGAAGATGCCCGTACGGTCTTCGGTGAAGTAGGCGGCCTCGATGCTCAGTGCGTTGAACAGCCCCAGTTCGAGGCCGATGTCGAACTTCTTGGACTCTTCCCACGTCGCGTTGGGGTTGCCGTAGGTGGTGATCTTCGGGCCTTTGCCCTGGGTGTTCCAGTTGTAGTAGAACCCCGAATCCTCGCCCATGGCCACGATCGAGCGGTAGGGGAAACGTTCGCTCAGGGCGTCGTTACCCGCCAAGCCGTACGATGCCCGGATCTTCAGGTTGTTGACCGTCTGGCGGATGCCGTCCCAGAACGACTCGTTCGAAATCACCCAGCCGGCGGCGGCCGAGGGGAAGAAACCCCAACGCTTGCCGGGGGCGAAGTTCTCCGAACCGTTGTAGCCGAAGCTGGCCTCGAACAGGTAGCGGTTGTCGAATCCGTAGGTCACACGGCCGGCCATGCCCTGTTCGCGGTAAGGCAGCAGGTTTTCCTCGCTCGTGCCGGCGATGTTGTTCTTCTTCTCGTTCATGCGGTAGACGAACATCGCGCCCACGTCGTGCCTGCCGAATTTGCGGGCGTAGTTGAGCGATGCCTGCAACGCGTAGCGGCGGTGGCCGCCGTTGCCGTCGGTGCTGGTCAGGTAGGTCGTACCCGTGTCGCCGATCGAGTTGGTGATCAGGTTGGCTGTGCCGTCGGGATTCAGCGAACTTCCGTCCTCGACCTTGAAGTAGTAGGGGGTCGCCGTGCGGTAGGTCGCCGAATAGGTGTAGTTGTAGAACGAAGCCGTGAGGTTGGCACTCAGGCCCTTGGTGAAGAAATCCAGGTTCTGGTCCAGCGTAAAGGCCGTTGTCATGTAGGAGTAGTAGCGTTTTCCGTAGCCGCGGGCCAACTTGGCCAGCGGGTTGAGGTCGGTGGCGCCGGTGTCCCACGAAGCGTTGTTGCCGTAGCGGACGAACGTGTCGCCCTCTTCGGCCGGAAGCGTGGCCGGGAAACGAACGGGGTTGGCGCGCATCGAGTAGTAGAACAGGTCGCCGATATCCTCGATCGGGCGGGTGTTGTACTCCAACTGGGCGTTGACCTTGATGCCGACGGTCGTCGTCTTGGTGATGTTGGCGCTGACGTTGCTCTGGAAGATGTATTTCTGGTGGTTCATCTTCACGTCATAGGGGTTCTGCTCGATGTCGGCGATGATGCCGTTCTCGTTCGAGACCGCCGCGTTGAGGAAATAGCTGACTTTCTGGCCGCCGCCGCGAATATTGAGGTTCAGGTTCTGGTTGACCGTGAAATCCTTGAACAGCAGGTCGTACCAGTCGTTGTTGGGGTAGAGGTATTTGTTGAGGCCCGCCTTCGTTCCGTTGATCTTGTCGGCCGAATAGAACGGTTGGTAGGTGTGGAGCGTTCCGGTCTCCTTGGCCGTGTTGAAAACGGCTTCGTTGTAGAGCTGCATGTAGGTCACGCCGTCGGCGACATCCTGCACCATCGTAGGCAGCGAGAAGGTGTTTTCCAGGCGGACCGAGACGTTCATCTTCTCCGAGTTGCGGCCGTTTTTCGTGTTGATGAGGATTACGCCGTTTGCTCCGCGCGAACCGTAGACGGCCGTTGCGGCGGCGTCCTTCAGCACCGAGAACGACTCGATCGATTCGGGAGGCATGTTGTTCAGCATGTTGCTCAGTACCTCCACGCCGTCGAGGATGATCAGCGGGCTGTTGCTCGAACCGAAGGTCGAGATACCGCGGACGTAGAAGGTGGCGCTGTCGTAGCCGGGTTCGCCGGTGGTCTGGCGCGAGATCATGCCGGCGATGTTGCCGGCGAACGCCGTGGTCAGCGAACTCGACGTGATGTTCAGGTCGGAGGGTTTGACGGAGGTGATCGACGATACCATCGACTCCTTTTTCTGCGTGCCGTAGCCGACGACGACGACTTCGTCGAGCGTGTTGTTCTGTTCGACGAGCGATACGAGTTTGAACAACTCTGCGTCCTCGGTATGGAGTTTCTTGGTGTCGAAACCGACATACGAGAAGGTTACATATTTGGATTTGGCGGGAATGGTGAAGGTGTACGAACCGTCGCCGTTGGTGATCGTGCCGGCATTCGTGCCTTCGACATAGATCATAACGCCCGCGAGCGGGGAGTTGTCGGTTCCGGAGATTACCGTGCCGCTGACCGTTTGGGCGACATCGCGCGAACCGCTGGCGGCCTGGTGGATGCGGACCTGAGTGCCGCTGACCGAGTATTGCAGCCCGACGCCGGGCAGGATCTGGTCGAGAATTTTGTTTGCGCTTACATTTTTTTCCTTGACCGTGACGACTTTTGTCAGGATGGATTTTACCTCATCGGGGTAGGTGAAGCGCAGTTCGCTCTGCGACTCGATGGATTCGAGGACCTCCCTGAGGCTTGCGTTGGTTACATCTATCGTTACATAGATGCCGCGGATTTGGGCGGATACATTTCCCCCCCCCATAGGTAGGGTAGAATTCCGGACATCAGCAAAACGGCGATGAATCGCAGGATTGCCGGAAAATGCCCGTTCCCAAGTGTTTTTTGGCGAGTTTCTTCCATAATGGTTTTAATAAGGTTCTGGTTAGTAATTGATGAAGTTTCGAAGTGTAGAGAGTGTGAGGTCGTGTCTGGTTTGGAATCTGAAATGTCTGTTTTGTAGAATCGACTTGAATTTAAAGGTTTTGTGGACTATTCCATATGCAAATATAGAAAATAAGATGTACAATGCAAGTAATTTTTAATTTTGATTTTATTCTTTTTGGTGGAGGTATTGTTTTGAATCGAAATAAGCCGTGCAGCGGCATTCCGGGGCGGGATTCGAAGGGTAAAGAGGTGCGTTCTTCGGAAAAAATGGTTACTTTTGCCGAAAACGATCCGACATGGAACAGCAGCAAACCGACGAAAAATTCATGCGTCTGGCACTAAACGAGGCACAAAAAGCGTTAAAACAACAGGAGGTCCCCATCGGGGCGGTCGTCGTGGCCGACGGTGCGGTGATCGGGCGGGGGCACAACCTCGTCGAAACCCTTGCCGACCCGACGGCCCATGCCGAGATGCAGGCCCTGACGGCCGCTGCCTCGACGCTCGGGGGCAAGTACCTGCAAAAGTGCACGTTGTACGTCACGGTCGAACCGTGTATCATGTGCGCCGGGGCGATCGGATGGGCACAGGTAAGTCGCGTGGTGTGGGGCGCGGACGATCCCAAAAAGGGTTACAGGCGCTATTCCGAGGCGGTATTCCATCCCAAAACCACAGTGGCACGGGGTGTGCTTCGGGAGGAGTGCGAGGAGTTGATGAGCAGTTTTTTCGCGGGTTTACGCGGATAGATTTGGTAAAAAAGGAATTTTTTTTATACTTTTGCATCCAACGCATTCCGGGAACGGGGTGTATGAACCGAAAACTAAAAAAACGTATAGGAAACAACCATGAAAAAATTATTAGTACTTGCAATCGTGCTGTTGGCGGCGGGGTCGCTCTCGGCGCAGGATGTCACAGCAATCTACAATGAAGCGGGCGCCGCTTACAACGCCAAGGATTTTGCCGGCGCAGCCGCGAAATTCGAGCAGGTGATCGAACAGGGCATGGACAACGAAGATGCCGCTTCGCAGGTGGCCACCGCTAAAAAGACGCTTCCCACGTGTTATTTCATGATGGGCGGCGGCGCCATCCGGACCAAAAAGTACGATGAGGCACTGAAGAATTTCACCAAGTCTGCCGAGTTGGCCGAACTCTACGGTGATATGAGCCAGATGGCCAAGGCCAACGGGTGGGTAGCCAAGATCTACCAAATCCAGGGCGGCGAGGCTTTCAACAACAAGGATTATGCAACCGCTGCAAGCGTGTTCGAGAAGGGCTACAAGGCTGACCCCGACAATACCGCGATGGCGCTTAACCTCGCCATGAGCTACTGCGAGATGGGCGAATACGAGAAGGGCATGGACATCTACGAGGCGATTGCCGCCAAGACGCATCCCAAGTATGCCGATGACGTTGCCAAGGCCAAAGAGATGATGGCCCTTTATACCAATAACAAAGTGGCTACGCTGCAGGGCGCCAACGATTTCGACGGCATCATCGCGATGGCGGACGTACAGTTGGAGAAGAATCCCGCGAGCGCACTGTTCCAGAAGGTCCGCCTGCAGGCTTATGCCAGCAAGAAGGATTTCAACAAGGTGATCGAACTGGGCCAGGCCGCTGCCGATGCACAGACCGATCCCGAGGACAAGAGCCTGATGTACCTGACGCTCGGCGCTGCTTACAACGCCAAGGAGATGAAGCCGCAGGCTATCGCCGCCTTCCAGAAGGTGACGGCAGGTCCCGCTGTCGAAAGTGCGAAAGCCGCGCTTGCCGAGCTGACGAAATAGTCGGGAAGTCGGTGCGCGAAACCCGACGGTGCGCGCTGCGGCAACCCTTTCGCCTCTGAACTCCGCGTTTTACGCGGGCGACGGGCCGAACTGAAAGCGGACTTCACTGTGGGGTCCGCTTTTTCGTGCCCTGCGGTGAATGGGGTTTGGTACGGTATGTGCTTCCTTTTCCGGCGTTTAACGATTTTTGGCAATGGAAAAGGAAACGTATTTGCGGCCGGAGGTCGAAGTGGTGGAGGTGCGCATCGGGCGCGGATTCGCCGGATCGACCGTAGACGGCGGGGTCGAAGGTTTCGACCGGGAGGACTGGAATGAATAGGTTTACGATTGCGGCGTTGGCCGGATGCGGGCTGTTGTGCGCCTGTACGGCCGATCGGACCGGGGACCCGGTCCCGCCGCAGGCTGTGACGCGCAGCATCCGGATTGCGGCGGCGGTCCCTTCGACCCGCACGGAACTGGCTCCGGACGGTTACAACGTCCTGTGGACGCCCGGCGACCGGATCGGAATTTATGTCAAAAGCGGCGATACGTTCACCACGGTCAATGCCCCGCTGACGTTCGAAGGCACGGAAGCCGCGGCCAACGGCACTTTCGGCGGCGATATTACACTTACCGAAGGTGCTTCGGATTATACCCTTTATGCCTATTACCCGTGGTCGGAGCAGGCGTCGGACGACGCTTCGGCGGTCGCCTTTACGCTGGGAACATCCCAGGTACAGGCCGCTGCGGGCGATTCTTCGCATCTGGGCGATTCTGATTTCCTCGTGGCGGGAGCCGTCGTGAGTGCGACGGGGGATTTTCCGGCGCTGGCGTTCCGCCACGCCTTCGCGGTGATCGAAGTCGACCTGACGGGGTCGGGGACGATGGCCGGCAAACGACTCTCGGAGGTGACGCTCTACTGTACGGACGCCGCATCGGTCGATTCGGCGGGCAACCTCGGGGAGATGTCCAACATGACCGGGGCGTTCATGTTCGACCTGACGGCCGCTTCGGGCAACAACACGGCGGCGTATGCGGGCGGTTCGGCGCAGATCAACTATTGCAGCCTCGGGTTTACGGAGGCTCCGGTTCTGGGGAGTGAACCCGTAAAGGCCTATCTGACGGTCAATCCGGCGGATTATTCGCGCGGCGGCGGAAAAGTATATGTCGTGGTGCGGACCGCCGACGGTTATACGGCGACCTACACCCGTCCGGGACTGGCGATCGCTGCGGCACAAATGAAAGTCATCACGCAGGCCGTCGCTGCGGGCACGGCCCCGCAGCCTGTGGCGGACCTGTCGGGCAGCGGTCCCCGGGCAAATTGCTATGTGGCTTCGCAAGCGGGGCAGGAGTATTCGTTCGACGCCACGATGGCCGGGAACGGCTCGATTTCGCAGGCCCTTTCCGAAGCCGTACAGCGTTACGAAGGCCGTACGCTTTCGGCTTCGCTGTCGGGCTCGGCGGCCCGCCTGCTGTGGCAGAGCAATCCCCACCTGATCGACCCGGCGAGCGTGCGTGTGGAGGGCGGCAGAATCTATTTCACGCTTACGACGCGCCCCACGTCGCTGGGCGGCAATGCCGTTATCGGACTTTATGCCGACGCGTCGTCGGACGAGGCGCTGTGGAGCTGGCACATCTGGATTACGGATGCGGACAACGAAACCCTGACATCGCTTGCCGAGACCTATATCCTTTCGTCCGATTACGAACAGGAGTACGGCTCCGGATCGGTGCAGATGATGGACCGCAACCTGGGGGCGATCTACAAGGAGGACGGGCCTTATGCCCGCTCGTTCCGGGCGCCGCTCTACCAGTGGGGCCGCAAGGATCCCTTCCCGTGGGGAACGGTGATTTTCGATGCGCAGGATGCGCCGCACACCTACCTTTCGGAGTGGACGGCCGTGCAGACCTCGGGATCGCCCGGGCAGTCTGCCGGCTATACGGGCAACACGTGGTATGCCACGGCGCACCCCGTTACCTTCATTGCCACGACCGGCGAGTCGTCTTACGACTGGTACTGGGGCGGCGGCAAAGGCAACGGTCCGTCGTTCCGCAACGACGAACTGTGGGGCAATCCTACGGGATATGAGGTCGGACAGAAGACCGTGAAGACGCTTTTCGACCCCTGTCCCCCGGGGTGGGTCATGCCGCACCCTTACGCATTTACAGCTTTCACGAAAACGGGCGCGACGGCGACCGTCGCCAGCGGCGAGGTGCGGACGCAGGGTTCGTTCGTGCAGGGATGGAATTTTCTCTACGGCGATTCCGGTACGACCTATTATCCGGGCGTGGGTTACCGCTATGATGAATACGGATTGTTCCGGTTCACGCCTTCGGGCTATTACTGGTCGAGTTCTCCGGCGCCGTCCGACACGTTCGGGGCATGGGTGTTCGGCCTGACAGCAACGACCGTTTACCAGCGGCTTTCCGATCCGCGGGGCTTCGGGCTTCCGGTGCGCTGCATGCGCGATCTGCCTACTCCCTGACGTTGCCTTTGATGCGGGCGAGGCCGCTGCGCGTCAGCGGCGTATGGCCGCAGAGGGCTTCGAAGGCCGCGTCGTCCATTTCGAGCCATGCCGCGGCGTCCATCGCCAGCGGATCGAAAACAGGGTCGAAAGCCGTGTTGCGGTGCAGCGGGGTTCGGGTGTTGTAGGGACAGGTGTTCTGGCAGCAGTCGCAGCCGAAAATCCAGCCGTGAAGGCTGATTCCGGCAGCAGGCTCCTTTTCGATCGTGTGGCACGAAATGCAGCGCCCCGTGTCGATCGTCCGGTCGGGGGTGACGGCTCCCGTGGGGCAGTTGTCGATGCAGTTGTGGCAGGTTCCGCAGCGCGATGTCCGGGTCGGGGTGTCGTAGAGATCCGTTTCGTCGGTCAGGATCAGCTCGCCCAGCAGGACGAACGTCCCGAAGCGGGGTGTTACGAGCAGCGACTGGCGGCCTACCCAGCCCAGTCCGGCCTCTACGGCGAGTTGTTTTTCGGCCAGCGGCGCCGTGTCGACGAAGGCGCGGCCCGAGAGCCCGGGATAAGCGGCCCGCAGGGTGTCGAGCATCCGGGTGAGCATCGTCCGGATCGTCGTATGGTAGTCCGCTGCACAGGCGTAGGAGGCCACTTTGGCGCGGTGTTGCGGGGGATAGCCTTCGCTGATGCGGTTCTTGTAGCTCACGGCGCAGACTACCGCCGTGCGGGCATGCTCCACCAAAAGGCGCGGGTCGAAACGCTTCTCCGTATTGCGTTCCATGTAGCCCAGCGACGACTGGTAGCCGTTGGAAAGCCACTCCCGGAAATAGGACTCGTTTTCGGCCAGGTGGCGGCACGGAGCAATGCCGCAGAGGTCGAACCCCGCATCGGCGGCAAGTTTTTTGATGTGCAGATGGTCGAGCATATTGATAATTTACGCCAAAAATAGTGTTTTTTAACCGGAAATTAGTAATTTCGCCCCAAAGTTTCGCGTTATCGAAACGTAGTTAAAAGAGAACACAATATGACGATCAATACACTGTACGAACTGGCCCGCAACAGCGTGGAGAAGTTCGCGTCGAAAATCGCCTTTGCGATGCACGAAGGCGAGGACGTGACTTACGCCGAAGTGGGGAATCGTATTGCCAAAGTGCAGGAAATCCTGACCGGTGCGGGGCTTCGCGCCGGGGACAAGGTGGCCCTGCTGAGCAGCAACATGCCCAACTGGGGCGTTTGTTATTTCGCCGTCACGTCGGCGGGCATGGTGGCCGTGCCGATCCTGCCCGACTTCTCGGGCGAGGAGCTGGACATGATCATCGAGCACTCGGAGGCGAAGGCCCTGCTCGTGTCGGACAAACTCTTCACCAAACTCTCGAAGCAGACCATCGAACGGCTCAACGTGGTGGTCCGTACCAAAAACCTCGGGGTCATTTCGCAGCGCGTCAAGGAGGAGGGTTCGACGGGTATCCCCCAGCCGCAGGACATCGCCGTGATCATCTACACTTCGGGCACTACGTCCAAACCCAAGGGCGTGATGCTGACCCATGCGGCGCTGTGTGCGCAGGTCGGCATTTCGTCGTCGATCTTCCCGGTCGACGGCAACGACACGTTCCTTTCGGTGCTGCCCCTGTCGCACACCTACGAGTGTTCGATCGGCATGATCTATCCTTTTTCGATGGGTGCGCGGGTCGTCTATCTCGACCGTCCGCCCACGGCCTCGGCGCTGATGCCCGCACTGCGCGCCATCCGCCCGACGGTAATGCTGATCGTGCCGCTGATCATCGAGAAAATCTACCGCCACCAGGTGCTTGCCAAGTTCAATTCGAACTCTTTCTGGCGCACGCTCTATAAGATCGGTTTCATGCGCCGTTACCTGCACCGCGTTGCCGGTAAGAAGTTGACGAAGCTCTTCGGAGGCCGCCTGCGCTTCCTCGGAATCGGAGGGGCGAAACTCGACGGCGGGGCCGAGAAGTTCCTGCTCGAAGCCAAGGTTCCCTACGCCATCGGTTACGGACTGACCGAGACCGCGCCCCTGCTGGCCGGAGCGGCTCCTTCGATGGTGCGTCTGGGCTCGACGGGGCCCCAGGCCCCGGGCGTGCAGCTACGGCTCGAAAACATCAATCCCGAGACCCGGCAGGGCGAAATCGTGGCCCTTTCGCCGAGCGCCATGGTGGGTTATTTCAAGAATCCCGAGGCGACGAAGGAGGTCTTCACGGCCGACGGCTGGTTCCGCACGGGCGACCTCGGCGAATTCGACAAGGACGGCTGGCTCTACATCAAAGGCCGCCTGAAGAATATGATCGTAGGCCCCGGCGGTGAGAACATCTACCCCGAAGACATCGAGACGGTGTTGAACTCGCATGTCTGCATCGCCGATTCGATCGTCACGGAGCAGGAAGGGCGCCTGATCGCCCTCGTGCACTTCAACCGCGAGGAGATCGAGTCGATGATCGACGACTGGCGCGAAGAGTGGGAAGGCAAAAAGGAGGCGTGGGAGGCCAAGACCGAGCAGTTGAAGAAAGAGATCATGGATTTCGTGAATGCCAAGGTCAACCGGTTTTCGCGCATCTCCGAGGTCGTCGAGGAGAAGGACGACTTCGCCAAGACCCCTACGCATAAGATCAAACGCTTCCTGTACAATAAAAACAAGAAGGACAACAAGACTCCCGACCAGCCGGCCGCCGGGAAACAATAATTGAAAAACCCCGCTTCCGAAAAGGAGCGGGGTTTTTGTCTGTTGGCTGCGGCTTCTTCGCAGGAGGGGGGGGGTATACGGTTGAACAGGATCGTCTGCGTATCGCAACCCTTTCGTCTTTAATCCCGCCTTTTAGGCTGCCGGGCGCAGAACCGGACAGTTTGCGAGCCGGCGGCCCTTCCGCCCTTAAATCCCGCCTCTTAGGCGGGCGGGTTATTTGAGATAGATGCCGTGGGCGGCGCACTCGTCGATCATCTTCTCGGGCCAGATGCTGACCTGGACCTCGCCGATATGGGCGCAGCGCAGGTAGAACATGCAGAGCCTCGACTGCCCGATACCGCCGCCGATCGAAAGCGGGAGGCGTCCTTCGAGCAGCATGCGGTGGAACTCCATTTCGCGGCGTTGTCCGCAGCCGCAGATTGCAAGCTGGCGTTCGAGGGCCTCGCTGTCGACGCGGATACCCATGCTCGAAAGTTCGAAGGCGCTTTCCAGAACCGGATTCCATACGATGATGTCGCCGTTGAGCCCTTTGTATCCCCCTTCGGTCGGGGTGCTCCAGTCGTCGTAGTCCGGGGCGCGTCCGTCGTGGCGCTGGCCGTTCGACAGTTCGGCGCCGATGCCGATCAGGAACAGCGCACCGTATTTCCGGGCGGCCGCCTGCTCGCGCTCCTTGGGCGTGAGGGTAGGAAACTCCTGCAACAGTTCTTCGGCCTGGAGGAAGGTGATCCGCTCGGGAAGGATGGGCGTAATGTGCGGGTAGAGTTCGTAGACCTCTTCTTCGACGGCTTTCATCGCTTCGTAAATCGTTTCGACGATCCCCTTCAGGAAGCCGAGGTTGCGCTCTTCGGGGCGCATCGTACGTTCCCAGTCCCACTGGTCGACGTAGAGCGAGTGGATGTTGTCCAACTCTTCGTCGGCGCGAATGGCGTTCATGTCGGTATAAAGCCCGTATCCCGGGGCGATCTTGTAGGCTCCGAGTTTCATGCGTTTCCATTTGGCCAGCGAGTGCACCACTTCGGCCCGACGGTCGCCCAGGTCGCGGATCGGAAACGATACGGCGCGTTCCACGCCGTTCAGGTCGTCGTTGATGCCCGTGCCCGAAAGTACGAAAAGCGGGGCCGTAACGCGGCGCAGACGCAGGCTGCGGGCGAGCATGTCGGGGAAAATCTCCTTGAGGTAGCTGATGGCCTGCTCCATCGTTTCGGGAGCGAGTTTGGCCGTATAATCTTCCGGAATGAAAAGCGGCATAAGTTCAGGGTTTGGGTTCGTAAAATACGGATTATCGCACAAATATACGTAAAATGTCGTTTTAAAAAAACCGGACCGCGTTTTAGAGCCTGTTTACAGATATTTCTCTCGTTCTTTTATGCTTCTTTTTGCGCTTTTTTCGCCTGAAAATCGTTGTATAGAACCACTATGCGCCTCTTTCCAGACGAAAAAGCCCCTGAAAAGCATCTGTAAATAACTTCGGTAACATTTTTAAACAGGCTCTTAGTTTGCCGAAATATGCGTTCCGGGTGGGCCGGATGCGGCGTTTTCCGGGACTGTTGCCAACCGCTTTCGGATGTGGGCGTAACGCACGCACCGCACGCACCCTGTTCGTTCGTGCGTTCGTGCACCTGTACTGGTATCGCACACACTTGCACACACTTGCACACATCCGCACGCTCCCCGTTCACTGCGTGCGCTGCGTTCACCCCGTGCGCCCCGTTCGCCCCGTTCGTGCGTTCGCTGCGTGCGCCTGTACCGGCGATGAGACTTGTGACGCATGGCGACCCTCCTCCGCATTCCGCTATTCGCCCCTTGCGTTTCTAAATTTTTGGAAACACTTGACAACGGGGGTCTTCATGTCGTATATTTGTATTGCACACAGGTGTCGACGCAGGGGGATTTATATATAAATCCTTCCGGGGCGTTGTGTCCGTCTCCTGCCGGAACGGAGTCTTTCAGGATAAATAAGGTACGAACCGCAGGCAGCCTTGCGGTTCGTTTTGTAATGGACTGGGGGAGACCGTAACGCTGAACGCACGAACGGAGTGCGTTACGTGCGTTCAGCGTTACCGGCGTTTCTCCCGGTTATTTCGCGGCGGGCAGCAGTGCCGAGTCGGGCTGCTGGCGCTTGTCGCCTACGTCGATGAGGTTCTCTTCCGAGACGCCCAGCGAACGGTAGTAGTCGTTCAGTTCGGCGATGACATCCTTGCGGCTGGCGTAGCTGGCCAGGTAGTAGATGTCGCCCAACTGGTCGAGTTTCTCGTCGATGATACCCGAAACCATGTCGCCCTGCGCTCCTTCGAAACGGAGGTAGTACTCGATGTATTCGATCAGCGTCTGGGCATAGGCGCGCAGCAGGGCATCGCCCTTTTCGGCGGCCTCCTTGTCGCCCAGGGCCGAGGCGGCATAGTAAGCCTCCAGGAACGGATAGGTGTTGGTGTCGGTGAAACGTATCTGCGAGGTCGGCATCCGCTCCAGCCCCAGGTCGAGCAGCTCGACGGCTTCCGCCACACGGTTCTGCCGCAGCAGTTCCTTCGCCACGCGGGCAAATGCGTCGCGGGCGTGCGAGGCCGAGAGGTTGTACTGGATGAAATAGTCGACGTATACCCGCGGGTCTTCGAGGTTGCCGTAACGGAACGTGTCTTTGAGCAGCGGTGCGGCATAATCGGCGTCGATGCGTCCGATTTCATAGGGATTCGTCGTCGGGGTGAGGATCGGCACGAGGCGGTAGGCGTAGCCGTCGAACTGGAGGTAGTCCATCAGCCCGAAGTCCTGCAGGATGTAGACCTGCGTCATGTAGATCGGGCGTTTCCAGTCGAAGTTGGCCAGCATGTCGAGGATCATCAACTGGTTTTTGTCCAGCGAATTCTTCTTGATGTTGATGAATACCGTGTCGACCATCTTGTCGCGGTCCTTTTCGGCCACGATGCCCGAAGCGATGGCGTTTTCCTTGTTGACGGGTATCGCGATGCGCTTGGCCGGGATGTAGTCGGCCATCGAGCCGTCGGCGAGTTTCACCTTGCTGCGCGGGTCGTCGCTGCGCACGAAGTCGATCACCTCCTTGATCTCCACGGGCCGGTCGATGCTGTTGGTCACGTAGATCATGTCGTTGTTATAGGTGTACTTGTGCTTGGGCAGCGAGAAGGGCACGCCCTCGGCCTCGTTGGCCTTGGTCTTCATCTCGTCGATGTACCATTCGCCGCCGAGGTAGGAGGTGTTCATGATCCTTACGTCGGGACGCACGCCGTAGACCTCCTGGTTGTTCCACAACGGGAAGGTGTCGTTGTCGCCGTAGTTGAGGATGATCGAGTTGGGGAGTGTCGACATCAGGTAGTTCCAGCCGATGTCGCGCGCCATGGTGCGGTGCGACCGGTCGTGGTCGTCCCAGTTCTGGGCCGCCAGGATAGCCGGGACGGCCATCGAGACGACGGTGGCTGCGGCTGCCGTGGCGACGTTGTTGCGCTTGGTGATCCACGCCGCGAAGTCACGCAGGGCCAGGACGCCGAATCCGATCCAGATCGAGAAGGCGTAGAACGAACCTGCATAGACGTAGTCGCGTTCGCGCGGCTCGCCGGGCGAGGTGTTGAAGTAGAAGACCAGCGCGATGCCCATCATGACGAAGAGCCACAGGACGATCGAGAAGTTCCGCTGGTCGCGGTTGAGCTGGTAGATCAGTCCGATGAGGCCCAGGATGAAGGGGAGGAAATAATAGGTGTTGCGCCCCTTGTTCTCGGCGATTTCGCGCGGCAGGTTGTCCTGCGGACCGACGTATTTCTCGTCGAGCCATTTGATGCCCGAGAGCCAGTTGCCGTCGGTGATCGTCGTGCGCGAAGGCTGTATGTCGCTCTGGCGTCCTACGAAATTCCACATGAAGTAGCGCCAGTACATGTACGAGAGCTGGTAGTTGAAGAAGAAGTAGATGTTTTCCGCGAACGTCGGCTGGACGACCGTGCGGGTTTCGCCGTAGGAGTCGGTGTAGGCCCGTTTGCGGCCGAAGTCGAGCACCTCGCCGCGCAGCGGGCGGCCCTGGGAGTCACGGCGGATTTCGCCCTTCTCGTCGCGCAGCGTCTCGGTCTTGGTGCGGAAAGCGCCCCATTGCTTATACTCCTTCTCGCCTTTCGAGTAGTTCCACATGCGGGGGAACAGTTGCAGGAATTCCGGGGAGTGGGTGTAGCCCGTGAGCACCGTGGCGGTTTTGTACTTGCCGTCCTCGTCGAGATACCACACCGTCTTCTCCTTCACGCCCTCGGGGGGAGCCGAATACTGGGCGCCGTACAGCAGCGGGCGGTCGCCGTACTGGTCGCGGTTCAGGAGCGACAGCAGGGCGTGCGGGTTGTTGGGGTTGTTGGAGTTCATCGGCGGGTTGGCTGCGGCGCGGATCGTCACCGATGCGTAGGACGAGTAGCCGATGAGGATCATCGTCGTCGAGAGCAGGATGATGTTGAGCAGGACGTGGCCGCGTTTGTGTGCGACCCACGTAGCCCAGCCCATGCCGGCGATCAGCGCCAGTGCGAAGAGCGTGATGCCCGAGTTGACGGGCAGCCCGAACGTGTTGACGAACAGCGTGTCGATCTGGGCCCCGATCCAGACGGTATAGGGGATGATGAAGTTGTTGACGAAGACGATCAGCGCCCCGGAGATCAGCGTGGAGAGGCCGATGCCTTTCCACGTCACTTTGTCGGTCTTGCGGAAGTAGTAGATGAAGACCAGTGCCGGGATACACAGCAGGTTGAGGATATGTACGCCGATCGAGAGGCCCATCAGATAGGCGATCAGCACGATCCAGCGCGACGAGTGCGGCTCGTCGGCCTGCTCCTCCCATTTGAGCATCAGCCAGACCACGAGGGCCGTGAACATCGACGAGAGGGCATAAACTTCGCCCTCGATGGCCGAGAACCAGAACGTGTCGGTGAAGGTGTAGGCCAGGGCCCCGACGGCTCCGGCGCCCAGGACGGCGAAGACGTTGGCTTTCGAGAGCTCCTCGCCGTTGCGCGTCAGGAGGCGGCGCGCCAGGTGGGTGATGGTCCAGAACAGGAACAGGATGCAGAAGGCGCTGGCCAGCGAGTTCATGGCGTTGACGGCGATGCCCACGTAGTCGGGGTTGCCGAAGGCGAAGAGCGTAGCCAGGCGTGCCAGCATCATGAACAGCGGTGCTCCGGGAGGGTGTCCCACTTCGAGTTTGTAGGAGGTGGCGATGAACTCCGAGCAGTCCCAGAGGCTCGAGACCGGTTCCATCGTCATCAGGTAGACGATCGCCGCGATGGCGAAAACCGCCCAGCCCGTGATGTTGTTCCAGCGTTTGTAAAAGTACATAGCGTAATGTTTATCCTAAATTTTGTACCGATCCGGCGTTCCGCAGGGCGTATTCGCCGCTTTCGGCGTCGTTTGCAAACCTGACCTCACCCCGAATCCCTCCCTCTGGAGGGGCTTGTCGCGCGCGGCCGGAAATCCCTTAATTGATCGTCAAAAGTAGTGATTTAACGTATTATTTCCAACCTTATTTTGCGAAAAGCCGTTTTTACCACATTTTCCACCAACTCTTGCGCGGAGCCGGTTCGGCCGTGGTCGGCTTTGCCGCCGGGGCAGCAGCCGGTTTTCCCGCTCCTTCCGGGCGGCGTTTGCGGCGGCGCGACGAAGTGGCCTTCGGGGTTTCCGGGGTGTTCCCGGATTTGTTTCCGGCGGGTTTTGCGGTGCTGCCGGAACCCTGTTTCCGGTTTTGGTTCCGGGACGTGTCGGCCGGGGTGTTTTGCTTCGCAGTTGGTCCGGAGGTCTGCTTCCGCTCCTGCTTGCGGGCCGTGTCGGCGGCTTTGTCCGTCGGCTGGATCGGGGTTCCCGGGGCGGGACGCGTACCCCGTCTGCGACGCGAGCGGGAGGCCGGTTCGGCGGTGTCTGCTGCGGGAACGTGTTTCGGCTCCGGGTTGCGGGGTTGTTGTTCTGTGCTGCGGGCAGGTCGCGGTCCTGTGCTGCGGGCGTTCCGTTGTGTGGGTTGCTGTCCTGTGCCGCGGGCCGGTTTCGGTGTGCTCTTCGGAGTGGATTTTTGTGTCGGTCCGGCCTTCGGAATGGCGAATTCCGGAACGGGGCCCGCCGTGGGGATCGTCAGCCCGGTGAGTTTCTGGATGTCCTTCAGGTAGTCGTACTCGTCCTCCGAGCAGAACGACCACGCTGCGCCCTCATATCCCGCGCGGCCCGTACGGCCGATGCGGTGGACGTAGGTTTCGGGAACCTCCGGCAGTTCATAGTTGATCACCAGCGGCAACTGGCTGATGTCGATGCCGCGTGCGGCGATGTCGGTGGCTATCAATACCCGGCATTCGCCCGACTTGAAGTCGTTCATGGCTTTTACGCGGGCATTCTGCGACTTGTTGCCGTGGATGGCGCTGGATTTGATTCCGGCTTTGGTGAGGATGCGGGCCAGCTTGTCGGCGCCGTGTTTGGTGCGCGTGAAGACCAGCACCTGGTCGGCGTCCGATTCCCCGAGCAGGTCGATCAGCAGTTGGCTCTTCTCGGCTTTCTCGGCAAAATAGACCGTCTGTGAGATGGTCTCGACCACCGAGGCCGGGGGTGTGACGGTGACGAGCACCGGGTCGTGAAGGATTTTTGCGGCCAGCGCGGCGATCGACTCGGGCATCGTGGCCGAGAAAAAGAGCGTCTGGCGGCGTTCGGGCAGCAGCGGCAGGATGCGCCGGATGTCGTGGATGAAGCCCATGTCGAGCATGCGGTCGGCCTCGTCGAGGACGAAGAAGCGGATCGTATCGAGTTTCACATAGCCCTGTCCGATCAGGTCGAGCAGGCGGCCCGGAGTGGCGACCAGCAGGTCTACGCCTTTTTGGAGGGCATCGACCTGCGGACGCTGGTTGACGCCGCCGAAGATCACGCAGTGGCGGATCGGGGTGTAGCGGGCGTAGTCGCGGCAGCATTCGTCGATCTGGATAGCCAGTTCGCGCGTGGGAGTGAGCACCAGGGCGCGGATTTCGCGGCGGCCTTTGGTCGGGGGCTGTGCGTTGAGCAGTTGGAGGATAGGCAGCGTGAAGGCTGCGGTCTTGCCCGTTCCGGTTTGGGCGCAGCCTTGCAGGTCGCGGCCTTCGAGTACGGGAGGAATGGCTTGTTGCTGGATGGGGGTCGGATCCGTGTACCCCTTTTCTTCGATGGCGCGTAACAGCGGCTCGGAGAGTCGTAAGTCTTGAAATTTCATATAATCGGCGTAAAGATACGATAATTTCCCGGTTGACGCGCAGGAAGGATGCAGATTTCTTATCTTTGCAGCCATATAGAGCAAAAATTATGACACGAAAACTGTTGCTGGCGGCATGCGCCCTGCTGCTTTGCGCCGTCGTGCGGGCGCAGGGCGGCCTCGATCGGAAAATGCAGGCCGCGGGGCTGGTGGATGTCCTCGGGGCCGATTCGACGCTGCGCGTGCGGCTGATGTATTCGACCGCCGACAACTTCATGGGGCGCGACGTTTACGGCGACCTCGAAACAGCTTACCTCCTGCCGCATTTTGCCGCGAAGGTGGTCCGGGCGCAGAACCTGCTGCGCCGGCGGAAACCCGGCTGGCGGCTGCTGGTGTGCGATGCGGCGCGGCCGATCAGCGTCCAACGGCTGATGTACAGCCTGGTCGAGGGAACTCCGAACCAGGTTTACGTGGCCAACGGCGCCCGCGGAGGACGGCACAATTACGGCGTGGCGGTCGACGTGACGCTGCTCGACGCCTCGGGGCGCGAGGCAGATATGGGGACGCCGGTCGATTTCTTCGGCGAGGAGGCCCACACCGGGAACGAAGCCGCACTGGTCGCCGCAGGGAAGATCACGGCTGCGGCGGCCCGCAACCGCGAACTCCTTCGGTCGGTGATGCGCGAAGCCGGGCTGGTTCCCTACCGCCGCGAATGGTGGCACTACGAGGAGCCGATGCCGATGCCCGAGGTGCGCGAACGCTTTCGCCTGCTCGATTTTTAGGGGTCAAACGGCTGTTGTTTGCCGAAAAAGTCGTAACTTTACCCATTCAAAACGATTATAACCGATAACGATATGAATTCCAAACTCGTACTTTACAATACGCTTACCCGCCGCAAGGAGACCTTCGAGCCCCTCGTTCCGGGGCGCGTCGGCATGTATGTCTGCGGTCCCACGGTTTACGGCGATCCGCATTTGGGTCATGCCCGTCCGGCCGTGACGTTCGACCTGCTGTTCCGTTACCTCAAGGCCTCGGGCTACAAGGTGCGTTACGTGCGCAACGTGACCGACGTGGGCCACCTGGAACACGATGCCGACGAGGGCGAGGACAAGATCGCCAAGAAGGCCCGGCTCGAACAGCTCGAACCGATGGAGGTGGCGCACTACTACACGGAGCGCTACCACCGTGCGATGGAGGCCCTGAACGTCGAGACCCCCTCGATCGAACCCTATGCCTCGGGACACATCATCGAACAGATCGAGTTCGTGAAGAAGATCCTGGCCGACGGCTACGCCTACGAGGCCAACGGCTCGGTCTATTTCGACGTGGAGAAGTACAACGCCAAATACAACTACGGCAAGTTGTCGGGCCGCAACCTCGACGACATCATCGCCAACACGCGCGAACTGGACGGACAGAGCGACAAGCGCCATTCGTACGACTTCGCATTGTGGAAAAAGGCTTCGCCCGAACACATCATGCGGTGGCCGTCGCCCTGGGGCGAGGGATTTCCGGGGTGGCACATGGAATGCTCGGCGATGTCGACCCGTTACCTCGGGGAGCGTTTCGACATCCACGGCGGCGGCATGGACCTGATGTTCCCGCACCACGAGTGCGAGATCGCGCAGTCGACTGCCGCACTGGGCCATGATTCGGCACGCTACTGGGTGCACAACAACATGATCACGATCAACGGTCAGAAGATGGGCAAGTCGCTGGGCAATTTCATCACCCTCGAAGAGTTGTTCACCGGGTCGCACAAGCTGTTGGCGCAGGCCTATTCGCCGATGACCATCCGCTTCTTCGTGCTGCAGGCCCAGTACCGCTCGACGCTCGACTTCTCGAACGAGGCCCTGCAGGCCGCCGAGAAGGGGCTGGACCGCCTGATGAAGGGCATCGAGACACTCGGGAAGATCAAACCCGCGGCGGCTTCGACGGTCGACCCAGCCGAACTGGAGACCCGCTGCGCCGAGGCGATGGCCGACGACCTGAACTCGCCGATGGTCATTTCGGCGCTGTTCGACTGGGTGCGCATCATCAACCAGCTCGCCGACGGCACGCAGACCATCACGGCCGCCGACCTCGAAACACTGACGGCTACCGTCCGCCGCTACGCCTTCGACATCCTGGGCCTGCGCGACGAAAAAGCCGCCGGGGCGGCTTCGGGCCGGGATTACGTGACGCCGTTGGTCGAGATGCTCCTGGACGAGCGCCTGAAAGCCCGTGCCGCGAAGGACTGGGCCGCTTCGGACCGCATCCGCGACGGCCTGACTGCCGCCGGCATCCGCGTCAAGGACCGCAAGGACGGTTCGGACTGGGAGTTGGAATAGCTTTCCGGTTAAGAATTGGGGCGGGTTCTTCATCTTGTACCTAATATTGTTTGCGACGTACGATTCCGACCCTATGCCGGAGCCGAGAAGCGACGATTCGGCTAAAAGCGCGAGCGGAGGGGACGGTTTCTTGCAAACCCGTGAATAGTCGCCCGGAGCCAGCGTTAGACGCTTCGTCGCAGGCGTAGGCATCCGTCGGAGAGTTTTTGGTACTTTTTGCGGAAAAAAGTACAGAGAAGTCTGTGTCGCGGAGACGCAGTAATGACGTAACAATTTTATATGGCAACAGAAATAAAATCGGCGGCACTGGAGCTCGGGACCGAGCGTATCCGGAAGCTGCTCATACAATATGCCGTGCCGGCGATCATCGCCATGACGGCGTCGTCGCTCTACAACATGGTCGACAGCATCTTCATCGGCCACGGCGTGGGGCCGCTGGCCATTTCGGGCCTGGCGCTGACCTTCCCGCTGATGAACCTCGCTGCGGCGTTCGGTTCGCTGGTGGGCGTGGGCGCCGCGACGCTGATCTCGATGCGCCTGGGCCAGCGCGACTATGAGACGGCCCAGCGGGTGTTGGGCAACGTTTTGATTCTCAACTTGATTATCGGCGTGGCGTTCGGCGCCGTGACGCTCATCTTCCTCGATCCGATTCTCTATTTCTTCGGGGCCAGCGAGGCCACGATCGGCTACGCCCGTGAATACATGACCGTCATCCTGCTGGGCAATGTCGTCACCCACATGTACCTGGGCCTGAACTCGGTGCTGAGGGCTTCGGGGCATCCCCGCAAGTCGATGTACGCCACGATCATCACGGTGGCCATCAACGCCGTCCTCGACCCGCTGTTCATCTTCGGTTTCGGCTGGGGCATCCGCGGTGCGGCTATCGCCACGGTGCTGGCGCAGATCATCGCGCTCGTATGGCAGTTCCAGATACTTTCGAACAAGGAGGAACTGCTCCACTTCCGCCGCGGCATCTACCGCCTGCGCAGGAAGATCGTGCGCGACATGCTCGCCATCGGCATGTCGCCGTTCCTGATGAACCTCGCGGCCTGCTTTATCGTGATCCTGATCAACAAGGGGCTGAAGGAGTACGGCGGCGACCTGATGATCGGTGCTTACGGCATCGTCAACCGCCTGGCGTTTTTCTTCGTGATGATCGTGCTGGGCGTCAACCAGGGCATGCAGCCCATTGCGGGTTATAACTTCGGTGCGAAGCAGTACGACCGTGTGATGCGGGTGCTGAAGCTGACGATGATCGGCGCCACGTGCGTCACCACGGCCGGATTCATCCTCGGCGAATTCATGCCGCGGATGGCAGTCGGGCTTTTTACGACCGACGAGGAGCTGATCCGCCTTGCCGTCGAGGGCATGCGCATCGTCTTCTTCTGCTTCCCGATCATCGGGTTTCAGATGGTGGCCACGAACTTCTTCATGAGCATCGGCATGGCCGGCAAGGCGATCTTCCTGTCGCTGTCGCGCCAACTGCTGTTCCTGATGCCCGGGCTGATCTTCCTGCCGCACATTTTCGATGTCCACACCCAGTGGAACGGAAGTTGGGGCGTGTGGTGCTCGATGCCGCTGTCGGACTTCCTGGCTTCGCTGGTGGCCTTCTTCATGCTGACTTACCAACTGCGGAAATTCCGGGCCTACGGGGCGGAAAACGCCGCTAAAGATTGATAAGATTATGGAAAAATTCGTCATCAACATCGGCCGCCAACTGGGCAGCGGCGGCAAGACCGTCGGGGAGATCATTGCCCGCAGGCTGGGCGTCCGTCTTTACGACAAGGAGCTGATCAACCTGGCCGCCGAGCAGAGCGGACTTTGTCCCGAGGTTTTCGAGAAGGCCGACGAGAAGGAGTCGCGCGGCGTGATTTCGACTATGATCGGTTACCTGCGCGCCCCGTTCGTGGGCGACGACGGAGGTACGGCCAACGTGCTGTCGAACGATGCGCTGTTCAAAATCCAGAGCGACGTGATCCGCGAGGTCGCGGCGCGCGAAACGGCGGTCTTCGTGGGTCGCTGCGCCGACTATATCCTGCGCGAAAATCCGCGCTGCGTCAACGTCTTTATCACGGCCGACGATGCCGACCGCATCGAGCGCATCCGCCGCCGGCAGGGGGTGAGTGCGGAAGAGGCCCGTGCGGTGATGGAGCGCATCGACGCCAAACGCGCGTCCTATTACGACTATTACAGTTCGCGGACGTGGGGCGTGGCTTCGACCTACCACCTCTGCGTCAGCACTTCGGTGCTGGGAGACGAGGGCACGGCGGACTTCATCCTGGAATTTGCCGCCCGGAAATTGCAAACGAAATTTTAAGAGATATGGTACTTGCGGAACAGATCAAGGAGATCGAACAGCGCCGGGAGGCACTGGAACGCTGTCTCGACATCGACCAGAAGCGCATCGACCTGCGCAACGAAGAGGAAAAGACCCAGGAACCGAATTTCTGGGACAACCCCGACAAGGCGCGCGAGCAGTTGCGCAAGGTGGCGGGGATCAAGGCGTGGGTCGACGATTACGACGCCATTCGCAAGGACGCCGAGGACCTCCGGTTGATGCCCGACTTCGTGAAGGAGGGCGTGGTGACCGAGGATGAGATGGACGCCCACTACGCTGCGACGCTCGACCGCATCGAGAAACTCGAAATGCGCAACATGCTGCGCCGCGAGGAGGATAAACTCGGGGCCATCCTCGACATCAACGCCGGAGCCGGCGGCACGGAAGCGCTCGACTGGGCTTCGATGCTGATGCGCATGTACACCCGCTGGGGCGAGGCGCACGGCTACAAGGTCAAGGTGCTCGACTACCAGGCCGGGGACGAGGTGGGCGTGAAGTCGTGTACGCTCGAATTCGAGGGCGACTATGCTTACGGTTACCTCAAGAGCGAGAACGGCGTGCACCGCATGGTTCGTCTCTCGCCGTTCAATGCCAACAACAAGCGCCAGACTACGTTTGCATCGGTTTTTGTGTCGCCCGCCGTGGACGACTCGATCGAGATTACGGTCAACGCCGCGGACATCGAGTGGGACACGTTCCGGGCGTCGGGGGCCGGCGGCCAGAACGTCAACAAGGTCGAAACGGCTGTGCGCCTGCGTTATCACGCGAAGGACCCCGACACGGGCGAAGCGGTCGAATACCTGATCGAGAACATGGAGACCCGTTCGCAGTTGATGAACCGCGAGAACGCCATGCGCATCCTCCGATCGAAACTCTACCAGCGCGAGCTGGACAAACGCATGGCGACGCAGCAGGCGCTCGAAGCTTCGAAGAAAAAGATCGAGTGGGGTTCGCAGATCCGCTCCTACGTCTTCGACGACCGCCGCGTGAAGGATCACCGCACGGGGGTTCAGACCTCGGCCGTGGAGTCGGTGATGGACGGCGACCTGGACGCCTTTATCAAAGGTTACCTGATGGAGTTCGGCGCGCAGGCTTAGGCTATTCCTCCCAATGATAAAGTCCTTTTACTTCTTTCCATCCTGAATGTGTTTTATGTAAAAGGACACCGTTGCCGTTGTATTCTCCCAGTACCTCGACAACGGCTTTGTTGAGTGATTTGTTCAGGACGATGTACCCTATTTGGGGGATTCCGAGATTCCATCCTTCCCAATGTCCGTTGATGATGTACCAATAGTTTTGCAGGAAACACATCCGCTTCCGGCCCGATTCTGCGGATGTCTGGTCTTCGTCGGGCCAGTATCCGTTTTTCTCCAGAAAAAGTTCGAGTGCATCCTTGTATTCATCGGTGAGGTAGAGCCGTTTTAGCCCCGTCTGTTGGATTTGCGGTCGGAAATCGGTCAAAATCTTATAATAGGCTCCCGCTTCGCGGAGAAGGTAAAATCCGTCGGTCGGAAATTTGGGAGGAGGGGAGCTTTCGTAATAATAATCAAACATACTGTCCTCTGCGACACAGAACATCAATTGCGATTGGATAACGACGTAGCGATAAGCCGAGTCGCTTCGGTAACCCCTCGGGCGAAGTGTAGGGTCGGGGTTGAAGAGGGTCGTAAAGAGATTGTAAACGTTTCGCAGCGTGTCGTTTTGTTTGCCTAGAGTCGATGCGTTGGACGTGTATTTCCGATGCCATGTGTCCAAGAACTTTTCCATCCTCGGTCCCGATTTGCAGGAATAAATGGAGTCTAGTTCTTGAGTTAGCTCGTTTGCCCGGGATGGAGCGTAGAGAAAATCCGTATTGTCCGCCTCCAATGGCAACACATCTTTCGTTGTCCAAAGGAAATAGCCCCCGATGAAACAGACAATCAGAAAAGACAGGACCAGAAAAAGGTTCAGCCCGGAGTGATCTGTTTTACGAAGGTTCATGGTATAGACACTTTTTTACAAAGATAGCATTTTCCGGCTCAAAATGTTATCTTTGCTCTATGAAACGATTTGTTTTTATCCTTTTGTTTTCGCTTTTTGCGGCGTTCGCGGCGCCGGCGCAGGTGAAAGTCGGCATGACCGACACTGCGGCTTATTACCCGCTGCTCAGGGGACAGCGCGTGGCTGTGCTGGCCAATCAGACCTCCGTAGCGGAGCTGCCCGGCGCGCCGGGAGCCGATGCCGCCGGGCGGGTGCACCTCGTGGACCTGCTGCACGGAAGCGGCTTCGACGTGGCGGCGATTTTCTCGCCCGAGCACGGATTCCGCGGTACAGCCGATGCCGGGGAGCATGTCAAAAGCTCGGTCGACGCCCGGACGGGCATCCCGATCCGCTCGCTCTACGACGGCAATACGAAACGGCCTTCGGACGAGGCGATGCGCTCGTTCGACGTGCTGGTCGTCGACATGCAGGACGTGGGACTGCGCTTCTATACCTATTATATTTCGATGCTCAGGATGATGGACGCCTGCGCCGATTTCCGAAAGCAGGTCGTGGTGCTCGACCGTCCCAATCCCAACGGACATATTGTCGACGGGCCGGTACTCGATATGAACCATAAGTCGGGTGTCGGGGCGATTCCGGTTCCGGTGCTGCACGGCCTGACGATGGGCGAGATCGCCCGCATGGCCGTTGGCGAAGGGTGGGCCCGGAAGTGCGGCCTCACCGTGGTGAAGTGCCGCAACTATACCCACGCGACCGAATATGTCCTGCCTGTCGCCCCGTCGCCCAACCTGCCGACGCAGCGGTCGGTCTACCTCTATGCCGCGCTGTGTCCTTTCGAGGGCACGGTCGTGAGTCTCGGGCGCGGGACCTCTGCGCCGTTCGAGGTCTACGGCCATCCGGCCATGATCGGGCGGACCTTCTCCTTTACGCCCCGTCCGACGGCGGGTTCGAAACATCCGCCGCTCGAAGGGCAGTTGTGCCGCGGTGTCGACCTGAGCGGGATGCCGCTGGACGAGGCCCGCAAAGTGGGATTTTCGTTGAAATATGTGATCGATGCCTATGCCGACCTGAGGCTGGCCGACAAGTTCTTTACCCCGATGTTCGAAAAACTCGTGGGCGTAGGCTGGGTGCGCGGAATGATCCTTTCAGGAGCTTCGGACGCCGAGATCCGCGCCCGCTGGGCCGACGACGTTGCGCGCTACCGGGAACGCCGGGCGAAATACCTGCTGTACGAATAAACTGAAAAACCGCCCCGGAACATTTCGGGGCGGTTTTTCGTAAGGGGCGGGACGCCGCGGTACAGATTCTATGAAGAATTAGTGACGCAACTCCGCTTTACTGCGCCCCGCCGAAAACTTCGCTGCCGCCCGGAAATAAAAAAGGGCGCAGGTACTCTTTCCTCCGAAGGCCCTAGCATGCCCTTCTGCGAAATTTCCCTACGCCCAAGTCCGCCGCCTGCCTTTCGGCAGGGGCATAACTCGGGTTTCAGACAAATTTATGCGCAGGTTTCAACTTGCTAGGTTTTCGGAGGCATAAAGGTTTGTCTTAACCTTTTCTATGTATGTCCCGGCTTACGCCGTACTGTTCTGCAAAGTTAGCATTTTATTTGATATGGTTTTCATCTGCAAATATAGAATAATATTTCGAATGCTATACCGATCGGTATGCAAAAAGAATCTAAAAGTGCCCTTATTTTGTATAAATGAGCGTTCCGAGAACAGATGCCCGATTCCTCGCCGACATTGCGCAAAGACTGAAATCGTTGCGCAACGAGCGTCGTTTGTCCCAGATCCGGGTAACGATGGATACCGGAGTGAATGTCAGTCGTGCTGAATCGGGAAAGCGTTCGTTGTCCGTCTATTCCGTCGCCGTGCTTTGCAAATATTACGGAATTGCGCTGGATGAATTTTTCCGGGAAATCGGATTGGAGGAAACGCCGTGGGAATAGTAGGCATAAAATGATACGACCGCCGTATAACAAGTACGGCTTTAGATTAACTCGATTCGTTTTGTATCATGAAACAACGGAGTCCCAAAAGAGTGAACGATGCGCTGACTGTATCAGTTGCGCAGAAATTGAAGGAGCTTCGGGCTGCCTGCGGATTCTCGCAGGAATATGTGAAGGAGAATACCGGCGTGAATTTACAGCGGAGCGAATCGGGTAAAACCACAGTGTCGTTGATAACATTGGATATTCTTTGCCGGTTTTACGGAACGACGCTTAAAGATTTTTTCGCCGAACTCGATCTAAAATAAAAGCACCCGAGAGGGTGCTTTTATTTTTAATAATCTTATTTTCCGAAGGTTTCACCGCTGTTGTTTTTGCCGAGCGTCTTCATCTGGGTCATCTGGCGGTATTGGGTGGGAGTCATGCCCTCCTTCTTTTTGAAGATGCTGCAAAAATATTCCAGGTTTTCGAATCCGCATTCGTAAGCAATCTCTTTGATAATCCGGTCCGTATTGGTGAGCAGTGATTTTGCTTTCGAAATTTTTAACTCTAGGATGTACTGGTTCGGAGCGAATCCGGAGAATTTTTTGAAAAGAAGCCGGAACCAAGAGTAACCCAACCGTAACTCCTGGGCAACTTGTTCGGCCGAAATTCCGTTGGCAAATCGCTCCTGCATCAGGATTTTTGCCGCATTGATCTGTTTGACGACCTGCAGTTCTTCGAAACTCTGGTGTTTGTCGAAGGAGTAGGCATAACCCAGCAACAGGTCGACGATGCCGCCCAACATCTGCTGGAAGCCGACTCTCTGGTTTCTTGCCACTTCGATGGCCAAGTTGTAGAGACGGACGATCTCCTCTTGCAGTCCTACCTGGAAGATCGGTTTCTGCTCTGCGAAAAAGCCGTTGCGGACACGCTCGTCCATTGCCGAACTTTTGAATCCGATCCAGTATTCATTCCATCCGGTAGCCGAGTCTGGGTAGTAAGTATGCCATTCATCCGGGAAAAGAAGCTGCATGTTTCCCGACTTGATCTCGGCTTTTTTCTGGGATGACGATTCGAACGTGCCTTTTCCATGTGTGAGGTAGATTAACTGGTATTCGTTCAAGATTCGCCCCCGTTTGACGGAAAACAGGTAGCGCATCGGATGGCCGGCCGGCGGGTAGTGTCCCGAAGGTTTGATGTCGTGAAACCCCACCGAGGTGACGATCGTACCCCATGATTTATCCTGCTCGGTCGCCGGCAAGTATTGTATATGTACATCCTGTGTCTTAGCCATACCGTTTTACCGTTTTGCACAAGATACAAGAAAAATGCCGGATATTTAACCGCAAATCGCATTTTGCAGAGTAGAAAAACCGGAATATTCAGTCGCGAAAAGTTCCCGGACCGGTACTTTTGTGCTGGACGGCTCTGCATCTGAAAGCCGGATTCCAAACATTTCAGGAACGGGATTATGAGACAGAAGGTTATTAGGATACAGGTTGGATTCGCACGGGCAATGGTTTCCGGACTGCTGGCCGGGTTTGTGCTTGCGGGTCTGTTGTCGGTGTCGTGTGGAAAAGATGCCGGGGAACAGAGGTTGGAGCCTTTTCGGATCGAGAACCTGCAACTGACCGAATATGGCCTCGAAGCGTTCGGCGGAGAACCGGTGAGGGTCTACGGAGAGGGTTTCCAGGCCGGGGACCAGGTCGTACTGTCGGCCGTCGGCGGTGCTCCTGCCAACTACATACTGGCGTTGTCCGAGGTCACGTCCGAATACGTGGAATTTTCACTTCCGGAGCAAATCCGGTCGGGAGAATACCGTTTTTCGGTTGCCCGCGGCGGGGAGTCGCATGAACTGGGGCGGGTGGACGTGCGCATTCTCTCGCGTTTTCCGGAAATACCCGATAAGGCGGGCATGGACATCAAGGGCTATGTTCGCTGCGGGGAGAGTCCGCTTGCGGGAGTGGTGGTGACTGATGGATATTCCGTGACCCGGACCGATGCGGCAGGCGTTTATTACCTATCTCGTCATGGCTCGGCGCAGTTTGTCATTATCTCGCTTCCATCGGGTTACGAGGCTAATACGGTGGACAATATTCCCGAATATTTCCGGCGGCTGGCTTCGGTCAAAGACGGCGTCGAGCGTCACGATTTCTGCCTGCGGCAGGTCGATAACCGCCGTCATGTGGTTATCACGCCCGCCGATCTCCATTTGGCAAACCGTTTCAACCGACAGGATATCGTCTGGTTCCGCAACGGATTCGTGGCGGATGTCAACGCATTGATCGCCTCTTATAGGGTCCGCGGCATACAACCGTATGTGCTGACGTTGGGCGATCTCAGTTCCGATGCCCGGATGGAGATGCCCGGATGGACGCGCACCGGATTCGACGACAGCGCCTGGCAGGAGCCGGAACTGGTCGAACCGCCGTGTTTTTTGATCCGTTCGCAGATGAACGAAAACATCTGTGTCATGGATACGCTGCGTCCGGTTTCGGTTACCGAACCCCAGCCGGGTGTATATGTCGTGGACATGGGGCAGAACATGGTCGGCTGGCTGCGGATGCGCGTCGAGGGCAAGGCCGGGGAGCAGGTGAAACTCCGTTATGCCGAGTTGCTCCGTCCGGACGGAACGCTTTATATGGACAACTACCGCGAAGCCCGCGTGACGGACCTTTACACGTTGCGCGGCGGCGGTCCCGAGGTGTGGGAACCGACGTTCTCCTATCGGGGATTCCGTTACGCCGAAATCACGGGGTATCCCGGGCGGCTGACTGCCGCTGACCTGCTCGGAAAAGTCCTTTATGACCGGATGGAGACCACGGGCAGCCTCGAAACTTCGAATTCGACGATCAACCGGGTTCACCGGAACGCTTATTGGGGCATCCGCGGCAATTACCGCAGTATGCCGACTGACTGCCCGCAGCGCAACGAGCGTATGGGCTGGCTGGGCGACCGTTCGGTGAATTGCCACGGCGAAAGTTTCCTGTTCGACAACAATGGGTTGTACGCCAAATGGATGGAAGATATCGCCGCTTCGCAGTTAGCCGATGGGCGTATCTCGGACGTGGCGCCGGACTACTTCACGCGCCTTTACTACGACAGCATGACCTGGCCCGGGACTTACCTTTCGGTCGCCGAAATGCTCTATCGGCAGTTTGGCAACACGGGGCCTATCCGGAAGCATTACCTTTCGATGAAACAATGGATCGAGTACATGGAAAACAACTACATGCAGGACGACCTGTTGCCGCACGACCGTTACGGAGACTGGTGCATGCCGCCCGAATCGCCCGAACTGATCCACTCGAAGGATCCGGCGCGCATTACGGCCCCGGCCGTGTTGGGGACGACCTACTTCTATTATTACCTCAATATGATGAAGGAATTTGCCGCACTGCTCGGAAAGAACCAGGATGCCGAAGAGTTCGGACTTCAGGCGCAGCGAACCTGCGATGCGTTCAACGCCCGGTTCTTCAACGAGCGGGAACGGTGCTACGACAACAATACGATCACAGCCAATCTGCTGCCGCTGCGTTTCGGGATGGTTCCCGAAAAATACCGGGCGGATGTTTTCCGCAACATCGTGGACAAGACCATGAAGGAGTGGAACGGACATATCAGCACCGGCGTGGTGGGCACGCAGTGGATCATGCGGGGGTTGTCAGACAACGGACGACCCGACATCGCACTGCGGCTGGCTACCAACCGCGATTATCCCAGTTGGGGATACATGGTCGAAAACGGGGCGACGACGATCTGGGAGTTGTGGAACGGCAATACGGCCGATCCGTCGATGAACTCGCTGAACCACGTTATGCTGCTGGGCGACCTGCTCGTCTGGGATTACGAATACCTGGGTGGTATCCGGAATGCTCCGGGGAGCGCCGGGTTCAAGCAGATTCTGATGCGGCCGCTCACACAGGTAGGGCTGGAGTATGTCAAAGCCTCCTACAATTCGGTTTACGGGCGGATTGCCAGTTCGTGGCGGCATACGAAGCAGGGCTTTTCCTGGGACGTGACCGTGCCGTGCAATACGCAGGCGACGCTTTATATCCCTGCTTCCGCTGCGGACCGGGTGCATGAAGGCGGTCGGAAGGCCGACGGTTGTGAGGGCGTACGGTTCATTCGGATGGAAGATGGATGCGCCGTTTTCGAAGTGGGTTCCGGGAATTACAGTTTCTCGGTTCCCCGATAAATACAGTTTCATCGTAACATATACCATTAAGATTTATGAGTTTTATCCGAGTAGGCCTTTTCGGTGTTGGTTTGGATACCTATTGGCCGCAGTTTTCAGGATTAAGGGAGCGTTTGTCGGGCTACCGCGAACAGATCGGCCGGAAGTTGTCGGATTGCGGCGTGACGGTCGTGGACGGCGGGATGGTCGATTCGTCCGGGCGGGCCGGGGAGGCTGCCGAACTGTTCCGGAGAGAGGGTGTGGAGATGTGCTTCCTCTTCATCTCCACATATGCCCTCTCTTCGACGGTGCTGCCCGTCGCACAACGCGTGAAAGTCCCTTTCATCCTCCTGAACCTGCAACCCACGCCGGCCATCGATTACGACCGGCTCAATGCGATGGGGGACCGGGGAGCCATGACCGGGGAGTGGCTGGCAAACTGCCAGGCCTGCTCCGTTCCCGAAATTGCATCGGTATTCAACCGGGCCTCCATTCCATACGATATCGTGACGGGGCATCTGGAGGACGACGACGCCTGGGCCGAGATCGGCGAGTGGCTTGCGGCTGTCCGGGTCGTGAAGGGCATGCTGGATAACCGGATGGGTATTCTGGGGCATTATTACAACGGCATGCTCGACATATATACCGACCTTACCCGCCAGTCGGCAGTGTTTGGAACGCATGTCGAACAGTTGGAGATGAGTGAGTTGAAAAGCCTCCGGGACCGGGTCTCCCCGGCCGATGTCGAGGCCAAACTCGCCGGGTTTCGCGATCGGTTCGACATTGCGCCTGCCTGCGAACCGTCTGAGTTGGAACGGGCTGCCCGGACCTCCGTGGCGCTCGACCGGTTGGTCGAAGCCCATAATTTAGGGTCGTTAGCCTATTATTATGAGGGAAGCAGTGGCGATGAACTGGAAAATATCGTAACTTCGGTCATTGCTGGCAATACGTTGCTGACTGGGCGGGGGATTCCCGTTGCTGGAGAGTGCGATGTGAAGAATGTGCAGGCTATGAAGATTCTTTCGCTGCTGGATGCCGGAGGCTCCTTTTCGGAGTTTTATGCCCTCGACCTGAAGGACGATGTTGTCCTGCTCGGACACGACGGGCCGGCTCATTTCGCCATTGCCGAGGGGCGCGTCGAAATCGTTCCGCTGCCGGTGTATCATGGTAAACCGGGGCGCGGGTTGTCGATCCAGATGTCGGTCCGGCATGGCGACGTTACGTTGCTGTCGGTCTGCGAGGGAACGGATGGTATCCGATTGCTTGCCGCCGAGGGCGTTTCCGTTCCTGGGAAGGTGCTGCATATCGGGAATACGAACAGCCGCTACCGTTTTGCATGCGGAGCCAAACGCTTTATCAACGAGTGGTCCCGCTTCGGGCCTTCCCACCACTGTGCCATCGGCGTGGGACACGTGGCGGGGAAAATCCGGAAAGCCGCGGCATTGCTTGGCATACCGTTTCACGAAATAGGTTCGGAGTAAACAGGAAATAGAATGAAGAAAATTTGTTGCTGCCTGCTGGCGTTTTGCCTGGCTTCACCGCTTTTCGCACAACCCCTCGAAGAATTGTGGCGGAATCCGGGCGACGATGCGCGTCCGTGGGTCTATTGGTATTGGGTGTTCGGGGCTGTTTCCCGCGAGTCGGTCACGGCTGACCTGGAAGCAATGAAGGAGGTAGGCGTCGGAGGCGCTTACCTCTTTACGATCGGGGCGGTCCCGGATAAGGATCCCTATGTCATACCCTCCTATGACCAATTCAGCCCCGGGTGGTGGGAGATGGTCGACTATGCCGTCGGCGAGGCTGAGCGGCTGGGTCTCGCCTTGGGCCTGCCGGCCAGCGACGGTTGGGCATTGGCCGGGGGACCGTGGATCACGCCCGAACTGTCGATGCAGAAGGTGGTCTGGGCGCAGGCCCGGGCCGAAGGCGGGGGCATGATCCGCATGGCGCTGCCGACGCCGGACCATTACGGAGATTACTACCGGGATATTGCGGTTTACGCCTATCCGGCTCTGCCGGGCGAAGGGCTGTCGACCGAAACGATAAGGCCTGTCGTTACCACGAGCCAGCCGGGGACCGACGCTTCATTTCTGACCGAACCGGGTAACTGTAAAGTCTTCCGGAGCGATTCCGCCTGCTGGATTCAGTATGCGTTCGATGCTCCGTTCCTTTGCCGCACGGTCTGCGTGACGCCGCGTTATTACAACTACCAGCCCCAGCGCCTGACGATCGAAGCGAGCGACGACGGATTCCGTTTCCGGGAGGTCGTCCGGCTCGTTCCGCCCCGGCAGGGGTGGCAGCGTTCGGGGGCGACGATCACCCATGCGATTCCGCCTACCCGGGCCCGCTTCTTCCGCTTCCGTTGGGACGCTGCGGGTTCCGAGCCGGGGGTGGAGGATATGGATGCGGCCAAATGGACGCCGCTGCTGGATATCTGCGGCATTCGCCTTTCGTCGGAGGTGCGTATCCACCAGTTTGAAGCAAAAAACGGCGAAGCGTGGCGGTTGGGAGCGGCGACGACATCTTCGCAACTCGACGACGGGGTGTGTCTCGACCCGGAACGGCTCGTGGACATCACCGATTGTGTCGACAGCTTGGGGAGGCTGGTCTGGCAGGCCTCTGTGGGCGACTGGACCATCCTGCGTATGGGCTACACCTCGACCGGGAGCCATACGGTCCACTCTGGCAAGGGTGGTTCGGGACTGGAGTGCGATAAGTTCAATCCCGATGCCGTCCGGTTGCAATTCGATTCGTGGGTCGGCGAATTTTTCCGCAAACTGGGACCGGAGAGAGCTTCCTGCATTGTCAAGATGTTCCATGTCGACAGTTGGGAGTGCGGGAGCCAGAACTGGTCGCCCGTATTCCGGAAGGAATTTGCAGCCCGACGGGGTTATGATCTGGTGAAATATCTTCCCGTGATGGCGGGCATTCCGCTGCACTCCGCCGAACTGTCGGAGTGCGTGCTGTACGACGTGCGGCGGACGATCACGGAACTGACGACGGACAACTTCTTTGGCGTGATGCAGCAGCAGGCGCATGCGAAGGGCTGTTCGTTTAGCGCCGAGTGCGTGGCTCCGGTGATGATGTGCGATGGGATGCTGCACTATAAGTATACGGATTATCCGATGGGCGAGTTCTGGCTGCAAAGCAAGACGCACGATAAACCCAACGACATTCTCGACGCTGTTTCGGGCGCCCGGGCCTACGGGAAGAATATCGTGCAGGCCGAGGCCTTCACCCAGCGGCGGATCGTGTGGAACGAACATCCCCGGATGCTCAAGGCCTTGCAGGATACTGAGTTTGCGCTGGGTGTAAATCGGTTCGTGTTCCATGTCTATACCCATAGTCCGTGGCTCGACCGCCAACCGGGCATGACGCTTAACGACGGAATCGGATTGTTCTTCTGCCGGGACCAGACGTGGTGGAAACCCGGCCGTGCGTGGGTCGATTACACGACGCGCTGCCAGGCGTTGCTCCAATACGGCGATCCGGTCGCCGATATTGCCGTTTTCACGGGCGAGGCCCTGCCTGCGCGAGCCGTTCTGCCTGAAAAACTGGTCCCCTTCCTGCCGGGGCTTTTCGGCGCCGATGTCGTGGCCCGGGAAGAGGCGCGGATGGCGAACAAGGGAACACCGATGGTCGACGGGGCTGCGGGCAAACCCCAGTCGGCACATATTACCGATGCGCTGGACTGGGTCAATGCACTGCGGGGTTATCGCTATGACTGTATTAATCCGGATGCTTTGCTGGGCCGGGCCAAAGCCGAACACGGCCGGATGGTTATGCCCGACGGCCGGAGTTACGGAGCGTTGGTCATTCCGGGCCGCCATGCCATGCAGCCCGATCCGGACCGCATGTCGGCGGCGGTTGCGGCGAAAATTACGGAATTGGCGGCAGCCGGGGTTCCCGTGCTGATCGGCGGCCTTCCAACGAAAACCCTCGGCATGGAGACGTTAGGGGCAACGCTTGCATGGCCCGATTCCTTGGCCTTCGTCCGGCTGCCTTACCGCGGGGAGACGCTCGATGCAATCGGCCTTCCGCGCGACTTCATTGTGACCGAACCTTCCGGAGGCTACGCCGGAGCGGTAAATTATGAGCATCGCCGGTCTGGGGATGCCGATATTTATTTCATTGCGAACCAGTCGGAGACGGTGCGCGACCTGCGCGTTTCGATGCGCATTTGCGGCCGCAGTCCCGAATTGTGGTACCCCGCCGACGGCCGCATCGAGACCCGGACCGCATGGCGGGCGGACGGGCGGCGGACGGTTATGCCGTTGCGGCTCGAACCCCTCGAATCGGTATTCGTCGTATTGCGGACCGATACGTCCGATGAGAGGGGCCGCGACGGCGATAACACCTTGCAACTGACCGAACTCGCTGTGTTGAGTGTGCCGTGGAGTGTAGATTTCGAGGGTGTGCTTCGGACCCGTTTCGAAAGCCTCACGGCCTGGGACGAACATGCCGACGAACGCATCCGCCATTATTCGGGTACGGCGACCTATCGCAGCCGTTTCGACCTGCCGGAGAACCCCGATTCCGGGACCCGTTATTTCCTGGCGTTGGATGACGTTGCCGATTTGGCGGAGGTACGGATCAACGGCGAACCGTGCGGAATTGTATGGACCAGGCCCTACCGGGTCGAGATCGGCGGCGTCCTGCGCCGGGGGCGCAACGATGTCGAAATCGAGGTGACGAATACCTGGGCTAACCGGATGATTGGGGAAGGCCGCTCGAAAACCCCTTCTGTGTGGACAAATGCCCGTTATAAAGCCGAGGGAATGCCTTTGCAAAAAAGCGGACTGACCGGAAAAGTGCACATCGTGAAAGAGATCGGTCCGGGCGGGGCGAAAAGAGACATCGGGAATTGACTCCCCATAGTGCCACCCAACGAAAAGCAGCCCCGTTACAGGGCTGTTTTTTGTCGAACTCATGTAGAGCGATGCCTTATAATACCTCCCTTACCCGGTCTGCTTCGGTGATCGGACGCAGGACGCGGCAGGGCGAGCCGACGGCGATCACCCCGGCCGGGATGTCGCGCGTGACGACGCTCCCGGCCCCGATGACTGCGTTGTCGCCGATCGTTACGCCCTGCATGATTACCGTGTGGCCCCCGATCCAGACGTTGTTGCCGATCGTGACGGGCAGCGAGCGCATGATGCCGGCGTTGCGTTGGTCGGGCAGCAGGGCGTGGTTGACGGTGTAGATGCCGACGTTGGGCCCGATGAAGACGTAATCGCCGATCGTAACCGGGGCTTCGTCGAGGATCGTGAGGTTGTAGTTGCCGGTAAAGTGGTCGCCGACCGAAATCTGTTTGCCGAAATCGCAGTGAAAGGGGCTGTGGAGGCATACCGATTCGCCGACATGTCCGAACAGTTGCCGGATAATCGTCTCCCGTTCTTCCCGCTGGCTCGGCGGCAGTTGGTTGAGCCGGAAAACCAGTTCTTCGGTGCGCCGCAGTGCATCGCCTATCTGCGGGCAGATGGCGTGGAGCCAGAGCCCGGCTTTCATTTTTTCGAGATCGTCCATCTTGTTGTCAGGTTTCTTGCTGTGAATGAAAAAAGCACACCCCGTTGCCAAGGTGTGCTTTTCTTTCGGATATTCCGTGATTACTCCGAAACGATAGCCTCGCTCGGGCAAACGCCTGCGCAGGTTCCGCAATCGATGCATTTGTCGGCGTCGATCACATAGATATCGCCTGCCGAAATAGCCTCCGTGGGGCACTCGCCGATGCAGCTTCCGCATGCAACGCAGGAGTCGGTAATTTTGTAAGCCATTGTTTTGAAAATTTATTGTTAAAATGTGTGTGTGCAAATATAAAAACTTATTTGATAATATCAAAACCCGTATAGGGAATCAGCGCCTCGGGGATGCGGATGCCGTCGGGGGTCTGGTAGTTCTCCAGCAGCGCCGCCACGATGCGCGGAAGGGCCAGCGAAGAGCCGTTCAAAGTATGTGCCAGTTGGATTTTCTTCTCCTCGTCGCGGTAGCGGAGCTTGAGGCGGTTGGCCTGGAACGACTCGAAATTCGATACCGACGAAACTTCGAGCCAGCGTTTCTGGGCCTCGGAGTAGACTTCGAAATCGTACGTCAGCGCCGAGGTGAACGACATGTCGCCGCCGCACAGGCGCAGGATGCGATAGGGGAGTCCGAGTGCCTTGACGATACTTTCGACGTGGGCTACCATGCCGTCCAGTGCCTCGTAGGAGGCGTCGGGCAGCGACAACTGTACGATCTCCACCTTGTCGAACTGGTGCAGGCGGTTCAGGCCGCGTACGTCCTTGCCGTAGGAACCGGCTTCGCGGCGGAAGCAGGGGGTGTAGGCGGTCATCTTGACCGGGAAATCCTCTTTTTCGAGGATCACGTCACGGTAGATGTTCGTCACGGGAACTTCGGCCGTGGGAATCAGGTAAAAATTGTCGACCGTGGCGTGGTACATCTGCCCCTCCTTGTCGGGAAGCTGTCCCGTGCCGAAGCCCGAGGCTTCGTTGACCATGATCGGCGGCTCGACTTCGAGGTAACCGGCCTTGGTGTTGCAGTCGAGGAAAAAGTTGATCAGCGCGCGCTGGAGCCGTGCACCCTTGCCTTTGTAAACGGGGAATCCGGCGCCGGTGAGCTTCACGCCCAGGTCGAAGTCGATGATGTCGTATTTGCGGGCCAGCTCCCAGTGGGGCAGCGGGTTCTCGGGCAGCGCGGTGTAGTTCTCTTCGAGTTTTACCACGAGGTTGTCCTCGGCGGTCCTGCCTTCGGGGACGATCTCGGCGGGAAAGTTGGGCAGTGAGACGATGGCGGCCTGCAACTCCTGCTGGGCGTCGGTAAACTCGGCCTGCAGGCGCGAGGATTTGTCCTTCAGGTCCGAAACGAAGCGTTTGCGCTCCTCGGCTTCGTCACGGCGGCCCTGGCCCATCAGTGCGCCGATCTCTTTGGCAGCCTTGTTCTGGGCGGCAAGCGTGTTGTCCAACTCCAACTGGAGAGCCTTGCGGCGGTCGTCGAGATCGATGATCTTTTCGATGACCGGCGCGGCGTCCACGCCCTTCTTGGCCAACTTGCGGATAGCGGCCTCTTTGTCATCGCGGATTTGCTTTATCGTAAGCATAGTATCGTGAGTTTTTTGTGTTTTCGCGTTACAACCTGCAAAATTAGTAAATTCGCGCCAAACTGTCACGCTGAGGCGCTGTTTTTTGCGAATTTACTGAAAAACCGGGTCCCCGCGAAGAGCGGGGACCCGGTTTTATCGGTTGTCGGCACTTCTCGCTCAGAGGGTGCGGAGCACGAGGTCCGTGCGCATCCGCTTGCCTTCGGCGGCAGGCGTTCTTGTCGGAGTCGTTTCCCGGACAGCTTTTGCGGCCGGGGTAATTACGTCGCTGCTCATCAGTTCCAGACGCAGCGTTTTGTCGCCGGCCTGGATGGTGGTGAAATTGGCCTGCTCGGGTGCGGCAACTTTAGCCGGAACAGTGGCGGCAGGAGCCATCTTCAGCGGCGTCATGCTGACGAATGAGTAAGTTTTCGAACCGACATATTCGCGCAAATAGCTCGAACTGGTGGCTACCGGTGAACTGAACAGTGCGAACAGATAACCGTAGACGTTGCTTCCGGCATAGGGACTTGCCGACCAGTAGAGCGTGTCGCCGATGTATCCGATCGCCAGGCTGCCCGATCCCCAGTAGTAGGACATGCCGTCGGTGAGGGTGAACATCGCATAGTTCCCGTTGTAAGTTCCGGCCGACTGCGGCTCGACGATCAGCATGTGTTTCTGCTTGTCGTAATAGGCTCCCAGTTCAGGTGTAAAGTCGCGCATGTCCGACGTGCCGTTGATAATCACCTCCGAGTCGTTGACGCGGGTGATGTCGATACGGTATTTGGCTGTGGTTTTGCCGGAACCTCCCGAAACGGAAACGGTCGCCGTCGCGTTGAATGCCCCGATGAAATCCTCGAAGTTTTTGGTCTGGTCGAAATCCTTGGAGAAGTGGCCGAAGGTCGTGGCCGCTTTCGAGACGAATTTCGTATCGCCGAACGAGTTGGCCATCACCAGGGCGAGCGTGTAGTCGGTGCCTTCGTCGAGCGTGTTGAAGACGCCTTTCCGGCCTTCGTCCGAGAGCATCTGCTCGATGGTTTCCTCGGGCATTTCGCGGCCCATCTCCATCGTAAGCTCTTCGAGCGTCTGGCCGTAGTATTCGCACAGGTACTCCATGATCGGCGTGGCCATGCAGAGGTACTTCATCGACACGATGTTGCGAACCTTCATATCCCAGTAGAGCGTCGTGTAGGGCGAATAGTTGGGATTGTTATCCGAAGAGTACCACTCGAATTCGTCGACCTTGATGTCGTATTCGCCGGTGAGGTCGCACGTGAAGCGCTGCGTGTAGAGTTTGCAGGGATTCTCGACCGAGTCGTATGCCAGCGCTACGGCAGTGTAGTTGCCTTTGGGGACGCTCCACACCGATTCATCCGTGTCGTAGAGTTTCACGACAGGGGTTACGGCCTCCAGTTTGTCGTCGATAAGCAACTGGCGCACCTGCTCCTGGCGGGTACTGTTGTTCGTGATGTCGCCTGCTATCACCGCCGCCTTGTAGAATTTCGTGTAGCTGTTGGGCGAGAAGTAGAGTTTCGGGGCCTTGAATCCAGTGCTGGTAGTTTCGACGCCCTTGAACTCGATATTCACCACGGGTGTCGTATCGAGGTCGCTGTCGAAAACCAACGTCTCTTTGCCCTGCGCGAAGTAACCCGACGAAACGTAATAGATCAGGTAAAACGAATAGGTGTTCGTATTCTTGTCGAATGTACAGGGATAGGTGCTGTAAGCCGCATCATTGCCGGTGTACACCGCCATGTCGGCGACGTAGACGTACTCGTTGTAGTTCGAGTTGTAGTAACCGATCGACTGCGCCGGAACCGTGCAGGTATCGTCGTCATGGACGATGAACTTGAACGTTACGCCGCTTGCCCAGTCCTTCAGCCGGTAGATGTTGGCGCCTACGGCCTTTTCGACCTCCAGACCCGAATCGCGGCCCGTGTAGTAACCGTTGTAGTGGTAAGTGGCCAATTGCGGAATCGTTTCCCCGCTCTCGGTGGTCCGGTAAAAAGTTTCCCATTCCAGTTCGAAGGAGGCCGAAAGGGTTACCTTGTCGCTGTACTGTGCTACCTGTGCGGAATTATTGCCCGGGAGCGCTTCGCGGTCGCTGATGTAGAGCGTGGTCTTGTAGCTCGATCCCATGACGAATTTCGAGAGGTTCACTCCGACCTGGACTGTGACGGCGTGTTTGCCGTCGGGAATCGTCACTTCGGTCGGAATTGTGAAAATGTCGTCGTTGACGCCTTTGGTCGTCAGGTAGACCGTATAGGCGCCTTTGTCGCCCGGACGGGCGATCTCTACGTCGATCACTCCGTCCCGGACATCCTGTGCAAACTCCTTCTCGATGGATGACTGGATGAAATGAATCGCCTTTGCATCGTCTTTGTTCGGGGTGTAATAGGTTCCCTCCTGCGTCTGGCTGCATGCAGCCGCGAGGAGCAGCAATCCCGCACCCAGGTATTTCGATATGTTTTTCATAGTGTACATGATTTTCACCGTTTCAATCGCTTGTTAGGGATTCTGGTCCTCTTCGTTGATGTTCGGGTTGGCGTCGAGCTCGGCTTTGGGAATGGTCAGCACCCAATCGTAGGTGTCGGGCTTGGTGATATCCACGTTGCGGCGGTTCATGCCGGAGATGCACTCTTCGGAAAAACCGTCGTCCGAACGGCGGTCGATGCCCTGTCCCAGACGGCGTACGTCGAACAGACGGCCGTATTCGCCCCACAGTTCGATCCGGCGCTGGGTGATGATGTCTTCGAGCAGCGACCCCGTCCAGGTCGTGGTCGTGGCGCCCAAATTCAGGCCGCTGCGGTTGTTGGCGTTGTACTTCGAATCACGCTCGGCCATGACCGTATTCATCAGGTTGCGCGCAGTTTGTACATTGTCGGCAATGGTCTGGGAACGCAGGGCCGCTTCGGCAGCCGTGAAGTACATCTCCTCGACACGCATGTAGATGTAGTCGCCCAGGTAGGACGCCAGGTTGCTGAACGAGAATTTTTTGCCGATATAAGGAGACTCCTTGTCCGCGGGATCCCACCAGGCACGGCGGATGTCGGTCGGATTGATGCGGTTGTAGAGCTGCTTGTTGATCAGTTTCGGCGCCGACTTGGCATAAGTTCCCTGCTGGTTGTCCATGTGGGTGAAAAATCCGGCATAAACACCCGATTGGTCGGCAATCTGAATGCCTGCGCCCCAGATGACATTTCCCTTGTTGAGCGAGTTCATGCCGCCCATCAGATCGCTCTTGGTCCCTACCGTATAGCCGCCTTCGTCGATGACGCGCATTGCGGCCTTGTAGGCTCCGTCCCAATCACCTTCCGCCAGGCAGGCCCGGGATTTGATGCCCAGGGCTGCATAGAGGCCGATGTGCGATTTGTTGTTCTCGGCCAGGGTGGTCTCCTTGCCCTTTTCGAGCAGTTCGATGGCGCGGTCGATATCTTCGTCGATGCGGTTGTATACGGTACGTAACGATTCACGGGGTTTACCGCCCGTTTTGATCGTGGTTCCGGTCGTGTAGACCGGAACGCAGGCTTCGGTCCAGCGGGAAGTCCCCGTCATGGGGTTGTAGGGGGCGCGCGAAAACCAGGTCGCCAGATTCAGGTAGCAGAAAGCGCGGATGGCGTAAGCCTGCCCGATGACATAGGCTTTGTCGGCTTCGGAACCCTCCATGGTCGTCTCTGCGTCGATAATGTAGTTGACGTTGGCGATCCATTTGTAGTTGGCATACCACACGTCGTACGAACGGAATGCCGACGAAGTATAGTTGCTTTTTACGTTGTAGGTCTGGTCGCCCCAGAACCAGCCGTTACCCTGCGACTGCATGATCAGGTCGTCGGCCATGCAGTCGAGCGCCAGTCCGTAAGCCGCTACGCCGAAGCATTGGTGGGTATTGGCCGTCGTGGACCATCCGGCGGTCCACATCGAGCGGTAGACACCGTTGACCGAGGTGATGGCTGTCGATGCCGTTTTCAGCAACTCCTCGCCCGAACCCGAATCGGTCGGTGAGAATTCGAGCATCGATTCGTTGCACGAAGAGACCGACAGGCCGATCAATGCAATGAAGAGATATATTGTTTTTTTCATACTTGTTTCCTCCCTTGGTTAAAAGTTCAAATCGAGACCGAATGCAATCACGCGCGAAGGGGTGTAGCTGTAAGACACCGAGCCCGTGAAGTTGTATTGCGGGTCCATACCGTCCATGTGGTTGAACATGGCGATGTTGTCCAGCGTGGCGTAGATGCGCAGCGATTCGATGTCGATCTTCTTGAGCCAGCGTTTGGGCAGCGTGTAGCCGATAGTGATGTTCTTGATGGCGAAATACGAAGCATTGATGAGCGAGTTGTCGGCCGTGGCATACGAACCGCCTACTTCGAGCATCGGAATGTCGGTCTTGTCGCCCGGCTTCTGCCAGCGGCGCTGGACGTTCTTGTGCCAGTTGTTGCCTGCATACTGCACGTACATCGAGCCGTTGTAGAGGCTGTCGTAGACCCATCCGCCGATCGAGTAGGTCGTCAGGAACGAAAAATCGATGTTCTTGTAGATCGTGAACGTCGACCCGATACTGCCGTAGAGTTTCGGCTCGCGGCTTCCCGCATGGTACTTGCTCAGGGTTGCCATCGCCACGTTGTCGGTGATGTACTCGTCGCAGCGCATGTTCGTCAGCGCGCCTTCGTCGTTGACTCCCTGTGTCCAGTAGGCATAGTAGAGTTGTTTACCCGTGGCGGGGTCCACACCGGCTGTTTTGGACAGGTAGAAGGTGTAGATCGGCTTGCCGACTTCGATGACGCGGGCGCCCGATGAAATGACATCCTGGCCGCCTGTGAGCGAGAGCACCTTGTTGCGGTTGAGCGCTCCCATCAGCGTGGCGTCCCAGCGGAAATTCGTTTTGTTGAAAATCGTTCCGCGCAGCGAGGCTTCGAGACCCTGGTTGCGCAGGGAACCGACGTTGTCCTTGAACCCGGTGAATCCGGTCGAGATCGGCAGCGGGCTGTCGAGCAGCACGTCGGTAGTCTTGCGGTTGTAGTATTCGACCGACACATTGAGCCGTCCGTTGAAAAGTGAGGCCTCGATACCCGTGTTGAAGTTGCCGCTCTTCTCCCACGTCACATTTTCGTTTTTGAGTTTGCTGGCGAAAGCGCCCGCTTCGGAAGCGTTGGCCCACGTGAAGTCGTAGAGTCCCTGCCAGGCGTAGTAGGTTCCCAGGTTGTCGTTGCCCTGTACGCCATAGGCGACCTTCAGCGTCAGGTTGTCCAGCCATGAACGGGTGTTTTGCAAGAACTCTTCTTCGGTGATGCGCCACGAAGCGCCTACCGACCAGAAGTTGCCCCATTGTTTGTTCTTGTCCTTGCCCCGGTAGAAGCGCGAGGAACCGTCCGTTCGCCAGCTGGCGTCGATGTAGTAGCGGTTCTTGTAGCCGTAGTTGACGCGCGAGAGATAGGACTCCACGGCGTAATTGTGCGAATAACTGTCGTTGTTGGTCGTCGTGACGGCGGGACCGAGTTCGTCGATTCCCTCCATGATACCGGTTTTCTCGCCGATGGCGTAGTTGTACTTGTAACGGTAATACTCGTGTCCGGCGAGCAGGCTGACGGAGTGGTCGCCGAACGTGCGGTCGTAGGTCAGCAGTTGGTTGAACGTGTAGCTCATCGTTCGGGTGTTGGTCTTGCTGAGGCGTCCGCCCTGCAGGGCCGCGTTACCGTGGTTCTTGTCGTTGACCAGCGTGCGCTGATAGTCGGTGAAGTCTGTACCGAAGTTTACCGAGAGTTTCAGTCCGTAGAGTTTGGCGTCTTCCTTGATGGTTCCCAAGGTGACGTATGTGCGGGCCGAAAGCGAGTTGCGGTTGTAGTAGGCTTTGTTGTTGAACAACTCTGCCTTGGAGTTGAAACCCTGCGCCGAAGGACGGTTGGCGTAGCCGTTGTCGTCCTCCGAACCGTATTCGTACTGCCGGTTGCCGTTGGCGTCGAGGATGTTGTTGCCATCCATGCCTTTCAGGTAGATGGGGTAGACCGGAGCCATGAACTGCGCCGTATACCATACGTTTGAGGTCGCGGTGTCCTCGAAGTTTTGGTAATCCGATTCGCTGTGTGCAAAGTTGGCGTTCATGCCGATCTTGAACCAGTCCTTGGCCTGTGTGTCGGCGCTTACGCGTCCCGTGTAACGGGTGAAGTCTGTATTTTGCAGGATACCGTCCTCCATATAGTAGCCCAGCGAGACCAGGTAGTTCGAACGTTCCGAACCGCCGTTGACCGAGACGATGTGTTCGGTGCGTACGGCCGAGTTGTCGCTGATCTCGTCCATCCAGTTCTCGTCCCACGCGGCTTTGGCGTCCGAGTGGATTTTGCCTGTTGACTGGTCGATCAGCGTCTCCCACTTGTAGTTTTTGTAGGGGTTGTAGTATTCGGGATTCTTCAGACCTCCGATCTGCTGGCCCAGATTCGCGGCCGCATAGCGGCTTGCACCCTCGAAGTCCATACCCGTGCCGTACTGGGCGCTGTTGCGCAGCGCTTCGTAGCTCATTTCGACATAGTCTTTCATGTCGACCAGGTCGTAGCGCGGCAGCGCCCGCGAGGCGATACCGACGTTGCCTTTGTAGGAAATGCGGATTTTGTCCTTCGAGCCTTTCTTGGTGGTGATGATGATGACGCCGTTAGCGCCGCGGGCTCCGTAGAGGGCGCCTGCCGAAGCGTCCTTCAGGACGGTCATCGTCTCGATGTCGGCCGGGTTGATGGCGCTCAGCGTACCGTCGTAGGGAATGCCGTCGACCACATAGAGCGGGGTTGCCGAAGCATTCACCGAGCCGATGCCGCGAATGATGACCGAAGCGGCATCGCCGGGCTGTCCGCCGCCGGATGCGACCTGCACGCCGGCTACGGTTCCTTCGAACGATTTGGTGACGTTACCCACGACGCGTTTCTGCAGTTCACCGCCCTTTACGACGGCGGCAGAACCGGTGAACGATTCCTTCTTGGCCGTACCGTAGGCAACGACCATCACACCTTCGATCTCGGCCGTGTCTTCCTGGAGCGTAACATCGATCCGGGTTTTGGCGCCGACGGGAACTTTCACCGTCTTGTAACCCAGGTAGGTGATGACGAGCGTGGCTTTGGCCGGAACCTTCGGAAGCGTATACTCTCCGTCGACGTTGGTCGTGGTGCCCTGCGTAGTGCCGTCGACCAGGACATTGGCGCCGATGATGGCTTCGCCGTTGGCTCCGGTGACTTTGCCGCTGACGGTAGCGGTCTGAGCCGCTGACGGCATCATCCACACCAATGCCAACGCGCACCAGAGAATTGCAACTATCTTATTCATAGGTTTCTCTTATTTTAAAATTTGCATGTTGTGAATGAGCGTCCACAGGTCGCTGTCGGGGCGCGCTCCGGCGGGCAGTTGCTCGGCTTCCATCGGGAAGATGAAGCGTTCGGGGCGGTCGATGGCGCGACCGGCGGGCGACTGTCCGAGCATCGCACTGCGCATGCTGAGGGATCGGGCCGTTACTGCCGGAGGTACGGGCGCAGCATCTGTGGTTACCGACGAAGACCGGGTCAGCTTGTCGCCTGCCGAGTTGGTGACTGTCATCATGACGACGTATTCGGTCTGGGGTTTTATCCCGGCCTCTTCGCCGAATACCAGCGCAAAGCCGTTGTTGTTGATGTACGGGATATAGCCGCTGTCGAGGTCGACGCCGTACTCTTCGATGACGGCGGGGTATTTCGACTCGGCGATGCCGCTCAGGGCCATTGCCGGGAAGAAGGCATAGCGTGCGGATACGACATCTACGCCCTGCATAAGGGCGGCGAAGGTGTTGTAGGTCGGGCCGAAACTTTCGTCCTTCTGAGCCTTGAGCAGGAACCACGATGCCGCCGTGGTACTGGTCTTCGTGGTCACCGAATTGACGCAGAGCGTCTCTTCGCCGCCCGACGAAATAGCCAGTGTCGACTGGGTGTACGAAACGCCCATGTTGGCCGGGGTGACCATGTTGTTGCCCGTGCCGCTGTTCACCAGCGCCAGGGCTGCGTCTTCGAGTTGATAGCCGTAGTTGTCGTCCTTGAGGAAGGCGATGATGGCCTGTTTGTCGTTGGGGTCCGTGAATACCTGGCTGAAGACCTTGGTGGTCAGCGTGCGGTAGCGAAGTTTCGCCACATCCTGGCCTTTCCAAAGGCTCCACACGGAGTTTGTCCAGCCGTAACCCATTAATGCGGCATAAGCGTTGGTGATGTAGAAACTTTGCGTAAACCACGAGCTTCCTCCGTAATTCGGGCCCGAAGAATAACCGTCCGACGTGGTCTTGAACGGGGCATAGCTCAAATCCGAGGTAATGTTACCCTTGTAGTCCATGCCGAAGGCGAATGCGACGTAACTCAGTTCGGGTGTCAGGCCCATGATCGTGATGGTCTGGGTTCCCGACTTGAGCAGCGAGGCCATGGCCAGTTGGATGCTGATGCCTTGTTTCTGCGCATATTCGAGAGCGTACTGCTGGTAGGCGCTCACGATCTGCTCGGGGGTATATTTGGCAAAAAGGGCTGCACTTATCACGTCGTAATAGTAGGTTACGTCGCTGGTGGCGTAAACATCGAAAGCCACGGCGTCGGAGATAACCTCGACGGGCGCGACGAGCAATGTCGGAACATCGTCGTCCGAGGTGGTAAACTTCAGTTCCGAAGCCTGCGAATCGCTGAAACGCGTCGGATCGTTTGAGAGCGCACGTACGGTAAAGGTATATTCCTTGGATTTACCCAGCGCCGAGAGCGAAATCTGCCGTTTGTCGGTTGTGACGGTTTGGTCGCCGATGGTGTATTCGTAACCGTCCGATTCGGGAACGGCGGACCAGCTGATGACCGTACGCGAAGAGTAGGCGCAGCCGAGCAGGATTTTAGGCTTGGGCAGTTGCTCCATGTCGTCTGTAATCACGTGGATGTAGGTATAAGCCGACTCCGCGTATCCGGACCCGGATTTGGGGCAGCTCTTGACTGCTACGACGTATTCGGTTTGCCGTTCGAGTTCCTCGAAAACGATCTCGCAAGCCGATGTCGTCGCCGGAGTTCCGTCGTTGAGTGTGTAGGTGTAATTCCCGGCGTCCTCGACGGCGTTCCAGCGAAGGGTGAAGCCCGTGGTCGTCAGGTCGCGGACCGTGACTTCCGGCTGGGCGAGCGCCGCCCGGCCGGATTGTTCGTCCGTGTCGTCCGACGAACAGGAGCCCAATGCGAAAAGACCCACCAGTGCGACGGCCGCATATCTGAAGAAATTTTTCATAATCGTTATTTCTTTATCGTTCATAAATGGGTCAGCGGACCGTGATTCCGATCGGTTTGCGGATGGCGCCGCCGTCCGAGACGATGACCGTGGTCTCTCCCTTGCGCAGGCCCTTGATCCGCATCGTTCCGCCCGAGAGGGAAACTTCGACGATCGAAGAATCGGCGATCGTATAGGTCAGTACGTTCGTTGCGAGGAAATAGCTGCCCAAATCGAGCGTCGCGCTTTCCCCGGCTGCAATCGTCTGGGCCGGGATTCCGTCGATTTTCGCAATGGTCAGCAGCAGTTTGTAAGTGTCCAGGGCGCCTACGCCGATCATGCCTTTGTAGCCCGCATAATCGCCTGCGCAGAAAGAATCGGTCGACTGCGTGCTGCTTAGCAAAGCCTGGCGCAGCATCTCTGCGGTGAGTCCTTTGCGTTTCTGTGTGCCGTAGTAGTAGCTGACAGCCAGTGCGCAGGCTCCCGATACATGCGGACAGGCCATCGAAGTGCCCTGCATCGACTCGTAGCCCGAGTTGCCGTCGGCAGCTACACTGGTGCTGTAAATGCCTCCGTAGGAGCCGTCACGCGACAGGTCGCCGCCCGGGGCTGACATGGAAACCCATTTGCCGTAGTTGGTGAAGGACGAGGGGAGTCCCATGCAACCCGTAGAAGCCACACTCACTACGTTGGGGTCTGCGGCAGGGTAGCAGTTTTCGTTCGAGGCGTCGTTGCCTGCGGCGAAGATGACGATACCGCCGGCCATCGGGCCCGTCTGAACCCCGTTTTCGTCGATTCCCGCATACTTGTTGAAGTATTGGATGGCCCGGCTCAGGGCCGAGTAGGTTCCGCGGGTCCATTCGGAATCCGAAAGGGTTCCGGCCGGATAACCCCAACTGTTCTGGCAGATGACGGCCCCGTTGTCGGCGGCGTATTTCATCGCCCGGATTTGTCCGGCGAGGCCGGCGCCCGAGGTCCCCGATTCCGATTTGGCGAGAATCTCGCAGGACATGATTTTCACGCCGTCGTTTTGGCCCGAGCCGCCTGCGATGCCGCAGACGCCGCGGCCGTTGTTGTTCACGGCGGCTACCGTGCCAGCCACGTGCGTGCCGTGGGACATCTCCTGTGAAAAGGTCAGCGTGCCCGAGTTGGTGATGAAGTTGTAGCCGTAGATGTCGTCGACATAACCGTTGCCGTCGTCGTCTGCTCCCTCTGCACCGTTCAGTTCCGCCTGGTTGACCCACATGTTGGGAGCCAGGTCTTCGTGATCGTATTTCACGCCCTGGTCCACTACGGCCACGATCACGTCGGGGTTGCCCGTCGCCAGTTGCCATGCTGCGTAAACGTTGGCGTCGGCGCCTATGACGGTTTGTTTCGAAAAGACATTTCCCGTATTGTTGTAGTGCCATTGCAGGGTCCGTTCGCGGTCTCCTTCGTTGAAGGGGAACGGAACTTCGCGCAGGGCGTCGGCAACGGCGCGGGTTTCGGCCGCTGCCGGGGTTTCGACACGCTGGTAGTCCGACGATACGGCCTCGATCGAATACTCGATGATTTCGATCTCTTTGCAGGCCGAAAGCATTTTGGCCATTTCGTGCGTGGGGACCGAAGCATCGTATTTGGCGTAGTACCACAGGTGCAGTCCTTCGCGGCGGGTGCGCTCCTCGAAGCGTCCGCAGGCCGGGAACAAGCGTTCGAACTTCATGGTTCCGGCCTGGGTCAGGATGCGGTCCAGTTCGTCGATGCCGCTGCGCGGGTCCGAAGTTCCCGTAGCACGGGTCTTTTCGACGACGGGCGATGCGTCCGGCTTGAGTTTGAGGATAATTTCGCCGTTGACGGCGTTTGACGATTGGTTGACGACGATCGGTCCGTCGGTCGTGTCGCCGCCGCGTTGTGCGGATTCGTCCTTGGCGCACGAGGCCAGCGCAGCGAGAACTGCGATAGCCAGGATCGTTCTGAATATATGTTTCATTGAGACTTCGTTTTATGGGTGTTTACTCCTTTATACAACGAATTTGAGCCGAGAAAACCGGGGATGCCGAGAAATATTCGGCCCAGTAAGGGGTGAAATCCACTCGATACCACCGTCCGCCGTCCGCATATTTCTGCGTCGTCCAGTAAAAACCGTAAGTGCCGGTGTTGTGGTGCGGCGTGTTCTCGGTGATGGCCACGGTCCCCGCCGCCGGATAGTAGTCGCCGGTGTATTTCCACCGCCGTCCGCCGTCTTTGAAGACGTTCCAGTCGTAGGCCGGGTTTTCGCCGTTTTCATCATATTCTTCGGCCTTGCCTCCGGTCGTAATCTTCTGGTTGCCGGCCGGGATGCCCCACATGTCCTTACCCGGGATTTTGTAGCCTGCGGGACAGGGATCGAAGATCGTCTTCTTGTCAGACCAGAGGCCCGAGTCGGTGACGGTGCCGTCCGTGCTCATGCAGTACCATTCGTACACGTCGTTGTAATAAGGTACGAGGAATGCCATCGGGTTCTGGATGGAATACGGAATATTGCCGGGAACGCTGACCAGGGGCGGGGCTATGACATGGAACTGCCATGTGCCCGAGCCGTTGCCCACTTCGGCGTTCGTCTCGTTGTTGGAGAGTTCGTCGTTGGAACCGTCGACATAGGGCGAACGGGCGGGTGGGAACGGATCCTTGCGGCCCCACTGGTAGGACATGCCGCGATTGTCTACATCCATCGGGTTGTTGTTTATCGCTCCCAGATTGCGGTCCATCACTTCGGCGATGATGTTGTCCGGGGTGTTGAGGTGGTAATGCGTCGTAATTTCATCGTCGCAAACCCAGATATGCCAACTCCAGAGCACATTGCCGGTGATGTCGCGGACGGCGATCACGGCGTTTCCCTGGCTGCGGCCCGTAGAGAAGGCCACATAACCGTCGCGGTAAACGGGCGAGCCGTCGATGATCTCGCGGGACATTGTCCGGTCGCCGTCGTTGCGGGTCTCCCAGAGCAGGTCGGCGTAGGCGATATCGGTGATGTCGATGCCGTGAAGCTGGAGGTAGGTGCTGCGGCCGTCGCCTTCGGTGTTGCCGTTGCCTTTTACCGTTGCCCGGAATTTATAGGCCTGGTTGGTGTGGACAATGTAACAGTTGGCCGTGCCTGCGGCACTGAGGTCGGTGCTGCGTTCGGCGCGCTGGGTCAGGTTGACAATGGCAGTGACCGTTTCGCCCTCTTTTTGTCCGCTGACAGTTACACTTCCTGTCAGCAGACCCGGTGTTCCGTTGGCCGGAGCCGTGATTTCCAGTGTATTGCCGTCCTTCTGCGTGACGGTGAACCAACTGCCGGCGGCCTGGTATTCCCAACCGTCGGTATTGGTTGCGACGATCACCGCGACGGAGCCGCCGTCGGCGTCGAAGATTACTTTCGTGCTCGACACCTCGATCTTCGCCGGGGCGGTATACTCCTCGGGACCGATCTTGGTCGTTTCCGTGCAGGCCGTCGACAGGCCGCACAGCACGATAAGGCTATAAATATATTTTTTCATGTTTTCCCGATTTTACAGTGTTATTTCCATACGGACGGAATCTGCTCGTAGTCGCTCAGTCCGGTGCAGCCCGCGAAGCAGCCCTTCGAACTGGTTATGGCTACGAATCCCGACGCATCGGCGGTTTCGGCGGTGCGCTCGTAAAGATGGTATTTCACACCGTCCTTACCCGTTGCGACCGGGGATTCGCCCGTCAGCGAAGAGCAGTTGTTGAAGGCGTTGCCGACGATCTTCAGCCCGGTGAAATCTTCGAATACCGAGTCCGGAATGCGCGTCAGCGACGAGCAGCCGTTGAAGATGCTGGAGATCGAAGTTACCTTCGAAACAGCGAAGAACGGCTTCTCTCCGATGGTTTTCAGGGATACGCAGTTGGCGAAGGTGTTCGTGAATGAGGTGTTTTTCGTGCTGTTGAAAACTTCTGTGCCGACGGTTTCGAGGCTCGAGCAACCGCTGAAAATACTGCTGTAATTGCTGACCGTTTCGTTGTCCTTGAAAAGCCCGTCCGGAACGCTTTTCAGCGACGTGCAGTTCAGGAAAAGGTTGGCGAAGGTCGCCGAGGTGGCCCGTACGCCTACGAATGCCGTCGGGTCGATGGTCTCGATCGAAGAACAGCCGTTGAACAGCGAAGTAAAGGTCTTGGCCGTCGTGTTGTTTACGCCCGGCGTGCTGAACAACTGTGCGGGAACGCTTTTGAGCGACGTGCAGTTCTGGAAGCAGAAGCCGTAGGTCGTGACTTTGGTGTTCTTGGCGAAAAGACCGGCCGGAATGGTCTGGAGTCCTTCGCAGTCGGTGAATGCATAGTCGAACATCGTAGCGCCGGTCTGTCCGTCGAAGATGCCTTCGGGGACAGTGGCCAGTTTGGGACAGGCGTTGAATACATAGGAGAACTTGACGCTCGCCGTGCTCGTGCCGAAGACTTTGCCAACCGTAACCAGTTCGGCGCATCCGGCGAAAGCATAGGTAAAGTCCGTAACCTTCGTATTCGCGGCGAACAATCCGTCGGGAACCTCGGTCAGCCGGGGACAGAGGTTGAAGACTTTGCTGAAAGACGTGATGTTGGGGTTGCGGCTGAAAAGCGTTGCTGAAACGCGTTTGATGCCCGAGTTTGCGAATACGCTCGATGCGGCCGTAAGGGCCGGGAACGAGGCGAACAGGTCTTCGGGAACCTCTTCGAGCGATTCGCAGCTGTCGAACAGTCCGGCGATGGTCGTGATGCCCGGGGCGCCGCGGAATGCGTCGGGTGCGATCTTCGTGAGTTTCTTGCACCCCTTGAACATCGAGGAGATGCCCGTAAGGCTTGAACATCCGTCGATAATGCCGGACCCGATCTCTTCGAGCGATTCACAGCCGCTGAACAGGCTGGAGAAATTCTTGACCTTTTCCAGGCCGCTCAGCATGCCGTTGGGAATTTTCCGGAGCGATTTGCAGTTCTGGAATGCGCTGGAGAAACTCGACGCTGCGGTGTTCGTGGCAAAGAGGTTTTCGGGAACGGTCGTCAGCGATTCGCAGCCCGCGAAGATATTGTCGAAAGTGGTCGCCTTGGTAAATCCGTCGAACAGGCCCGCAGGTACTTCCAGCAGGCCCGAACAGCCGTTGAAGACATAGCGGAAGGCCTTGTCTGTGGTCAGCGTTTCGAATGCGCCGGATGCCGTGAACAACTCGGCGGGAATGGAGGTCAGTTCGGTGCAGCCGCCGAAACAGTTGTTGAAGGTAGTGATCTTCGAACAGCCTTTGAACGTATCCTTGTCGATGTGCGTGATTTTGGTTTTGGAGAAGGTCTGGTCGAAGGAGGTGCACTCCGATTTGCCTTCGAACAATCCGGTGGGAACTTCTTCCAGTTTGGTGCTGTAAAAAGCCATGCGGAACGAAGTGACTTTGGGATTGTTGGCGAAGAGTTTGGCCGGAACCGTCGTGAATTCGGTCGCGGAACTGAACAACGCATTGAAGGTGTTGATCTCGGGATTGTTGGCGAAAAGTTTCTCCGGGACGGTTTTCAGTTGGGTCGCGGTGAAGAGCGAGCTGCAATCTTCCAGTTCGGGGCATGACGCCAGCAGGTTTTCTTCTACCTCCGAAAGCGCTGTGTTCGCAAAGGCGTTGTTGACGCTTTTGAGCTTGGTGTTGTTTTTCAGCAGGTCTTTGGGGAGTTTCTCCACCGACTTGCAGTTGTAGAACGTGTATTCGAGGCTGGTCAGTCCGGTGGCGTTATCCAGCAGGCCTGCGGGAATCTCCTCCAGTACGGTACAGCCGTAGAATGCTTTCGAGAAGTCGGTGATGTCCGTGAAAGCCTCGGTCTGGTCGGTTACGATGCGTTCGAGATAGGAACAGCCGTTGAAGGCGTTGGCAACCGATTTCAAACCGGTGCGGCCCCAGTTGAAGACCTCCTTGTACTGGTAAATCTGGTTGTAGCTGGTCTGATTGGCTCCCGTGCAGTTGATCGAGGGCACGGTTCCCTTGACCGAAACGACGTAGTAGTCGGGATCGGTGTAGGTGTGCTTGGGATACGCCTCGGTCGTTTCCTCGACGGTTCCGTCGCCCCAGTCGATCGTGGCATTGATCGCTTTGTCGAAGGGCAGGCAGGCGCGGAGGTCTTTCGACGAGACTTCGAGGCCGATGATGAAGGCGTCGAAGTCGAAGCCCGACTGCGAAACGGTGATCACGACCTCGGCCATGTTAGCCTTGCCGTCGCCGGCTTTGAGGGTGATCGTTGCCGAGCGCGATCCGGCGTCCGGGTTGGTTCCGGTGGAAATGATCAGTCCTTCCTCGGTTTTTTCGACCGAGAGCCAGTTGCTGTTATCGGAAACGGAAAAGTCCCATTCGAAGTTGGAGTCGATTGCGATCTCCTTGGATTTGACGGGCGTCGAGGAGAACGGGACGGTCTTTAAAGATGGTGTTACATATGCGGCGCGATCTTGCGCGACGCTGATTGTTTCAGTGACGGGATTTCCCCCCCCCTCGCCGGCGATCAGGCTAAAGGTCGTTTCGCGGTCGATGAAGGTTTCGTTCTCCGCAAGGGTGATCGTTACGTCGTTACCTTCGCGCTCCACGAGCATCCAGGGGCAGGCTTTGGTCTCGATAACCCAGTCTTCGTCGCTCGACGTGACGGTGAATTTGGCTGCGAGCTCACCGCGTGCCGGAACGGTGAAGTTGTTTTCCGAAGCGGAAATTTCAAGCGTTCCGTATGCATTCTGCGAAACAGCGATCGTTGCGGTCTTGTCGCCGGCCGTGATAGTGACGGTGGCCTGCTGTTTCTCTTCCGCTTTGTTGCTTTCGCAGTTCAGGATGAGTTGTGCGGCTTTGTCGTCTTTTTCGATGGCGAGCCAGTCGCCGTTTACGGTTTTGTAGTCCCAGTCGACGTTGGTCGAGATATTTACGACCACCTCGCCGCCTACGCTCTTGAATCCGATGGCGGCATTTTTATTGTCTTCGGTCGTGAACCAGGTGTTCTTCGACGAAATGCCCAGTTCGGCCTTGACGCCGGACGGTTCGTCGCCGGGTTTGGGATTGGTGTAGGTAATCGTCTCCTCGGAGCAACCCATCAGGGCCAGCATCGCCGCTGCCATTATGTAAATGAATTTTTTCATGTCAGCTTCGGATTTTAGTAGTTATAAGCGGAAAAACCCTCCTGGGACGGGGTGACCTTGGCATTGCTGACGGCCGTTTCCGTGGAAGGACGCTCCCAGCGGACGAGGTACATCTCCCCGTTGGCGTAGTAGCGGTCGCTGAACGAGGCGTACTGCTGATTCTGGTAAACTGTCAGACCCAGCGAATTGTAACCTTCGCCGAATCCGCTCAGCAGCAGGGCGTCCTTGATCTGGCCGTCGTCATCGGCTCCTTTGCCCGGCGTGGCGTGAAGTGCACCGCCGCGGAATGATCCTGTGCCCATGTTGAGCTTGGTGAGATAGATATAGCGTTTTGTCGACGGGGTAAGGTCCTGGGTGAGGCACAACTTGCCCAGTTCGATGTCCAGCGTGCCGTCTTCGCGGTTGAAGAGGGCTTCGACAACCGTACCGTCGAGGAACAGGTCCTTGATGTAGACGCTCTTGCGGTATTCCTTCTCTTCGATGGTGCAGAATGTACCCGTGCCGCTCAGGCCCAGCGGGCTGCCGCCGTAATACCAGTTCTTGGCAAACAGTCCGTAATAACCGAGTAATTTGTAGTAGGGGCTTTCTTCGCGGGATATCTGTGAAACAGCTACTTCCACGCTCTCAGAGGCGGTCCCCCTGGTCGAGGTGACAACCAGCGTTGCCGAACGGGATGCCTCGTCGTTTTTGGCGGCGGAAACAGTGACCGTATTCCGCTGCGGGTCGCAGGAGACGGCCAGCCATTTGGCTTCGCTCTTCGCGCTCCATTCGCCGTTCGTGTTGACAGTAAAGGTGTTGCTTTCGCCTTCGGAATCGAACTCGATTTTTTGAATGCCCGTCAGCGTCAGGTTGACGGATTCGCGGGAGTAGGCCTGACGGACCTCGATTTCATGTTTGTCCGAGGACGATTCCACGGTGACTGTAGCAGTACGGGGGCTTTGCGTGTCGTTATCTCCGGCGGTGATGGTCAGGGCTCCGTTTTCGCGGTGCAGCGTGACCCAACCGTCGGTGCAGGCGGCATCCCAATCGGATGGACTGGCTACCGTCACGGTCGTCGTTCCACCTTGCTCGGAGAATGCGACGCTGCTGCGCGAGAGGACGATGCGGTCGGCAACCTCCTCTTTCGTCTTGTCGTCGCAACTGCTCGTTACGAATACGACAAGAAACATCAATAGTAGGTTTCTTCTCATAAGAAATTGTTTAGAATAGGGACTGAAAAAACACGGCAGCCAGATTGTCGGCCAACCGTATTCGGGGTGATTTGCATAGTAGTGAGTTTAAAGAATTCTGTTCATCCACAGGCGCAATATAGAAAAATTTGTCCCCAAATTGCTCGTATGTGAAAAAAATATTCTTCCGATTGATCGCGCATATTGATTGGTTTGCTATTTAAATATTTTGTAATCAGGATATTATGTTGGTTGCTCGAATTTTGCATTTATTGCGGGGTATTTGTAATATATTGACATTTTGTCGGATTGGTTATGTCGGAGTCCGTTCTTTTGTCCGTTTGCCGGATTTGATTGCCTCAGGGTCGGGCCGGGTTTGAAACGGTAAGTTCTGCTCTGGGTGGAGCCGGCGGAATCGTGATTTTTACCCTCCGTCGTCTGACATTGTCGTGTTTTTTGTATTTTTGCAAAAAGAAAATGATGAAAACCGTCGAATTGTTGGCGCCCGCCAAAGACTTTGCCTCGGCAGTGGCCGCTGTGGATTACGGCGCCGATGCCGTCTATATCGGCGGTGCGAAATTCGGTGCGCGGCAGGCCGCGGGAAACTCCGTAGAGGAGATCGCCCGGGTTGCGGAGTATGCCCACCGTTTCGGCGTGAGGGTTCATGCGACGCTCAACACGTTGCTGTGGGACAGCGAGTTGGAGACTGCCGAACGACAGGCCCGCGACCTGATCGCGGCGGGGATCGATGCGCTGATCGTGCAGGACATGGCCCTGCGGCAGATGGATCTTCCGGTGGAACTGCATGCCTCGACGCAGGTCTGCAACCGGACTCCCGAGGGGGCGCGGTTTCTGGGGGAGGTCGGGTTCGCCCGGGTGATCCTGGAGCGCAACCTGTCGCTGGAGGAGATTCGGGCCATCTGCGACGCTACGGCGGCCGAAGTGGAGTGTTTTGTCCATGGAGCGATTTGCGTGGGATACAGCGGCCGTTGTTTTCTGTCGCGGTCGATGTCCGAGCGCAGCGGCAACCGCGGGGCGTGCAGCCAGCCCTGCCGCCTGACGTGGGACCTGACCGACGGAAAGGGCCGGACGTATATCGCCGGGAGGCACCTGTTGTCGGTACGCGATCTGAATCTTTCGGAATCCATTGGCGACCTGCTGGATGCGGGCGTTACCTCATTCAAGATTGAAGGTCGGTTGAAGGATCTCTCTTATGTCAAGAATGTTGTGGCTTATTACCGCCAGGCGGTCGACGAGGCGCTGGCCGTGCGTCCTGGGTTCGTACGGTCGTCCGTCGGCGAGAGCGTTCCGGATTTCAGGCCCGACCCGTCGAAAAGTTTTACACGCGGGGAGTCGGCTTATTTCCTCTCCGGAAAGCGGGTCGGAGTGGCTTCGTTCGACACTCCGAAGGCCGTCGGCGAACGGGTGGGCCGCGTGGCGAAGGTTTTCCCGAATGGTTTTATGCTTCTCGGGGAGGCGGAATTGGCGCCGGGCGACGGTATCTGCTTCATCACGCCGCGCGGCGTGACCGGAACCAACGTCAACGCCGTGGACGGCAATCGCATCACGCCCAACCGCATGGAGGGGATCATCCCCGGTGCGGAGGTGTACCGGAATTTCGACCGCCGTTTCACGCTGGCGCTGGAACGCAGCCGTACGCGGCGGGTCATTCCGGCCAGGGCCGTGGCGGAGGCGACGGCGGAGGGGATTCGGATTACCTATGCGGATTGCGAGGGGGTGACGGCTTCGGCGGAACGGAGCGTGAAACTCGATCTGGCGAAAAATTCCGATGCCAATGCCGCTGCGCTGCGTACGCAGGCGATGAAGGGCGGCGATACGATTTTTTTGGTCCGGGAGGTCGAAGTGCGGGGTGCGGAGTGGTTCGTGCCTGCGTCACTGGCGGCGGAACTGCGACGCGAAGGACTTTCCGGGCTGGCTGAGGCCCGCCGGAAGCGGACGCCGGAACACCGTATCCTGTCCGGGGACCCCGCTGCGAAATACCCCTCGGAGCAGCTTGCGGCCGAAGAGAATGTGACCAACCGGCTGGCCGAAGCGTTTTACAGGGATCACGGGGTCCGGACGATTGAGCGGGGGCTGGACCTTGCGCCGGCTACTGCCGGGCGGCGTGTGATGCACTCGTCCTACTGCATTCGCCGTGAGATCGGCGAATGCCTCCGGGAGCGTCCGCGGCTTCGCGGCGACCTTTATCTCGAACGCGGCGCATACCGTTACCGGCTGGAATTCGACTGCGCGGCATGCGAAATGTCCCTGATCGACGAACCGCTTGGGAAGCGGGCTTTGGAAAGTTTATAACCGATTGCAATACGAACTTTATGCAGGAACAGCTTACACCCGATTTCGGGGATTATGAATTGCTCGACACGGGCGATTTCGAGAAACTGGAACGTTTCGGGCGCTATGTGACGCGCCGTCCCGAGCCGCAGGCCATCTGGCGGCGGACACTCTCCGAAGAAGAGTGGCGGCAAACGGCCGACGCTTCGTTCCTGCGCGACGCGCGCAGCGACGAGCACGGGCAGTGGTGTCTCGGCGAGAAGATGCCCGACCGCTGGGTGGTGGAGTATGCCTATAAGGAGATGCGGCTGCGCATGCGGCTGGCCCTCACGTCGTTCAAACACGTGGGTATCTTCCCCGAGCAGGCGGCCAACTGGAATTTCATCTACGACAACTGCCGGGAGATGGTCGCTGCGGGAGGTTTTACACCCAAGGTGCTGAACCTGTTCGCTTACACGGGCGGCGCGACGCTCGCAGCGCGGGCTGCCGGGGCCGAGGTGACGCATGTCGATTCGGTAAAGCCGGTGGTGACCTGGTCGCGCGAGAACATGGAACTGAGCGGCCTGGAGGGTGTGCGGTGGATTGTCGAGGATGCCTTGAAATTCGTTCAGCGCGAGGTGCGCCGCGGCAGCCGCTACCGTGGGATTATCCTCGATCCCCCGGCTTACGGGCGCGGGGCCAACGGCGAGAAATGGATTCTGGAGGACAATATCGGCGAAATGCTCGATTGCTGTGCCCGGTTGCTGGAACCGCAGCGGGCATTCCTGGTGCTGAACCTCTATTCGATGGGATTGTCGTCGACGCTGGCCCGCACGGCCGTGAGGCAGGCATTCGGCGCGCCGCACGAGGAGCAGTGGGGCGAGTTGTGCTTCACCGACCGGGCCGGCAAAGAGTTGCCCCTGGGAACATATTACCGCTTTAAACGGTAAGTTTCGCGGTTTCGGACGCCTTCGCCTGCGGCGGGCCGTCTGACGCTGGTTTGGGCGACTGTTCGTACTGGATTTTAAATAGAAATTAAATACGACTATGAGCATTTTAACCGTAATATTCGGTCTGTTGAGCGGCTGTTTCCTCGCCGTGCTGGTCGGCATTATCGGCAGCCACCGCCGCATCGGCTTCGGCTGGGCGTTCCTTATCAGCCTGCTGTTTACGCCGTTGGTGGGGCTTATCGTCGCCCTGCTGACCGATCCGCTGCCCGGCGGCGGACAGCGCTGGGGCTGTATCGGAACCTTCGTCGCCATTTTGGGACTGCTGTTCCTCTTCGTGTTCCTGCTGTTGGCCCTGACAGGCGGGGCCGTGCTACTGTCGTTGTAAAACCGGGGCGAAATGTCCATACCCCTGCATAAGGCGGCCCAACGCTTCGATTTCGGGATATTCCTGAAAGGCAACTCTTTCGTTCTGCCGGAAGAGCCTGTCGGATATGCCCACCGTGACGACTACTATGTATTCGGGATGGTCGACAGCGGAAGCTGCCGTGTCGCCATCGATTTCAAGGAGTACCGGCTGTCGGAGGGCGAAATAATCGCTGTCCAGCCGGGCCAGGTCCACCGGGTCGTGGATGTGGGCGATGCGCGGAGGTCCGTTCTCTTTGTGGACGGCGCATTCGTCGGTCCCGCGGCCCGGCGGGTGCTTGCCGAGTATGCCTTGTGTCCGGCCCCTTTTCGTCCTGCCGATATACAGCGGGCGGAATTGGGCCAGTTGTTTGCGATGATCGCCCGCCGGATAGGCGATTTCGGAGACGACGATTCGAAAGGTGTCGTGCGGAGCCTGTCGGATGCGGTTATCGGTCTGATAACGGAAGAGATGCGGAAGGCGACCGGCCGGTTGCCCGCAAACCGGCGGCATGTCGAGATCTTGCTGGCGTTCAGGGACCTGCTGGCGAAGGACGACCGGATTGCCAGAAGTCCGTCCCGTTATGCGGCGGCCCTGCATATTTCGCCGGTCTACCTGAACGAAGTCGTGAAGGGCGTAACCGGGGAAAACGCCAGCGGGTATATCCGGAGCGAGATCGTATTGAGGGCCAAACGCATGTTGGTCTATACGCCGCAGCAGATCGGGGAGATCGCTCACAGCCTGGGATTCGACGATTCCGGTTACTTTACCCGCCTGTTCACCCGCCTCACGGGAATGAGTCCCACCGCATACCGGATGAAATACCTCGAATAGTCCAGATTTCACCTCGCACCGTCTATTCCCCGGCTTCTAGATAAGTCGTTACTTTGCAACAAAAAAACGATGCGAGGAAGACGGTCTATTTTTCTTACGGATTTGATATTGATACCCCTTTTTGTCCTGACGGTATACTCGGGGATCGAACTGCACGTTGCGGGGCACGGCGCGGATCATGGGGCCTGGCATGACTGGGCGGTATTCCACACGCTTGCCGGCCTGTCGTTTACGGGGTTCGGCATCCTGCATGTCAAAGACCACCTGGGGTGGTACAAAGGTTTGGTTGCAAAAGGTACGAAAGGCAAAAGCCGAATCATATTGGCGTTCTCCTTCGTGTGTGTACCGGTGCTGGTTACGGCCGTGGTGTTACTGTGCGGCGTGAAAGGGGCCAATACGCCGGTCGGGCTGCTGCACTACGGAACAGGGCTTGTCGCGGGTGTTCTGGGAACCCTGCATATTTTGCTGCGCCTGCGGCGTCTGTATGGCGGATTGGCCGCCAAGCCGCCCCGATTCAGAATACGTAGTAAATCAGGATTCCCGTCCCGGCCGGGAGGACGATCGGCAGGATGAAGTTGACCTTGCGCCACGTATCCGCGAAACTCCGCCGAAGAGCATCCGCTGCCACGTGCCGATGACGTTTTTTCATCCGGAATGGTGTTGCGGGGAGAGGCCGCCGCATCGGCTTCACCAGCCGCTTCGGCATCGGCGGGGCGGTTCTGGCCGCCATCTGATCTACCGGTAGCGTTTCTCCAGCTCGGCGATCATCGCTTCGATCTTTTCTTCGTTCGTCTCGAAATAGCGCGTGTCGAAAGCCCGCGGAATCATGCCGAGCCAGTTCCGCACCTTTTTGCTGGCGAGCATTTTGCCGAATGCCTTGTCGATATTCGTATCCGCAGACCACAGGGTTTCCCCCATCTGTTCGGGCAGGATGGCTTTCATGCGCTGGTCGTAGTAGATATTCATCGAGTTGTCGAATGCCCCGAGTTCGTTGTAGCAGCGCAGAAGGTCGATGACGATCTGTTTGTCGGCGATGTCGGACGCGATGTCCGTTGTCTTGAACATCTCCAGCGCGTCGGTCAGGAAGCGGTAGGGTTTTCCCAAGCCGCCGGTGATCCGCCGGGTATAGTAAGCTACCGTGTCGGCGGGGAGACCGTCGAGTGAAAAATCCAGCTCTTTCAGACGGTATGCGATCCGTTTCTCGTCGTTGTACATCCATTTGTAATCCTGTATAACTTGCAGGTTGTCGCGCAGTTCGAGCACGACGAGCTGCATGGCCTGCCGCACCTCCCTCTGTTTTGCCGAGTCGGCGATTTTGGCCGTCAGCCACAGCGTCAACAGTACGCCGCCCGTAACAATCGAGAACTGGCGGACATAGTCGCCCAGATGCCAATTTTTAAACCGCTTTTTTAAGGATTTCTTCATGGTGTGTTTGGGTTAGAATACGTAGTAAATCAGGATTCCGGCCGCGGCCGAGAGGATGATCAGCAGGATGGGGTTGACCTTGCGCCACGAGCCTATGAAAACCCCGCCGAACAAAACCCAACTCCACGCGTCGATGAAGTTCTGGTCGCCGGGGGCGGAGCTGTGGGGAAAGATCAGCAGCAGGGCTGCGGCGGCTATCATGCCGATCACCACGGGGCGCATGCCCCGCATGGCTCCTTCGACCAGCCGGTTTCCCTTGAGTTTCATGAAAAAACGCGCCACGAGAATCATCAGCGTCAGCGACGGCAGGCAGACGGCGAAGGTGGCGATCACGGAGCCGAGGATGCCGCACCAGGTGTGTCCGGTCTGGATACCGACGCTGTAACCGACATAGGTGGCAGAGTTGATGGCGATAGGCCCGGGGGTGATCTGCGAAACGGCGACGATGTCGGCGAATTCGGCGGCAGTCATCCATTGGTGCTGTACGACTACTTCGTTCTGAATCAGCGACAGCATGGCATAGCCTCCGCCGAATCCGAAGAATCCGATTTTGAGATAGCTGATGAAAAGTTGCCAGAGAATCATATGCCTGCGGTGTGCCGGTTATCGGATTGTGATGTCGGTGATCCTCAGCGCGCCGTTCTCCACCGTCGCTTTCACGGGGATGACGACGCACTTGTTGTTATACCGGTCGAGGTAGGCTACGGCATACCATGCCTCGTCGACGTGCGTGACGGTGATCGTCGCCACGGCATCCGTGTCGAAATCCTGCGCCCGGATAATCGGGTCGTAGAGCTGTTCGGTGCGGACTCGGGTTACTTTCCGCAGGGTCTCCGGGGTCAGGCATTCGCGAAGTTTCGGCTCCGCGGCGGAATCCGGACCTTGGGCTATGAATGTGCAGTAGTCGGTGTAGAACGCCTGCAACAACATCTGCGTCTGCTCCGTTCCGGCTTTCGGGGCGGTTGCCGGTTCGCCGGCGACGGTCCGGCTGTTTGCCGCTGCGGCGAACAGCATGCAGAAAAGCGTTATGGTGAATAGGCTGATTTTCATGGTTCTATGCTTTTAATCTTTCTTTTTCCGTTCGGGACGGTGCTTTCCTGCAACCGCCAGTTCCCAGGCGATGCCTATGGCCGCGGCTGTGACGAGTACGTAGATCGGCGACCAGTCGAGCCACCAGATGGCGAGGGCTGCTGCGGCGATGACGATGAACATGATCCAGTGCATGCCGCGGGCCAGTGAGATCACCGGACCGATGATCAGCGCCACGACGGCCGGGCGCATGCCCTTGAAGGCCGCGTCGACGACCGGATTGTGACGGATGTCGGCGAAGAAGATGGCGATCACGAGGATGATGACGAACGACGGCAGAACCGAACCCAGCAGGGCGGCGACGGCCCCGCCGAATCCCCGGACCTTGTAACCCACGAATACCGACGTGTTGACGGCGATGGGGCCGGGGACCGACTGCGCAAGGGTCAGCAGGTCCAGAAATTCCTTCTGCTCGATCCATTTGCGTTTGGTGATCAGCTCCTGCTCGATCAGCGGCAGCATGGCGTAGCCGCCCCCGAAGGTGAACATTCCGATTTTCAGGAACGAAAAAAATATGGTGCTCAGCCGTTGCATCGTCATTCGCGTTTTTTTCGGCCCAGCAGGTTCAGCATGCCGTCGATGTAGGTCATCGGGTGGGTCGGTGCGCCGGGCAGCCAGAGGTCGGGGGTGTGGTCGTCGAGGAACGTGCGGTCGACGGCGCGGCTGTCGGCGAACAGGCCGCCCGAGCAGGCCTCCGTGCCGCAGGCGACCAATATCTTGGGCTCTGCGACGGCGTCGTAGCAGATTTCCAGCGCTTCGGCCATATTGGCCGTGACGGGGCCGGAGATCACCACGCCGTCGGCATGGCGCGGCGAGGCGGTGAAGCCGATGCCGAAACGCCCGAGGTCGAAATTGACATTGCCCGTGGCGCCCAGTTCCATTTCGACCGAGGCGTCGCCTCCGGCCGAAACTTCGCGCAACTGGAGCGCGCGGGAGAAGCAGCGGCGGATTTCGGGGCGCACCTTTTCGGCATCGAAGGCTATGCGCGTATCGCCCGGACGGATGACGAGGCCTTCGCGCGTGGGCGAGCCGATGCGGTAATCGTTGGTGAAGCGGACGTTGCGGGGCGCGATGCGGGCGCATTCGCCGCAGAAGAGGCAGCGTCCCAGGTCGAGCGCCAGGGGCGCGGCCGTGAGGGCTCCCGTGGGGCATATGGCGGCGGCGCGCTCCGTGTCGCCGGTGTCTTCGGTGGCGGTCAGCACGGGACGGCCACGGAACTCCGGAGTGAGTTCCACGGCGTCGAGATCGGGAATCGCCTGCCGTCCGTGGCTGTGCAGCACCTTTATTTTCGGAAAGATCATATCCGCAAAATTAAGCATTAAAAATCATAAATCGTGCCCGCAGTAGGAGAGGTTGAAACTCTTGTTGCAGATCGGGAAGTCGGAGATGCCTTCGCTGCGTACGGCGAGGGCCAGCGCCAGCCAGTTGTGCAGGCTCGGGTCCTTGATGCGGCAGGCGGCGATGCGGCCTTCGGCGTCGGTCAGCAGGACGTGGCAGGTCTCGCCGCGCCACCCTTCGACAAGCCCGAACGCGAGCGACGACGGAGCCAGCGGCGCCGTGTAGTCGGGGGCGGAATTTTCCGCCGCGGTGCGTTCCTGTTCGCCGGTTTCCAGCAGGCGGCCGATGTATTCGGCCGATTGCAGCACCTCGCGGCTGCGCACCATCAGCCGGGCCATCACGTCGCCCTGCGTGCGGACGATGCTCTCGTGGCGCAGCGGTCCGGCAAAGACACCCCACGGATGCGAGGTGCGGATGTCGCGGGCCAGACCGCTCGCGCGGGCCGCCTGTCCCACGCCGCCGATGCGCTGCATCTCGTCGCGCGGAACGATGCCGCACTGCTCGAAGCGTGCCAGCAGCGTAGGCGACGACTTGATGTCGCGGCGCACCTGGTCGTAGCGGCGGGCGATTTCGCATACGTTGCGGCGGATCATCGCCGACTTTTCGGCTGTCAGCGGATGGTCGGTTCCCTGGGGGCGGATCAGCCCTTTGCCGAAGCGGTTGCCGCACCATGCCTGGGTGGTGTTGATGGTCAGGGTGCGCAGAGCCTCCGAGGCCACTTGTCCGAGTTGATAACCTACGTCCATGCACAGCGCGCCCGTGTCGGCGATCTGCATGGCCATGCGTTCGAGTTCGAGGGCTACGGCGCGTTCGCGTTCGAGGCGTTCGGGGTGTTGGAAGCCGGAGAGTTTCCCGACGGCCTGGGCGAAGGCTGTGGCGTGCGCCACGGCGCTGTCTCCGGCGACGGCTTCGGCGAGGCACGCCTGCCGCAGACGGTTAGTCGTCGTTTCGAAGGCCTGTTCGACGCCCCGGTGCTGGTAGCCCAGTGCGATTTCGAGGTGCAGAACCTGCTCGCCGTTGCAGATGAAGCGGAAAGCGCCCGGTTCGATGACGCCTGCGTGGATCGGTCCGACGTTGACTTCATGCAGCGAACGGCCCTCCATCGTGTAGAAGGGATAATTTTCGATCGAACTGCGGCGGTCGTAGCGGTCGGCGGGGAACCGCAGCGGCTTGGGCCACGGCATGCCTTCGAAGCGGATGCCGTAGCGCTCGGCGATGTCGCGCTCGAAGGGGTGCAGCTGCGGATGCAGGGCCGTGAGCGAGGGTAGTTCGGCCTCGTCGTAGTAATCCGTAGCGTGCGAGGTGATCAGCACTCGGTTTTCGGCGTCGTCGAGCAGGAGGCAGAAAAAACGCATCCTGTCGCCTGCGGGAAGGGCGAAATAGTGGGCCACATGGTAGCGCGCGTCGGCGAGCCGTGCCGAAAGGTCCTCGTAGAATGCGGCGTAGGAGACTTCGGGGATGTCGCTCAACGATACGGCCCGGGAGGTATTGTCGGTTACGTAGTAATTCATAGCGAAACGATTTGGTCGATCAGCGTCAGGAGGAATTGCGGTTGCCAGAGGCCCAGCACGATGGCGGCGGCGAGCAGCGACAGTGCCGACCACGACAGCGTGCGTGCGGTTTTCGAGGGATGCAGTTCGTCCTGGTTGGGCTGGTAGCAGAGGCGCAGCAGGCGCGAGCAGAAGGAATAGATGACGATGCACAGGAGCAGGAGCATTCCGGCGACGAGCCACCAGCGCCCTTCGGCGATGGTTTGCTTGAGAATCATCAACTCGGAGAGGAAGAACGGTGACGGCGGAAAGGCCACCATGAGGACCATGCCCGTGAGCAGCCCGACAGCACCCACGCGGTTGATGTGGATGTAGTCGCCGATGCGGTTGATGCGGTAGTTGTCATAGACCTGCCGCACGACGGCCATCTGGAGGAACAGGCTGCTCTTGACGAGCGTGTGGCAGACGACGTGGAACACCGCGGCCCAGACCCCGATGCCTCCGATGCCCAGCCCGATGGCCGCGATACCCATGTTCTCGACCGTGGAGTAGGCCAGGAAGCGCTTGTAGTTGTTGGTTCGGCGCAGGAACAGCGCGCCGATCATGAGCGACAGCACGCCGACGAGTAGCAGTACGGAGCGTACCCACGGGAAAACCTCCGTGGCGGCGAGCAGTTTGTAGATGCGGAAGACGGCCAGGAACCCGGCATTGACCAGTCCCGTAGAGATGAGTGCCGCGGCGGGCGCCGGGGCGGCGAAGGCAGCGTCGATACCCACGGTATAGAGCGGGAACAGTTCGCATTTGCAACTGTAACCGCAGAGGATCAGCAGGAAAGCGGTCTTCAGGTAGAGGGCGTTGCTGCCCGGGGCTGCGGCGGCTACGGCCTCGTAGCCGAGTGACTCGCATTTGGTCGCAGCGGCCAGCAGCAGGATGCCCAGGTAGGCCATGGCGATACCTGTCGAGCAGACGAAGACGTATTTCCAGGCCGCTTCGAGCGCCTGGGCCGTGCGGCGGTGGTAGATGATACCCGCCGAACAGAGCGTGGTGGCTTCGATGAAAATCCACGTCACGGCGAGGTTCGAGGCGAAATAGGCCCCTGCGATGGCCGTGGTGAGGAGCATCAGGAGTCCCGAGTAGGTGCGGACCTGGCTGAAACTGCAATCGTGGAGGCTGGCCTTCGAGTGGAAGAAGGCGAAACCGGAGACGATACAAAGCAGTGCGTAGAAGAGCGTGCCCGGAGCGTCGAAGGTGAACCAGGCGGCCGAAGTCTGCCCGTAGAGTCCTCCGGCGGCGATCCAGACGGCAAAAGCAGCCTGCACGGCGTAGAAGACGATGCCCGCGAGGCGCAGCACGCTTTCGCGGCGGGCCGTGAAGGCCGCTGCGGCGACGAGGATGCTGAGGATGAGGTAACAGATCATGGCGTCAGTCTTTTACGTTGGTGAGCGAATCGGCGTCGTCGGCGTGGAGCTTGTCGTCGATCTTGGTGAAGAAGATGCCCAGCATCAGCACCGAGATGAGGATGTCGAGCAGGATGGCGAAGTTGATCAGCAGCGGCATCTCGACGCCGATGGCCGTCGAAAAGAGGAACACGCCGTTTTCGATCACGAGGAAGCCGATCATGTGCGAGAAGATGCGGCGACGCATGACGATCAGGATCAGGCCACTCAGCAGCGAATAGAGGGCTACGCCGAAGAACACCAGGTCGATGGTCGTGTCGGCAATGTAGTAGGTGACAGAGGCGCTCACGGCCAGCGCCATGAGCGACAGCAGGAGCGATCCCGACTGCGTCGAGCCGGAGCGGCTCACGCGGTTGATCTTCGTGCGGCGAATGACGGCGAAGAGCATTCCCGGGACGAGGATGCCTTTGAAAAGCAGGGTTTCGAGGCCGATGAAGGCCAGCTCGGCGGGGTTGATCGCGTGCAGGCGCACCAGTGCGATGGCGAACAGCAGCCACCCCTGAAGGCCGATCAGCGACGCGAAGTTGCGGAACCGTTCGGTGATCGCCAGGTAGACGAGCGTCACGACATAGAGGATAATCAGCGGCAGAATCATTGGATACCGATGTTAAGTTGCAGCAGGTAGCCCGTGAAGAAGACCAGGGCGGCCAATGCGGCGACGGTGAGAATGAATGTGGTGTTGCGGGCGAGTTTGTTGCGGGCCTGGGTCGATTCGACGATGCCCACCGAAAGTCCTGTAATCAGCACTGCGAGCGGGGCCGCCGCCCACCAGCGGGGACAGCAGGTCGCGGCGACGGCGTTGGCTGCGATCACCGACAGTGCGGCGGTTTTGAGCCATCCGGCCATTTTGATGAACGCCAGGTCGACGCCGCAGTAGTCGAGACACATCACCTCGTGGATCATCGTCAGTTCGAGGTGCGTGCGGGGGTCGTCGACCGGTACGCGCCCGGCTTCGGTGAAGACGATCTTCGTCAGCACGTAGGCTGCGAGCAGCAGCACGACGACGAGCTGCACGCCGTTCACGGCGTCGCCGGAGAAGATCGCGGCGAAGGAGGTGTAACCCGACAACAGGGCCAGCGTGCCGAAGACCAGCATCAGGGCCGGTTCGACGAGTGCGCCGTACAACGCTTCGCGGCTGGCGCCCATGCCTTCGAACGAACTTCCGGTGTCCATGGCCGCCAGGATGAGGGCCACGCGGCCCAGGGCCAGCAGGTAGGCGAAGGCGACGAGGTCGCCGTCGAACGAGAGCACCGGCGGCAGGTCGCCGACGGGGATCAGCAGTGCGGCGACGAGCGCCGTGCCGAGCATGACCGACGGAGCCGTGCGGAACAGCGCCGTAGTGGTAGGGGAGTAGACGGCGCCTTTGCGCAGCAGCAGGCGTACGTCGTAGAGGTGCTGGGCGAAACGGATGCCCTTGCGGCCCGCCAGGAGCGCCCGGGTGCGGTTGATCAGACCCGGAATCGCGAGGGCTGCCAGCAGGAGCAGAAGTGTATTGAGTACTGCCATCTTTATATCATGTTAAATACCGACAACAGGAACACCAGCCCCAGGAAGGCCAGTGCGAAGAGGATGTAATGGTTGATCTTGCCCGTGCGCAGGCGCATCACGCGCTGGTTGATCATACGCAGCAGTTCGACCCACCAGGCGGAGAAGAGTTTGCCGATGCGGTCGCGGTGGCCGATGTCGAACGTGTGGGCTGCAGGGAAGATTTCGCCCTTGCCCACGGGGGAGCCTTCGCCGCTGTTCTGGGTCAGCGACGTGGCGATGGACTGCAACCCTTCGGAGAAGGATTCGCCCGTGTACTGCATCCTCACGTTGGGCGCGGTGAAGCCGCAGCCCCAGGTGGGGCCTTTGGCGACGGTGCGTGTGCGCAGGGTGCGGCGGCGGAGCCAAAGCAGCAGGCATACCACGGCAATCAGCAGCCATGCCGTGCGTCCTACGGCGGAGAGCGTGGGCGAGAGCAGCCAGTCGGCGGCGTCGGCAGGGGTGCGGAGGAAGAAGCCTGCGGCGCGGGTCACGGCCGAGACGGCCGCCCGGGGGAAAAGCCCGACGAAGAGGATGCCTGCGAGCGGCAGGGCCATGGCGGCGATGCGGAAATTGTCGGCTTCGGTCGATTCGGCGACCTCGTGGGTGCGGGGCGAGCCGAGGAAGACCGTGCCGTAGAGTTTGGTGAAGGCCATGACGACGAGCCCGCCGATCAGGGCCAGTGCGGCCAGTCCGGCGGCGGAGGCCAGCACGTTGCTGCCCGAAGCGATGCCGTCGAGCATCCCGAGGTAGATGAGCAGTTCCGAGATGAAGCCGTTGAGGGGCGGCAGGGCGCAGATGGCCACGGTCCCCGTGAGGAAAAGGATCGCCGTGAGGGGCATATGCTTCGCCACTCCTCCCAGCGCATCGAGCGACGTGGTGCGGGTTTGCGAGAGGAGGTTGCCCGCGCCGAAGAAGAGCAGGGTCTTGAACAGCGAGTGGTTGAGCGTGTGCAGCAGGGCGCCCGCGATGCCGCACAGCGCGACGAGCTGGTTGCCCGATGACTTACCCAGCGCGGCGATGCCGAGGCCGATGAGGATGATGCCGACGTTCTCGATCGACGAGTAGGCCAGCAGGCGCTTTACGTCGTTTTGCAGGACGGCGAGGATTACGCCCCAGACGCCCGTAACGATGCCTGCCGTGAGCAGGATCACCCCTGCGGTGTGCAGGGCGGGCTGTTCGCCCAGCGCAGCCGTGACGCGCAGCAGGCCGTAGATGCCCGTCTTGATCATCACGCCCGACATCAGGGCCGAAACGTGGGACGGGGCTGCGGGGTGTGCTTCCGGGAGCCAGACGTGCATCGGGAAAAGGCCCGCCTTCATGCCGAAGCCGAGGAGGAAGACGATGAGCAGCGGCAGGGCCGGTTCGGTGCGGAAATATTCGCCCAGCGCGCTGAACGAGGCGGCGCCGCAGACGGCGTCGAGCCGCACGAAACCCACGATGAGCAGCACGAAGCCGATGTGCATCATGATCAGGTAGGAGAGCGCCGCACGCCGGACCTCGCGACGCTGGGCGTCGAAAAGGATCAGCAGGAACGACGCCACGGTCATCAGTTCCCAGAAAAAGAGGAACGAGAAGCCTCCGTCGGAGAGGACCACGCCCAGCATGGCGTAAAACATCACCACCAGCGCCGTGTAGTGCAGCGAGATGTGGGCCGGGGATTTGCTTCGGAGGTAGTGCTCGAGGTAGCCCCGCGAGTAGAGCACTGCGGAGACCGCACCGACCGAAATGATTAAAACGAACAGCGCCGAGAGGCTGTCCATCGAGCCGGTGTCGCCGCCGAAAATCGTGCCGGGGATCGACCACAGCAGCTCGTGGGCGGTTCCGGCGAGCACCCCGACGGCATGCGCCGAGCACCACAGGGCTCCGACGGCCGTGAGGGCCAGTGCGGTCCAGACTTTGGACCGCAGCGGCGCGGCAAAAACGGCTGCCGCCACCACCCCCAGGGCGAGAAGTGAATAGAGAAAAAACATATTTCGCAATTATTGTATTCCTAACCGTTGACCACCGCTGCCATGACCACAGCCGTGAGGGCCGCGGTCTCGGTGCGCAGGCGTTGCTGCCCGAGGGTGATCTCTTCGAAACCGTTTGCCAGCGCAAAATCGATTTCCGCAGGTGAAAAATCGCCTTCGGGACCGATGAAAACCAGGGCCGCCTCTCCCGGACGGAGTGTCCGGGCCAGGTAGGCTTTGCCGGCGGGCGACTGGGCCGGGGCGCAGTGGGCGATGAACTTCCGGCCTTCGAACGGGCGCAGCACCGCTTCGCGGAAGGGCGTGAGCGGTTCCAGCAGCGGCCGGTAGGCTTTGAGCGATTGTTTGAGCGCCGCGGTGACGACCTTTTCGCCCCGTTCGGGCTTGAAGACCCGGCGTTCGCTGTGTTCCGTTTCTAACGGGATGAACGCCGTGACGCCTACTTCGGTGGCTTTTTCGAGAAACCATTCGAAGCGGTCCGAGTTTTTGGTCGGCGCGACGGCCATCGTCAGCGCGTAGGGCAGTTTTTCGAATCCGGCTTCGGTGCTGACAACCCGCACGGTACAGCGTTTGGGGTTGTCGTCGGTGATTTCGCAACAAAATAAATTGCCCCGTCCGTCAGTTATATGAATGCGCCCGCCACGCTGGAGCCGCAGTACGCGGATGCAGTGTTTCGACTCCTCCTCGCTCAGCGTATGGAGCGGGGGAACGATGTCCGGCGCGTAAAAGAGTTGCATGTTGGAGACGTATTATTTATTTTATTTACAGATTTTTATTATAACTTTGTCAAATAATGCGCGACAAAGTTACATAAAATAACACGATCGATGAAACGTATCACCGCTTTATTAACACTTTTTCTGGCCATGACATTCGTATCCTGCAAGTCCGGGAAAACCGTAGGTGAAAATCCATTTTTCTCTGCCTGGGAAACTCCCTACGGCGTGCCGCCGTTCGACAAGATCGAACCCGGGCACTTCCTGCCCGCGCTCGAACGCGGCATGTCGCTGCACGAGGCCGAGATCGATGCCATCACGTCGAACAACGACGCCCCGACGTTTGAGAACGTCATCCTCGCCTACGACAATTCGGGGAAAATGCTTTCGCAGGTAGAGTTGATTTTCGGGATGCTCTGCGCCGCGGAGAATACCCCGGCCATGCAGGCGCTTGAGGAGCAGGTGATGCCCCTTATGGCGGCGCACAGCGATAAGATCCGCCTCAACGAAAAACTTTTCGAACGCATCCGGGCGGTTTACGACCAGCGCGCCGCGTTGGGTCTCGACGCCGAACAGAGCCGCCTGCTGGAGAAGACCTACCGCGATTTCGTACGTGCGGGAGCGCTGCTCGACGCGGAGCAGAAGGCACGCCTGAAGGCGATCAACGAGGAGTTGTCGCTCACGTCGGTGAAATTCGGACAGAACATCCTGGCCGAGAACAACAACTATGCGCTGGAACTTACGGCGGCCGACCTCGACGGGGTTCCGGTTTCGGCCCGCGATCAGGCCCGCGACAAGGCCGAGGCGATGGGGCGGAAGGGTAAATACGTCTTTACGCTGCACAAACCCAGCCTGATCCCGTTCCTGACCTATGCTTCGAAACGCGAACTGCGCGAGGAGATTTACAAAGCCTATATCAACCGCTGCAACAACGGCGACCAGTACGACAACAAGCAACTGATCAACGACTTCATCCGCCTGCGTACGGAGAAGGCCCACCTGCTGGGCTATCCGTCGTACGCCGCCTATGTCGTGGCCGACCAGATGGCCGGAACGACCGACGCCGTGTACGGCCTGCTGGAGGAGATCTGGACCCCGGCGCTCGAAAGCGCCAAGGGCGAGTTGTCCGAGATGGAGGCGTTGTTCAAGAAGGACTTCCCCGACGGCGAGTTCGCTTCGTGGGACTGGTGGTATTACGCCGAGAAGGTCCGCAAACAGAAATATGCGCTCGACGAGGAGATGCTGCGGCCCTATTTCTCGCTGGAGAACGTGCAGGGAGGCATTTTCTTCCTGGCCAACCGCCTTTACGGCATCACGTTCCGGCCGATCGTCGTGCCGCTGTACCACCCCGACGCCACGGCTTACGAGGTGCTCGATGTCGACCAGTCGCACCTGGGCGTACTCTATTTCGACTACTTCCCGCGCGATGGCAAGAGCCAGGGCGCCTGGTGCGGCAATTATGTCGAGCAGACTTACGAGGACGGCAAGCGTGTGGCGCCCGTGGTGTCGATCGTCTGCAACTTCACGCGCCCGGTGGGCGATACCCCCGCGCTGCTGACGCTCGACGAGACCGAGACGCTGTTCCACGAGTTCGGACATGCGCTCCACTTCCTGTTCCACGACGTGAAGTACCGCGGCCTCACGGAGGTCGAAGGCGACTTCGTGGAACTGCCTTCGCAGTTGATGGAGAACTGGGCGTTCGACTCCGAAGTGCTGAAGCAGTATGCCGTTCATTACCGCTCGAACGAGGTGATCCCGAAATACCTGGTCGAAAAACTGCACCGCAGCGAACTCTTCAACCAAGGGTTTATGACGACCGAACTGATCGCTTCGTCGCTTTCGGACATGGATATCCATTCGATGACCGAGTATGCGCCTTTCGACCCGATGGAGTTCGAGCGCAAGTCCCTGACCGAAAAACGCGGACTGATCCCGCAAATTGAGCCGCGCTACCACTATCCCTATTTTTCGCACATCTTCGACGGAGGCTACTCGGCAGGCTACTATTTTTATACGTGGGCCGAGGTGCTCGACAAGGATACGTTCGAGGCTTTCCGCGAGAGCGGCGACCTGTTCAACAAGAAGATCGCCGACGATTTCCGCCGCAAGGTGCTCGCCCGCGGCGGTTCGGAGGACGGTATGACGATGTACCGCGATTTCCGCGGCAAGGACCCCGACAAGAAAGCGATGCTCCGCAGCCGCGGCCTGCTGGACGAACCCGAACCGTCCGATGAAGACGCCGCGCCCGCTGCCCCCGAAATCTGACCTGTAACCCATCGAGAAGAAACCGCTTAACTGATATAAAATGAAAAAAGCACTGGTAATTATGGCATTTTCCGCTATGGCGGCAGGCTGCGCCGACAATTCGATCCCCAAAGCGCAACTGCCCGAACTTGATCTGTCGAATCCCCTCCTGGCGGCGTGGAATACGCCCCACCAGACCCCGCCGTTCTCCGAGATCGAACTTTCGGACTATGAACCGGCGTTCGACGCTGCGATCGCCTGCTCGCGCGCCGAGGTGGATGCGATCGTCAACAACCCCAAAAAGCCGACCTTCGGCAATACGATCGTGGCGCTGGAGCGCCAGGGGGAGTTGCTGAACCGCATTTCGGGCATTTTCTTCAACCTGCTCGAAGCCGACACGTCGGACGAAATGCAGGAGATCGCCCTGCGTGTGCAGCCCAAATTGACCGAGTTCTCGAACGACCTTTCGCTCAATCCCGAGCTGTTCGCCCGGGTAAAATATGTTTACGAGCATCCGGGACGCCTCAAAAAAGAGGATAAAAAGCTGCTCGAAGACACCTACCAGGGTTTCGCGCGCAGCGGTGCGGCCCTGTCCGACGCCGATAAAGAGCTTTACCGCAAGTACTCCTCCGAACTCTCGGCGCTGACGCTCCAGTTCGGGCAGAACGCACTGGCCGGAACCAATGCCTTCACGCTCAACATCACCGATCCGAAGGTGGTGGCCGAACTGCCTGCTTTCGTGAAGGAGGGTATGGCCGCCGATGCCAAGACCCGCGGCGAGAAAGGCTGGACCGTGACGCTGCAACAGCCCAGTTACCTGCCGTTCATGACCTATTCGTCGAACCGGGACTTGAAGGAGAAACTCTGGCGGGCCCGCAGTACGATCGCGCTGGGCGGCGAGTTCGACAACTGCGAAAACGTTAAGAAGATCGCCAACACGCGTCTGAAAATCGCCAACCTGCTGGGTTACAAATGCTATGCGGATTATGTGCTCGAACGGCGCATGGCCGAGAACACCCCGACGGTCAATGCTTTCCTCGAAGAGTTGCTGACGGCGACCAAGTCCTATGCCGATGCCGACTACCGCATGGTGAGCGACTACGCCGCATCGCTCGGCTTCAAAGGACAACTGATGCCCTGGGACTGGTCTTACTACACCGAAAAATACAAGGATGAGAAATATGCCCTGAACACCGAGTTGGTGAAACCTTACCTGAAACTCGAAAACGTGAAGAAGGGCGTCTTCATGCTGGCCAACAAGCTCTACGGGCTGAATTTCACGCCCAACGACAAGATCGGGGTTTACCATTCCGACGTGACGGCTTACGACGTGACGGACGAGAGCGGCCGTTTCATGGCGGTCCTCTACCTCGATTTCTTCCCCCGCGAATCGAAGCGTTCGGGGGCGTGGATGACCGAGTTCCGCGGCGCGAAGATCGAAGACGGCGAGGAGACCCGTCCGCTGGTGTCGCTGGTGATGAATTTCACCAAGCCGACCGAAACGGCCCCCTCGTTACTGACGTTCGATGAACTGGAAACCTTCCTGCACGAGTTCGGCCACGCCCTGCACGGCATGCTGGGCGAGGGCAAATACGAATCGCAGACCGGAACGAGCGTATACCGCGACTTCGTGGAGCTGCCTTCGCAGTTGATGGAGAACTGGGCTACCGAGAAGGAGTTCCTCGACCTGTGGGCCGTGCATTACGAGACCGGGGAGCCGATTCCCGCCGATCTGGTCGACCGCATCGTCGCTGCGCAGAATTACCTGGCTGCTTACAGCAATGTCCGCCAGTTGTCGTTCGGCCTGACCGACATGGCATGGCATACGCTCACGGAGCCTTTCGAAGGCGACGTGGTGGAGTTCGAAGCCGCTTCGATGACCCCGACGCAGGTACTGCCCGTCGTTGCCGGAACGGCAATGGCTCCCTCGTTCGGACATATCTTCTCGGGCGGTTATGCGGCCGGGTATTACGGCTACAAGTGGGCCGAGGTGCTCGAAGCCGACGCCTTCTCGCTCTTCAAGGAGAAAGGCATCTTCAACCGCGAAGTGGCGTCGTCGTTCCGCGAGAATGTCCTCTCGAAGGGCGGCACGGAGCATCCGATGGAGCTCTACGTGCGTTTCCGCGGCCACAAGCCCGAAACCAAAGCCCTCATCGAGAAAATGGGACTCGGAAAATAACGAATCTGCATGCTGTCAGCAAAGGAGGGCCCGCGGGCCCTCCTTTGCTTTATCCCCGGGGTGGAACCGCAAATTGCTGTTTCCGAATTATTTTTCGTATCTTTGCAAACTGGGAAGAGAATTTTTTTGACTACACCTATGCTTGAAAAATCGAATGCAGCATTGATCGAGGCGATCCATGCACATACGCCGCACCATTCGAATCCGGCCGTGATGCTCATGGATATCCTGAATATAGGCCGCGAAGCCGCTTACCGCAGGCTGCGCGGCGAAGTGCCGTTCACCTTCGGCGAGGCATGTCTACTGTGTGCAGAAATGCACTTTTCGCTCGACCGGGTATTGGGGCTGGCGGCAACGGAGAACGTGTCGTTCCAACTTAAATTCAAGGAGTTTACATCGCCGCTCGAAACCTATAACGAGATCTTGGAGCGCGACATCGCCTTTATGCGCGAAGTGTCGTCGGATCCCGTGACCGAATTCGCGACGGCCAGCAATTCGCTGTCTGCGGAATTTTACGGCAAATACGAGAATCTGAACCGTTTCAAACTCTTCAAGTGGCTCTACCAGCACGAGGTGGGCGATTCGGCGGTGAGGACCTTCGAAGAACTGAAGCTCCCCGAAAAACTGCAGCGCAACTGCCAGGAATATGTCGTGTGGGCGCAGTCGGTCGCGACGACCTACCTGATCTTCGACGACAGTAATTTCATGCACTGGCTCAACGCCCTGCGTGCATACCGCGAGATGCACCTGATTTCGCCGGAGAGCGTCCGGGTGCTGCGGGACGAGTTGTTCGGGATGCTCGACGAAATGGAGAAACTGGCCGTCAACGGGGAGTTTCCGAACGGGAACAAGGTCTTCCTGTACCTTTCGGATATCGACCTCGAATCGTCGTACAGCTATGTCACGACCAGTAAACACCAGGCCGTGAACATCGGGTTGTTCTCGCTGAACGGGCTGCGAACGCCCGATCCGCAGATGTATGAGTATGTGAAAAAATGGATTAAGACCCAGAGCCGGTTTTCGACGCTCATATCCGGCAGCGGAGAGCTGCGGCGCATTCACTATTTCAAGCGTCAGCGCGAAATCGTCAGTCTGCTGGGCTAAGGGCGGAGGGTTTGTACAGGTACAAAAAGAAAGGGGAGGATTTCCCAACCCTCCCCTCCGAAGCTTCCGGATGTGCGGAACATAGTTGCGTCACTGTTAGCAATCCTTCCAACTTCTGTGGGCGTCACTACATGCAAACTGAATTCTTCATAGTTCCTCTCGGAACTGATACAAACGTACTCCATTTCATCGGAACAACCAAGCCGGAAAACGAAATATTTCATCGTGTTATGTTCTAATTTCGTGGATAAAACTTTTTGTTGCATCATAGTTTTCGAAATGCGACGATCCCGTGTCGGCTATTTTCGATATTCGAAACAAATGCTGTTTTTTCGTCCCGAATTTCGAAATGCGCTTTTTGTAGGATGCTCCGGTGAAAAAAGACTAAATTTTGCACAGACTGTAACCAAGTAGTAAAAAATTATTACTTTTACCCCGCCTGTTCATGTTCGGCGATTTCCATGGAAGACGAAAGAATACTGCTTGAAAAACTTGCCCGCGGCGACCGTGCGTCGTTCGACGCTCTCTATATGAGGTATGCGGCGAAGACGGAGGAGTTCCTGTGCCGCATGCTCAAGGACCGGGCCGAGGCCGAGGACATCACCCACGACCTGTTCCTGAAAATCTGGCAGAACCGTACTTCGATGGCCGGCGTCACCGTGTTTGGCCCTTATCTGTTCCGGATGGCCCGCAATGCCGTCTACGACCGTTTCGACAACCGTACGGTGCGGATGAACTTCGCCAAACAGGTCAATCTGCTGCCCGAATACGAATTGCCCGACGTGGACAACCGCGACCTGCTGCTGCTGATTCAGTTGGCCGTGGAGAAGATGCCCGGGCAGCGCCGTCGTATTTTCCGCATGAGCCGCGAGGAGGGAATTGCCAACGAGGAGATTGCCCGGCAGCTCTCGATCAGTATCCGTACGGTCGAAAACCAGATTTCGAGGGCCCTCTCCGAGCTGCGCAAACTCGTCACACTGATCCTGTTCTTCATCTAAAAAAACTTTTTTTGTTTTTCAGGCGTGCGTATCGTACGCCCAAACCGTCTTATCTATGAAACGGGAAAGATTGTTATGTCTGTAAATCGAGTAAAAAACATTATTGAGACCTTCCTCGGCAACGATATGCCCCGGGAGGTGCAGCAGCGCTTCGCGGGCTGGCTGCGCGATCCTGCCTCGCGCGACGAGAAGGAGCGGGAACTGGAAGCGTATTGGAACGGACTCCATGTCGAAGAGCATGCGGGCCGGGAACGCAAACTCGAACGGCTCCACGAGGCGATGCGCCGCGACGAGAGGTTCCGCATCCGCCGCATTCGGCGCATTGTAGCTGCTGCCGCCGCCGTACTGCTGTTCGTGATCGGCGCAAACTACGTCGTCGTGAAAAATTACCTGCAAACGAAGGTGCAGACCAATATCGTGACTTCGGCCCACGACAAGGGCGAGTATGTGCTGCCCGACGGCACGCAAATCTGGCTCAATGCCGGGAGTGTGCTCCGTTATTACGGCGACCTGAAAGGACGCCGCAGGGTGGTGGAACTCAGCGGCGAAGGATTCTTCAAGGTCCGGCACGACGAGAACCGCCCCTTTATCCTGCAGATGAACGATATGAACATCGAGGTGCTCGGTACGGAGTTCGACGTGATCAACTACGAGGAGTTTGCCACGACGGAAGCGATCCTTTGCAGCGGCAGTATCCGCGCTTACGGCGGCCGCCTGCCGGCGCCCGTGACGCTGAAACCCGGCGACAGGCTGGTTTTCGACAAGAAGAGCGGCCGGGCCTCGCGCTCGGCGGTTTCGACGCAGAACTACTCGCAGTGGATGGGCGGCTCGCTGTCGTTCGACGATACGCCGCTGGGCGATATCCTCACCAATCTCGAACGCTGGTATGCCGTCGAGATCGATGCGCCGGACGAGTGGGTGCAGCACGTACGCATGTCGTTCAAACTGGACCGCAAGGAAAATATCGAGGAGATACTCAAAGCCATGTCGCTCGTCGTGGAGATGGACTATGTCTGCGCCGGGCGTCACATAACGATCATTCCCAAACAACCGAAAAAACAATAAAAATACGCGCCTATGTAGAAAGGACCTGGACTTTCCCGCTTTCACATCCGGAACACCGACCCTGTTCCGGGCCATTTTTACCATCACCTAAATTACAAACCCATGCGTAAACTTATCCAAGCCAAAATCCTTGGTGTAGCCCTGCTATTGCTGTTACTGGCCGCGGGCGGAAGGGCTCAAACTCCCCCCCCCCACGGTGAGCATCACTAAGGATGACATCTCTATCGAGCAGGTTCTGAAAGAGATAGAGCGACTTACCAATTACACGTTTTTCTATAACAACGGCGATTTCGACCTCAAACGGATCGTTTCCGTCTCGGTTGTCCGCAAGCCCGTGGCCGATGTGGTGCGCGAGATGCTGCCCGACTGCTCGTGCCGTTTCGAAAACCGCCGCATCATCCTCGTCAAGAACGCCGCGCCCCAGCGCCAGACGGTGAAGGGCGTCGTCAAGGACGAGAAGGGCGCACCCGTGATCGGTGCGACGGTGCTGCTCACCGACGCCGGGCAGACCCGTGGCGTTTCGACCGACCTGAACGGTAATTTCACCCTCACGGTTCCGGCCCTTACGCCCGAAGCCTTGATCGAGGTGTCGTTTATCGGTTTCGACTCCTACAAATCCACCGTCGGCAGCCGCACGTTCTTCGATGTGGTGCTGACTTATGCCCAGCAGAGCATCGACGAGGTGGTCGTGGTGGGTTACGGCGTGCAGAAGAAGGCCAACCTCACGGGAGCCGTGGCGACCGTATCGCAGAAGGAACTGAAAGACCGTCCCGTGTCGAACGTGGGCCGCGCCCTGCAGGGCGTAATCCCCAACCTCAACGTGACGCTCTCGTCGGGCCAGCCCGGAGCCGGAGCCACCTACAACATCCGCGGTACGACCTCGCCCAACGGCGGTAACCCGCTGGTGCTGATCGATGGCGTGGAGACCTATCCCGACCGCATCAACTCGAACGATATCGAGTCGATCACCGTCCTGAAGGACGCTTCGTCGGCTGCCATTTACGGCGCCCGCGGAGCCTTCGGTGTGATCCTGATCACGACCAAGAGCGGTAAATACAACGAGAAGGCCGAGGTGTCGTACAACGGCTATTTCTCGGTGTCGAGTCCCACGACTTCGACCGATTACGAGACCCGCGGCTATTATTCGGCCAAGATTGCCGACTTCTTCATGATGTCGACACAGAACACGCCCTACACCTCTTATACCGATGCCGACTACAAGGCCCTCTGGGAGCGGCGTAACGACAAGACCGAGAATCCGGCGCGTCCGTGGGTGATTACCGACAAGCGCAACGGCCGCCAGCAGTATGTCTACCTGGCCAACTTCGACTGGTACAACTACCTCTACGACGACAGCCGCCCGACGTGGGACCACAATATCAACATCAAGGGCGGAACCAAATCGCTGTCGTACATGGTCAGCGGGCGCTACTACCAGCAGAAAGGCGTCAACCGCATCGAGCCCGACATGTTCAAGTCCTATAACTTCCGCGTGAAGCTGCAGGCCGAGATCAAACCGTGGCTGACCATCGCCAGCAACACCAAGTTCTTCCAGTCGAACTACAAATATTACGGTTACGAGGACGAGTACAACAACTTCCGCAAACCCACGCTGCATGCGCTGGCGTCGTTTGTGCCGGTGAATCCCGACGGAACGGCCGTGTCGCACACGTCGGTGACCAACTCTTCGACCCACTACCTGATGGACGGTTACAGCGCCATGATGCAGAAGGGAAAGAGCTTCGGCAACAAGAAGACGCAGGAGATCACCACGACGTTCGAGGCCACGTTCAAGCTGCACAAGAACTTCAACGTCAAGGCCGATTTCAGCTATACGCAGGGTTACCTGCACAACGACTACCGCAGCGTCAATGTCCAGTATTCGCAGTATCCGGGCGAGGTGATGACCGAACCCGAGGGCAGTTTCCCCAATAAATACAAGGAGGTCGTGTGGGACCAGAACTACTATGTCGCCGATGTCTACGGAACCTACAACAAGTCCTTCAACGAGAAGCACAACCTGACGGTTATCGGCGGTTACAACTACGAAGCCAAGTATTTCCGCGACCTTACGGCGGCTAACGACGGCCTGCTGTCCGAGGATCTTTCGGACTTCAACCTGGCCAAGGGAACCAACAACTTTACGCTCAACGGCGGGCGTAACGAGTATGCCATCATGGGCCTGTTCTATCGTGTGGCTTACGATTATAAAGGCAAGTACCTGGCCGAGGTCAACGGCCGTTACGACGGTACGTCGCGCTTCCCGCGCGGCAAGCGTTACGGCTTCTTCCCCTCGTTCTCGGCAGCTTACCGCATCAGCGAAGAGGCTTTCTTCGAACCCCTGCGCAAGACGGTCGACAACCTCAAGATACGCCTTTCGTACGGTTCGCTCGGCAACCAGCAGATCGGTTACTACGATTTCATCCAGACCATCACGACCAAGGGTTCGATGAGCGATTACTCGTTCGACGGCACGGCGCTCGGGCAGCATGCCACGGTGAGCGATCCCGTGTCGGGCGACCAGACCTGGGAGAAGGTCGTTTCGAAGAACCTCGGACTCGACCTCAATATGTTCAGCAACCGTCTGTCGCTCACGGCCGATTTCTACATCCGCGATACGAAGGGTATTCTCGGAACAGGCAAGAAGCTGCCTTCGATCTACGGTGCTACGGAGCCGCAGGTCAACTCCAGCGACCTGCGCACGAAGGGTTACGAACTGGTGCTCGGCTGGCGCGACTCGTTCAAACTGGCGGGAAGCACCTTCAGCTACGGCATTACGGGCTCGTTCTCGGACTATACGGCCAAGTATACCAAGTGCGACAACCCTTCGGGGCTGATCAACCAGCCTTATGTGGGACAGAAATACGGCGAAATATGGGGCTATAAGGTCGACGGACTGTTCCGCACCGACGAGGAGGCTGCCGAATACGCTTCGCGGATCGACCTCTCGACCGTGGCGGCGGGTTACTACTCCGCAACGGGCGCTTACGGCAAAGGCGTGCGCGCCGGCGACATCAAGTACCTCGACCTGGACGGCAACAACATCGTCAACGGCGGTGCGGGTACGCTCGACGATCCGGGCGACCGCCGTGTGATCGGCAACTCGTCGCCCCGCTACCAGTACGGACTCACGCTCAACTTCTCGTGGTATGGATTCGACTTTTCGGTGTTCATGCAGGGCATCGGCCGGCTGGACTGGTATCCCGGCGCGGACAACCTGCGTTTCTGGGGCCCTTACAGCCGTCCCTATGCGACGTTCATTCCCAAAAACTTCATGAGCCAGGTGTGGAGCGAGGACAATCCCGACGCTTACCTGCCGCGTGCCCGCGCCTACACGTCGCTCAATGCGTCGTCCGGTACGGCTTACTATACCAACGACCGCTATCTGCAGAACCTGGCTTACTGCCGCCTGAAAAACCTTACGGTCGGCTACACGATTCCCAAGCGGCTGACCTCGAAGGTCGGCATCAAGGAGTGCCGCGTCTATTTCAGCGGCGAGAACCTTGCTACGTGGAGTGCCCTGAAAAACGATTTCCTCGATCCCGAGCAGGCTGCTGCTGACAAGGACAAGAAGTCGAACGTCTATCCCTGGTGTAGGACCTACTCCGTGGGCCTGAACTTAACCTTCTAAAGCGACTGCCGTTATGAAAAAATACATTCTTTATCTACTTGCCGGAGTGGCTGCGTGCGGACTGAACAGCTGTGAGGATGCACTCGACCGCTTCCCGAAAGACAGGCTCTCTCCCGACGAATTTTTCCACACGGAAGAGGAGTGCCAGCTCTATACCAACGATTTCTATACCATTTTCCCCGCTGCCGGGACAATCTACGGCGAGACGGCGGATATCATTGCCAAAACCACGCTTACGAGCGAGGTGCTGGGCAACCGCACGATTCCGGCGAAGGCCGACAGTTGGAAATGGGAAAAACTGCGCGACATCAATTTCTTCCTGCAATACTCTTCCAACTGCACCGACGAGCATGTACGGCTTCAGTATGAAGGCGTGGCGCGTTTCTTCCGGGCTTACTTCTATTTTGAAAAGGTGAAGTACTACGGCGATGTGCCCTGGGTCGACCGTCCGATCGCTTCGGACGACCAGGAACTCTACAAGGGCCGCGATTCGCGCGAAATGGTGATGCAGAAGGTGATCGGGGACCTCGATTTCGCTATCGCCAACCTGCCTGCCGAAAAGTCGGTTTACCGCGTGACGCGCTGGACGGCGCTGGCGCTCAAGAGCCGCGTCTGCCTGTTCGAGGGAACCTTCCGCAAATACCACGGACTGGAGGGTTACGAAAGTTACCTTTCGGCGTGTGAAACGGCTTCGAAGCGCTTTATGACCGAGAGCGGTTATTCGGTCTATACGTCGGGGACTACGCCTTACCTCAACCTGTTCTCGTCGCTCAAAGCCATCGACACGGAGATCGTTCTCGCCCGGGCCTATAACACGGCCATCGGCCTGAAGCACGACGTAAACGGCTATCTGACGAGTATCACGATGGGGCGTCCGGGCCTGCTGAAGAACATTGCCAACATGTACCTGATGAAGGACGGCACGCCTTTCACGGCGCAGCCCGGCTGGGAGACGATGCAACTGCCCGACGAGAGCAAAAACCGCGACGGCCGCTTCGCCCAGACGGTTCGCACGCCCGGCTACAAACGCATCGACGACACGGCCCTGTCGGCCCCGAACCTTGCGGCGACGATGACCGGCTATCAGTTGGTGAAATACCTGCAGGCGGCCAAGTACGATTCGTACAACGCATCGACGAGCGACATGCCGTTGTTCCGCGCGGCCGAGGTAATGCTCAACTATGCCGAGGCCAAGGCCGAACTGGGAACGCTGACGCAGGCCGACATCGACCTTGCGATCAAGCCGCTGCGCGACCGTGCGGGCGTTGTGAACCTCTCGCTCGAAGCAGCCAATGCCGCCCCCGACCCCTACCTGGCGTCGGCCGAAACGGGCTATGCCAATGTGACGGGCGACAACAAGGGCGTGATTCTCGAAATCCGCCGCGAACGTACCGTCGAACTGCTGATGGAGAACCTCCGCTACTGGGACATCATGCGCTGGAAGGAAGGCAAACGTTTCGAAAAGCCCTTCACGGGACTTTATTTCCCCGGCACGGGTTCCTACGACCTGAACGGCGACGGCGTGGATGACATCTGTATCTGGTCGGGCTCTAAGCCCTCGACCTCGGCGCCGGTGGTGTACGAACTCGGCAAGGAGATATTCCTCAGCGGGGGCGGGAGCGGTTACGTCATCGTTCACACGGACTATACCCGTACGTGGAACGAAGCGCGCGACTACCTCTATCCCGTGCCTACCGACGACCGGGTGCTGACACAGGGCGCCATTTCGCAGAATCCCGGCTGGAACGACGGCCTGAATTTCTAACCTGAAAAACGAAAGATCATGAAAATCAAACGATTCATATTGCTCGCCTTCTCCGGTTGCTGCCTCATGCTGTCCGGAGCGGCCTGCTCCGAACTGGACGGGGACAACTCCGATTTCGATTTCGGGGACATGACCTCTAACGAACCCGAGAATCCCTACGACGGGCAGGGTTACGACCGCCTGCCCAATTCGGTCCGGCTGGCGACCTACAACACCCATCGCTGCGAGGGGTGGACCCAGAACTCCGGGACCGACCGTGCGAACTATAACAACACGGCCAAGGTCATCTCGCTGATGGACCCCGATGTGATCGCGCTGCAGGAGTTGGACAAGAACACCACGTGGCATCCCAACGACCAGTTACGGGAGTTGGCGGACCGCACGGGCCTGCGTCCCTATTACTGCAAGACGATCGACTACCGCGGGGGTGAATATGGTATCGGCATCCTCTGCAAGGCGGCGCCCAAGACCACCTATGCCGGCGACCTGCCCGGTACGGAGGCCCGCAAGTTCTTCCTCGCGGAGTTCGACGATTACATCTTCATCGCCACGCACTTCTGTCACCAGGAAGAGGCGAACCGGCTGCGGTCGTTCGAGATCATCAGCGAGTATATCGCCGCCAACTATGCTTCCTACACCAAGCCGATTTACCTGGCCGGCGACCTCAACACGTCGAAACTGCCGGCTGTGGCGCTCGAATCGTGGAAGATTATCAGCACCTCGGCCAATACCTTCGTGAATACCACTTCGCCGTCGCGCATCGACTATGTGCTCGTCTACACGGGCAACTCGCCGGAATACGAGGTGCTGGGGACAGCCGTGCCGTCGTATGAGGAGATCAACGTGATGACGGTTTCCGACCACCTTCCCGTATTGGTAGACCTCAAAAAGTAAGCATTATGAAGAACAGACTTTTAAATAGCTTTTTCCGGATCGCGGCAGCCTTCGCGCTGCTGCTCGCGGCCGGGGCGTGCAAAGACGGCGTGGACCTGCCCGGACAGTCGGTTTCGCTGAGCACGCATGCGATTCTCGCGCCGTCGTTCGCAACGACGCTCTCTTTCGACGTTGCGGCCAACTGCGACTGGACGATCTCCGTAGCGGGTGACGACACCTCGTGGGCCGAGCTTTCGAAGACAGAAGCCACGGGTATGGCTACCGTAGCGGTATCCATCGCCGAAAACGATACTTCCGGGGCCCGGACGCTGACGATCCGCGTTACGGCCAAACGGAACCCGTCGGTCGTGGAGGAGTTGTCCTTCGTGCAGGCTTCGTCGACGGCACAGGGTTACCTGAGTGTTCCGGACCTGCGGAAACTGGCCGCCGACGGCGATTACACGGTGACGCAGGATGTGAAGATGCGCGGAATCGTGGTGTCGAGTGTCCAGGACAACAATTATTATGACAACTGCATCGCGCTTCAGAGCGCCCTGAAAGCCAACTGCGGCATCACGCTGCGCACCGACGAGGTGCTCTACCGCAAACCGGGCGAAGAGCTGGAGATCGACCTGAAAGGCGCGGTCGTCGGGGTGAATGCCGCGACCGGCGTGATGGAGGTGAAGCCTGCTTCGGACGAGATGGTGAGCCGGACGGAGACGACGCAGGTGACGCCTGCGGCGATTCCCGTGACCTATGCCGAACTGATGTCCGGCGAGTATGAGTCGATGTACGTGACGCTTAATGTGCAGGTGGTGGTCAGCGACATAAACAAGAAGCTGAGCGACAACGTCACCGTGCAGACGCAGGACGACGAACGGTTCGTGCTTTACGCCCGCCAGGCCAGCACGTTCGGTATCGACGCAGTTCCCGTCGGGAGCGGCCAATTGTGCGGCATTGCCGGAATTTACGACGGCGCTTATGCCGTGATGCCCTGTACGGAGAAGGATATCACGATGTCGTCGCCCCGTTTCGACGGCGGTATCGGGTTGCCTTACGTGCTTTCGATCATGACCAAGACGGCGACCAACGGCGACGGCAAGTATATCTATTATTCCGGTTCGAACGGTACGGGTTCGATCGACGGCGTGGCCGTGACGGCCATGGACGGCACGGGGGCCAATATCACCGCCAAACTGAGTTCCTCGGGCAGCAATCTGGGTTTCCGCTACTGGAACGAGGGCAGCGGCCACCACAACCTGCCGATGAAGTCGTGGACCAGCGGCAAGGACAAGGACTATGCGCTCTTCACCTTCCCGCTCAACGAGGCGATCGACGGCGCGTTCCGCTTCTCGTTCGGATGGAGCGGATCGGGAACGGCTCCGGCCAACTGGACGCTCTCTTATTCGAACGACAACACCGTCTGGTATACGCCGGCCCCGGCCGATGAACCGCATTTCGTGATTCCGCAGGGCAAGACGGTCGGCAGCGGTAAGAACTTCTTCTACTGGACGATCGACATTACCCCGCAGATACCGCTCGAACGCCGCGGAACGCTTTATATCCGGGTTACGCCGTTCAATCAGGTCACGGTGAACGCCGGAACGGTGGGTAACGGCGGTGAGATACGTCTCCATTCGTGCGTGGTCGTCGAGAAGATTCCCGCCTTCAATACCCAGAAACCGGCGGGTGCGGTCTACTTCGAGCCGTTCGACCGCCTGACGACGGGACTCGACTACCGTCACGGCGACAAACTGGCCGGCATGCTCAACTTCTGCGGCAGCGACATCGCGACGTGGGATGCAGCGACGAAGAACGGTCTTTCGGGCAGCAATGTCCGCCAGCGTCCGGGATATGCCCAGATCGGTTTTGTCGAGACGCAGACCGTGGCCCAGGGTTCGTACACGAACAATACGGGCGCATTGCTGACCCCGGCTTTCGGGGTTTCGGGAACGCTGAAACTCTCGTTCGACGCGATGGCCTACAAGAACACTTCGGTGCATTCGAACAGCGGCGCCAAGGACATGAACGGCGACCTGAAGTCGGTAGTCGTCGAGGTGATCGGCGGCGGTACGATTGACGGCGCAGCGAAAAAGGTCGTGAGCGGTTTGACCTACACGGAATTTAAGAATTTCACGCTGACGATCGAGGGTGCGACGGCTTCCACGGCGGTGCGTTTCACGAGCGAACCGGCTTCGGGTCAGTTCTCGCGCTGGTTTATCGACGATATTTGCGTGACGAAGTAGGGTATTGTCCGATTTTTGAGGGAGTTCCGGCCGTTGGGTCCGGGACTCCTTTTTTACGGCTATAAAACATAAAAAAGGATGTTCGCGATGAACATCCTTTCTTGTGTTGAGCTACCAGGATTCGAACCTAGAATAACAGGACCAGAATCTGTTGTGTTACCATTACACCATAGCTCAATGATATTTTGGTGATGCAAAAGTAGAACTTTATTTTGCAAATGCAAAGAAAATTCCGAATTATTTTTCGTACATTTGCTTTAATCCCGGAAGGGAAAAACCGCTTGAAACTTAAAATTTACACAAAATCAGAAAATTATGGGAATTAAATTTCGGCTTATCGTCATGAACTTTCTCCAGTATGCGATCTGGGGCTCGTGGCTTATTTCGCTGGGCGCTTATCTGGGCGGCGGCCTCGACTTCTCGGGATTGCAGATCGGCAGTTTTTTCGCGACGATGGGGATCGCCTCGCTGTTCATGCCGGCCGTGATGGGAATCATCGCCGACAGATGGATTCCGGCGCAGAAACTGCTGGGCATCTGCCACCTTGTCAGCGGTGCGTTTCTGATTGCCGCAGCCTCGCAGACGGCCTATGCTCCGCTGTATAGCTGCATGCTGCTGAGCGTGATGTTCTACATGCCGACCATTGCCCTGTCGAACTCGGTGGCCTACAACGCCCTCGATCTGGCGAAGCTCGATACCGTGAAACACTTCCCGCCCATCCGCGTATGGGGAACCGTGGGATTCATCGCCGCAATGTGGTTCGTCGACCTGACGCACATCGGGGGCGTGCAGATCAAACTCACCGAGTGGCAGTTGTACGTTTCGGCCCTGCTGTCGTTCGTATTGGCGGTCTATTCGTTCTCGCTGCCCGGGTGTCCCGTCCAGCGCAGCGTGCAGAAGCAGTCGTGGGTCGATACACTGGGCCTGCGGGCTTTCGCGCTCTTCAAGGAGAAGCGCATGGCCATCTTCTTTATTTTCTCGATGCTGCTGGGCGCTGCGTTGCAGATTACCAACGCTTTCGGCGACAGCTATATCCAGAATTTCGGCACGATGGCCGAGTATGCCGATTCGGCGATCGTGAAGCACTCGGTAATTCTGCTGTCGCTGTCACAGATGTCCGAGACCTTCTGTATCCTGTTGATTCCCTTCTTCCTGAAACGCTTCGGCATCAAGAAGGTCATGCTGATCTCGATGCTGGCGTGGGTACTGCGCTTCGGATTCTTCGGAATCGGCAACCCCGGGTCGGGTGCGGCGTTCCTCGTACTTTCGATGATCGTCTACGGCGTAGCGTTCGACTTCTTCAACATTTCGGGGTCGCTCTTCGTCGAGAAGGAGACCAGCCGCGAAATCCGCTCTTCGGCGCAGGGCGTTTTCATGATCATGACCAACGGTTTCGGCGCTTTCTTCGGTTCGTATGCCGCGGGCGCCGTCGTGGATGCCTTCCATTGGCCCGATTCGTGGTTCATCTTCGCAGGGTATGCGCTCGTGGTGGCGGTGGTCTTCGCTTTCGTCTTCAAATACAAGCACGACCCGGCCGAAATGGAGGGTGTGAAACACTGATCGGAATCCGGCGGCGGGGCAGACCTTGCCGCCGGGGTTCTTTTATTTGCGCAGGAGCATTTTGACATGGGGGATACCCGCTTCGAAGTATTCGCCGGAGACGGTTTCGAAACCTAGTGACGCGTAGAATTCCGCGAGGTGCTTCTGGGCTGAGATACGGACGGGCTGCGGGCCCCAGTGTTCGGCGATGTAGCGCAGGGCCTGGTGCATCGCCAGACGGCACAACCCGCGGCGGCGGTAGGAGGCGTCGACCAGCACCCGCCCGATGGAGGCTTCGGCGTAGACGATCCCGGCGGGAATGATGCGCAGGAAAGCCACGACGCGTTCCCCGTCCTCCATCCACAGGAACACGCTCTGCGGATCGACTGCATCCGCATCGGGGGCGGTGATGTGCTGTTCGAGGAAAAAGACGGCTTCCCGCGCCCGGACGATGCGGTGGTATTCGTCGGCGGAGAGGCGGCTGAAAGGACGGATGATGACGGGGTACATGGTTCTGGGAATTGAAATCGGTACAAAGGTACGAAAAAGCCGGGTAGGGCCAAAAAACGGATTTGTGCCGGGGTTCCGACAAATAGAAGTGCCGTTAGGAAACCAAAGATACGTAAAAAATCGAATGATATGGATATGATTCGTGTGAATGATTCGAGCTGCATCCGCTGCGGCCGTTGTGTGAAGGTATGTCCTTCGCAGATTTTCGTGCAGGAGAAGGCGGGCGGCGACGTGACGCTGCACAAACCCGAAAACTGCATCGTCTGCGGGCATTGCGTGGCAGCCTGTCCCACGGGATCGGTGGAGCATGCGGAGTTCCCGGCGGGGCGGGTGCATGCGGCCGATTACGCCGCGATGCCTACGCCCGAACAGGTGGAACTGCTGTTGGCCGTGCGGCGTTCGAACCGCGCCCTTACGACGCGTCCCGTGCCGCAGGAGATGCTGGACCGCATCATCGCAGCGGCCGACCGTGCTCCGACGGCGAGCAACGCCCGCCAGTTGGGCTATACGCTGGTGACCGACCCGGCGCAGTTGCGCGCCATTGCGGAATATACGCTCGGGGTTTTCGGCAAACTCGAAAAGCGTCTGCTGCATCCCCTCGTGAAACCGTGGCTGAGCCGTATAGTGCCGGGGGTTTACCGCTACGTTCCGGTTTTCAAACGCCTGCGGCGCGAATATGCCGAAGGGCGCGACCGTATCCTGCGGGGCGCTACGGCGGTGCTGTTCATCCATGCCCCGAAGGCGAACCGTTTCGGGGCGGAGGATGCCAACCTGGCTTACCAGAACGCCTCGCTGATGGCAGAGGCGTTGGGTGTGAGTCAGATTTACATGGGATTCGTGCTGACGGCCCTGCGGCAGGACAAGCAGGAGAAACTGGCCGGGATGCTGGGGCTGGACGACCGCCGCATCTGCGCCGTGATGGCGCTCGGAATGCCGCAGTTCCGCTATCCCAACTACATCGACCGCACGCCGGCGGAGGTGACGCGTAAATAAAAACATGAAAAGGCGGGGATGCGATCGAGCATCCCCGCCTTTTTTCCATAGACTCCTCTCGTTTACAGGTTCCAGTCGGAAAGCGTGTAACTGCTTTTCGGTGCGTAGGGTACATTGGCGAAGAAGGAGAAGCCTGTCAGGTTTTCGATCTCTTCTACGCTGCGGACGCTCCCCGTTATGCTCCAGCTTCCGGCGGCATGGTCGACCCAGAATCCGATGCATTGCAACTCGGAGGCGGCGCAGTCGACAACCCATTTGCCGCTTACCCGCGACTTCAATACCACTTTGTAGTAGCTCGTCGGCACGGGGCAGGCTTTTCCGCTGCCCTTGTTGTCGTAAACCAGGTTGTTTTTATTCGCAAAATACGCTCCCGTAACCACATAGAGCGTATCGCTCGAAGCCCATTGGCGCACTTTGCCTTCCAGTTGCTGCCACATGCCGCCGTTGAGCGTTTGCAACTGCGGGGTCATGTTCGTCGCATAGAACGTCGTGTTGTTGTCGGCGGTGTTACGGTTGCGGTCGGCCGAGGGTAACTGGTGTCCCCGCGAGTGGGTCTGCACGCCGGCCGCGGAGTAGTAAGCCCCCGTGCCGATGTTCGCCTGATACTGTCCGGCATAGCTTTCCCATGCCGACTCGAATTCCTTGTCGTAGCCGAAGTTGTCCGTCCTGACGCCGCTGTCGACGAAATAGCACGCATGTAACGGATAGGCCACCCATTGCGAGCAGTTGACTGTCTTGTCGAAACAGAACGAGTAGTTGCGTTTCGATGCGTCGGACGGCAGCGCCTTGTGCGTAAAACAGATGTAGTCGTTATCCTCTTTTGCCGCGGGCAGCTCTGCCCAGCCGGTATATTCGGGGATAGCGGGTTTTAATCCCGGGGTAGGGCCTGGGGGAGGATTGTCGCCTCCCCCGCCCGAAGTTCATTCGTTGATTACTACATATTCGAAATATACGGAATTTACCGAGGCTTTTACGTTTACCTGGATTGTCCCGGACAAATCATCGGCGGGAACCGAGAAGATGAATGCAGTTGAGGTTGTCGAACATCCGGTTATTGTTGCGCTCGTTTTGGACTCACACAATAACTGGGTTGTGATTCCAGATGAATCTGTAATGCTCACTGTGGCTGTTCCGTTTCCTTTGGATGCGTTGTTGGAAGCATATACAGTAACCGTTTTGATAGCCGAAGTGAAATCCGTTTTTTCCCAGTTCGCATTACCTTTGGTAGATGTTAATTGGACACCGCGGCCAGCTTGATAAGCGTTCCAGGATCCTGTTAAACCAGCATTGTTACTGGATGTAAATACACCTGTATTGAATGTCGTATAGGCCGTTGCTCCCTTTTTCAACTGCGTAACCGTGATCGTATGGGTGATCGCCGGATTGCCGTTCTTCATGACAGAAACCGTAACTGTGCCCGAGCGGTCAACATCGGTGGCCGTGTAAATTTCGGGCTTAATGGTCAGCGTGCCGGTTCCGTTGCCGTTGTCGTTTTGCGTAACGGTGTACCAAGTGTCCGCGTCGGCTTTTTTGAACGTAAGCGTGCAGTCGTCGCCTTCCCACGTATATTCGATCATCTGGCTTTCGGGAGCCGCCCCTGAACCGTTATCGGCGGCGAAACTCAACGCTCCGCCGTCGTCGGGCGTCGTAGTCAGAGCGGGCGCAGCTTTCCAGTCGATCGGGTACGAATCGGCGGCAGGAGCATCCAGCGGCATCAGTTTGATGTCGTCGAGTTTGCAGCCCTGGGAACTGGTATTTTCAAATTTAATGGATACGTTGTTGGTAAGGGCCGCATTCAGGTTGAAGTTTACGGTTTTCAGCAATTCCGACCCGCTTATTTTGGTGTCTACGGCGACAGCGCTTTGGGACAGTGGGAAGAAATGGGTTCCGTCTTTGGAGATAGACGCTTGAATCGTTGATGTGCTCGTGCTTGCCCCGGCGGCGAATGTCAGGGCGAAAGCGGTCTTGCCGTTCAGAGCGACATCGTTGAGCGTCATGGTCGTGTTTGTGGCCGACCACCAGCCGAATGTGCCCGATGCACCGTCATAACCACTGAAGGCGTTCGTGCTTCGGATTGCCTCTTTGGGGGTCGAAAAATCGAAAGTGAGGCTTGATGCCGAACTGCCCGTTACGCCGAGGTCGAGCGAAGGCGAGTAATCCACCCGGTTGTTGGATACGCCCGGATGCGTCGCGCCGAAGGTAACCGTGAAGACCGAGGGGTCGGTAACGACCGGGGTAAAGTCGGCCGAAGACATATTGACGCTGAAGGTCGTCAGGTCGCCCAATGTGAAATTCAGGCTGCCGTCGGCAGGAATGGTTACGGTGCGGGTGTAAGTCCCTCGCGAGGTAACGACCTCGACGGTAAAGGTTTCGTTGGCTCCGACCGAGAACGGAGCGCAGGAGAACCAGGCGTCGAAGGTTGCAGTCGCGGATACATCGTCGTACAGCATGGAAACATATTCCTTGCTTTGTCCGGAGTAACCCCATTGATCCGTCAGGATATTGCCGGTATCGAAATTGAATTTGCCGCGGCCGGTAACCACTTTGCCGGGGGCGGTGAACGTGATGTCGGAAACGGTTTCGTCCGTTTCCACGGCCAGGTCGGTTAGCTGCATTTTACCGAGCGCGACGATTCGGGCGAATTGAAGCGACAGAGATGTCGGCTGGGCGTCGGTCACAATCGTCTTCGATGCCAGAATGTCGGCATCGGGGTCGAAACTCGTTGTTGTCGGAAGCTGAATTTCGGGAACGACGAATTTGATTGCGGCGAAGTCGGTGTTGCTGCTGGATGCGTAAGCTTCTTTGGGATGGAGGGTCGCGTAACGGAACGAGGTCCCCGTTTTGGCCGGCAGCGCAACCGTGAAAGAGGCTTTGCCCGAGGCCGCATCTTTCGTGTAACCGTTGTTGTCCAGTGCGCTTAGAGCCGCCGCGTCTACTTTTTCGAGGATTTTGAGGGTTTCGCCGGATTCGCTCCAGGTGATTTTGTTATCCGGACCGATCTCGGTCCGCGTTGTGTTTCCGGCAATGAGTTCCAACTGAATAGGTTGTACTTCGGGAGCTACTTCCGGATCGGAAGAACACCCGGTGAATGCCATTGCAGCTACTGCAAAGGACATCATCGATTGGAAGAATGTCTTCATTGCAGTAGGTTTTAATAGCTGCCGCCGTCGTTGAGCCCCGGATCGCTGCCGGCGTCTCCTTCGGGACCGTAGTTTACAAGGTCGCTTTCGGCGAATCCTTTTTCAATGCGGACATCTACGATGTCGATGGCCGGGGCGGAGTACTCAAATTCCCCCCCCCTTGTGCTGAGGCGAGTTCTGTTCATAGGTACGTATGTGTTTTAAGGTGTTGTGGTTTAAATATACGCATAATAAAGGAAAACTACGTTACGCAGACGTGAAAATTTATAATTTATCCGTATCATAGACCAATATTGCTTTTGGGAATGGCGAATCCGCCCGGATGCAGTATGGTTTCGCCGAAATCGACATCCGTCCGTTCGGGGCCGGGGAGCATAAAAAAACGCTCCGGAGGAGCGTTGTGGGTTTATGCCGCGGTGTGTTGACCGAGGATTAGTACATGTTGTCGTACATCGACTGCGACTTGTCGTATTTCAGGTCGGAAAGCGATGCGGCCTTGACGCCGATGTTGAAACTCCATGAGCGGTGGTAACCGAACGGAATCCACGAGAAGGACATCTGCCAGCAGTGGAGGTCGCGCGTGATGGAGACCGACGACGTGGTGAGTTTGCGTTGCTTGATGTCGTAACCGCCCTGGAAGGTGATACCGGTTTTGGGCGTGACGTTCAGCGAGCCGTTGAACCCGACGGTCTGGGTGACGTTTTTCCGGTAGCCCGTCGTGCCGTTGTTGGTGTACGAGATCGAGTAATTGACCGCGTAGTTGAATCCGAAGTTCCATGGCAGGGAGAAGTCGTAATAACTTTGGGCCATGTATTGCCTTCGCATCACGGGGTCGAGCTGCCCGTAGGGGTCGTAGAACGGATTCTGGTACTCCGGGGGAATCGACGTAATGTCGTTGATGGCCGTCTCGGTCCGGTCGTTGCGCGATTTGAACGTGTAGCCGAACGACCAGCCTGTCGAGACGACACGGCCCGGGAAGAAGAGTTTGTTGTAGCGTTTGCCTTCGGGCGAAACACGGTAAGGGTCGAGCGTCAGCGAGAGGTTGATGCCGAAGTTGTTGAACAGTGTCGTCCGGAACGAAACCGGGATGTTCGAAAGCCCCATCGAGTCGGCCAGGAAGTTGTACGAACCGCTGATGCGCAGTTCGTCGATCAGCTTGATCTTTTTCACGCCCGAGGTGTCGCGTTTCGAGAGTATTTTCATTTCGAGGTTTTGCGACAGCGAAAAGTTCATCGACATCGAACGGCCCGACGAGGGGACGCCGTAGGCGTTGACCGCATAGGGCGAATAGGTCGTGAAGCGGCCCGTCGAGTCGGTCTGGCGGGTCTTGTAATAGCCGTATTTCTGGTCGCTGAAGTCCGGGGCGTAGGAGAATCCGAACGAGGGGGTCAGCGTGTGGCGGATCGCCTGGATTTTGCGGTTGCGGCTCTTTTTGGTGAAGTCGTACATGCCGTAAACCGTCGTGGAGGCCGAAACGCTGAAATTGTAATTGTAGAGGCGGTAGAAACCGTAGTTCGTGGGAAGCGTGTCGGTCTGGTTGGTGACGGGGTTCCACTCGAACTCCACCTTTTTGAAATACCACTTCTCGTTGTAGTTGACCGACGGCGAGAGGTTGATGTAGTTGAACAGGTTGAACGACGCCGAGACGGGAATCGAGTGCTCGATACCGTTCTTCATGTTTTCGAGCGTCTCCTTGGAGAAGACCTCCGATTCGGTGGTGGTCACCGAGTTGGTCATCTTACCCGTATACTGCATCGAAATCTTTTCGTACCAGCGGTCCTTGCCGGTTTTCTCCTTGCGCTTGAACGGATAGAAGCGCGAGACGTTGAAGACCATCGTAGGCAGCGTGATGGAGATCGTCTTGTTCTGCGAGTTCTGCGAGATGGCCATGTTCGCCGACAGCGAGAAAGGCGTTCCGGCCCAGTTTTTCGAATAGGAGACCGTCGAGTTGGTCTGCGTCGAGAGGATGTCGTTGAGGTTGGTGGCCGAGTAGCGGCTGTAGCCGCTGGTGGCGAAGTTCACCGAGGCCGAGAAGGTCGATCCCGGGTTGGCCTTGGCGTCCTGCGAGTGGGTCCACTGGATGCGGAAGTTGCTCTGCTTGATGTAGTCGTCCTCGCCCTTTTCACCGGTCTTGACGTTCGAGTACTGCATGTTGAAACTGCCGCTGTACTTGTAGCGCTTGATGTAGCGCGAGGCGGCCGAAGCCTCCCACGAGCCGAGTGTGTAGATACCGCCGCGCACGGCCAGGTCGGCGTATTCGCCCAGGGTGAAGTAGTAACCCAAATCGCGCAGGAAGAAGCCTTTGGAGTACTCTTCGCCGTAGGTGGGCATCAGCAGTCCCGATTTGGGGCCCATGTTGATCGGGAAGAAACCCTCGGGGATGCCGAGGAAGTAGATCGGTACGTCCTCCATCACGAGGTAGGCCGGGCCGGTGATCACCTTTTTGCCGGGAATGACCTTGGCTTTGGTCATCGCCAGGTAGAAGTGGGGGTGGTCCGTCTCGTCGCAGGTGGTGTATTTGCCGTGCTCGATGTTGATCGTGTTGTCGGGCATCTTCTTCACGCTGCCGCCTACCAGCCAGCCGTCGCCCTGCTGTGTGGCCACACCCTTGATTTTTGCTTTCTTCGAGTTGAGGTTGTAGGTGATCGTGTCCATCTGGTAAGTGGCCGACCCTTCGGTGAATTCGGGCTTGGTGACGATCGCCTTGCCCTCGAGCGAATCGGGCTTGCCGTAGGCGTAGACCATTTTCGAATCCATGTTGATACGCATGTAGTCGGCCTTCAGGTTGCTGTTCTGGTAGGTCACGTCGCCCTGGTTGTAGATGTAGACGAGTTTGTTGCGGACATCGTAGACCAGCGAGTCGGTGTTTTTACCCGAAATCGGATCGTCGAGGAATGCCCCTGCGGGCCGGGGCTTTTTTACCGAGTCGCGGTGGAGCGTGTCCGTTGCGAGCGAGTCGGCTTTCAGCGAGTCGGCTTTCTGTGCCACGAGCGAATCGACCTGTGCCGAGAAGAGCGAATCCTTCTCCTGCTGCGACAGGGCGTTGAAGGCCGCATTGCGGCGGTTCTGCCGGCGGGCTTCGCGGCGTGAAGGGGTGGCGAAGGAGGGACGGACGCTCGTATCGGGGCGGATCGAGTCGGCCCGGGAAGGAGTTTGGACGCTGTCTCCGGCGGCGGGAAAATAGGCCGTGCGGGACGTTCCGCCGCCCAGAACCATCTGGGCAAACAGCAGGATTACCGTCGCCGACAAGAGATATTTTACCCTAATTTTATCCAAAATCCCAAAAATTTTCAGTACCTTTGCCGACATGTCGGCAAAAACGCCCGGATCGGGGCTCTGAACCCTTCCCGCCGCGTTTTCGGCCCGACAAAGATAGGTAAAAATTTATAGAAAGCTCACACTTGATACTATTAAATATGCGCACACGACTATTGTTGTTATTCGCCTTCGCTGCCGTAACTGTTTTTAGGAACGTTGCGTCTGCGGGGAATATTGCGCACGGTGTCGAAGTCGTGGTAATCGATGCCGGGCACGGAGGAAAATTTCCCGGTGCGCACTATGGCGGGGTCTATGAAAAGGACCTCACGCTGAAGGTGGCGCTCAAACTCGGAAAACTCATCGAGGATGGGATGCCCGGTGTGAAGGTGGTCTACACCCGCACGACGGACAAGACGCTGGGAAGCGACCTGGCGACCGACCTGCAGGCCCGGGCCGACATTGCCAACAAGGCCGGCGGCGACCTCTTCATCTCGATCCACGCCAATGCCGCGCCCAAGGCGACGGGGGTGCGGGGCGTCGAGACGCTGATCATGGGCGAAAGTTCGAAGGAGCAGCGATACAATGAGAACGCCCTGTTCGAGAACAACCGCGAAGACCTGATCGACATGTCCGACGAACGGACGGCGGCCATCGTACGGGCCTATATCCAGAATCTCCAGTTCACCTACGGCGAATACAGCATGGCTTTTGCCCGGTGCGTCCAGAACAGCTACCTCAAGGCGGGCCGCCATTCGCGCGGCGTGAAGCCGCAGTTGCTGCGTGTGCTCTATGCTACGGACATGCCGGGCGTGCTGACCGAGATCGGTTTTATGTCCAACCAGCAGGAGCTGGCTTACATGAAGTCGGAGAAAGGGCAGAACGAGATCGCCCGGTCGCTCTACCAGGCCGTGCGCAACTATTCGGCCTATGTGCTCGGGGCCCGGATGGCCGAGGAAGAGCAGGCCGTGACGACGGCTCCGGCGGTTGCCGAACAGGCTCCCGCCGGGAAACCGGCTCCGGAGAAGAAATCCGAAGAAAAGCCCGCCGGGAAACCGACGGCCAAACCCACGGAGAAGCCCGCTGAAAAACCGGCGGCGAAGCCCGCGCAGGGGAAAACCGCGACGCCTGCTCCGGCTGCCAAGTCACCGGAAAAGACGGCAGATAAACCTGCCGCGCAGAAACCGGCCGAGCAGCCTTTGCGCTATACGATCCAGGTAATGGCTTCGGCGTCGTCCGTGCCTGTCACCTCGCCGCAGTTCCGTTCTTACAGCGGAAAAGTGACGCAGTTTACGGCGGAAGGGCGGTTCCCCTATAAATACGGCGTGGGCGAATACGACACGCGCGAAGCCGCACAGCGGAAACTGTCCGAGGTGCGCAAAGTGTTCCCGGGGGCCTTTGTGGTGAGTTGCAGAGGTACGCGGATTGTGAAATAGCAATCCTTTCCGGGCGTTCGCGATTAAGTCCCTGCCGGGACGGGGATGCGGTGTAAAGACACGCGCCGCGGTGGTTTCGGGCAATAGCGGAAGACGGTAAGATTTATGAATTAAGATTTATTTGGATATGAAAAGGGAAGTTAAAATCGGAATTTTCGGTGTGACGATGATCATTGCCGCGTGGGCCGGAGTCCGGTTTTTGAAAGGATTCGATATTTTCAGCCGGAATTCGGTTTATTACGCTGCTTATGACCAGGTTAACGGTGTGCAGTCGGCGTCGCCCATCATGATGAAGGGTGTCAAGATCGGTACGGTGACGGGCATTTCGTTCGACCCCCGGCGCAGCGACAACGTCGTGCTGCAATTCACCATCAAGCGCCAGTACCATATTCCGACCGACTCCGAGGCCAAGATATTCAGCAACGGACTGATGGGAGCCAAGGCCATTGAGATCAACTACGGTACGGCGCATACCTACCTCCAGTCGGGCGACACGCTGCGTTCGCTCCGCGAGCGCGACCTGATGGACGTGGCCGGGTCGGAACTGGATTTCTTCAAGCAGAAGATTTCGCAGGTGACGGGCGATCTGTCGCGCACGCTGACGAACCTCAATAACCTGATGGAGGCCAACACGCAGAATATCACCGGGACGCTGGGCCATCTGAACGCCATTACGGGCGATATGGCCGGAATCCTCGATGCCGAGAAGCACAACCTGAAAGTTGCTATCGAGGATCTTTCGAAGTTTGCCAATGCGCTGGGCGACAATGCTCCGCGTGTCGACAGCATCGTCGGCAGCCTGAACCGGATGACCACCGAACTGGCCGATGCCGGGTTCGCCCGCAAACTCACCGATGCGGTGAGCGAGGTGAACGGCCTGCTGGCGAAGATCGAAACGGGCGAGGGAACCGTCGGCAAGCTGATGAACGATCCGGCCCTCTACGATTCGCTGACCGAAGCCAGTGACAACCTCGCGTCGCTGTTGGCAAACCTGCAGCAATACCCCGGCCGCTATGTGCATTTTTCGCTCTTCGGGCGCAGCCCCGAGAAAATGCAGGAGAAGGCCGAACGGAAAGCCGCCAAAGCTGCTGCCAAGGCCGAGCGGGACTCCGTGAAATTGAAAATGAAAAATTGAGAATTAAAAATAGACGGCTGACAGGAGGTTTATTCAGCCCTTTCGGTAGGATGATGTGGTCGTATAGGGCGTGGTGCGAAATTTCCCGGCCGGCGTCCTTTCGATTTTTCATTTTTCATTTTTAATTTTTAATTCCCCATGATTTATCCTGCCACATTCGAGCAGAAAATAGGTTTCGACCGGCTCCGTGAGCAGGTCGCAGGGCGTTGTACCATGCGCGCCGCCCGTGAGCGGCTGGCCGCGGAGGGTTTCTCGACCTCTGCACGCGAGATCGAACTCCGGTTGTCTCTGGCCGACGAAATGCGCCTGCTCCTGGACATGGAGCACGATTTTCCCGGGGGCGAATACCCCGATGTCGATTACATCGTCGCCAAACTGCGCGTCGAAGGCTCGTTCCTCGACGTGGAGGAGGTTGTGACCCTGCGCCGCGCGCTGGCCGCGATCGGCGGCATCGTTTCGTTCATCCTCAACCGTGAAGAGCGTTATCCGGCCCTTTATGCCCGTACGCGCGGTGTCGCAGCGTTTCCCGAGATCGTGCAGCGCATCGACGGCATCCTCGACCGCTTCGGCAACGTCAAGGACAATGCGTCGCCCGCCCTGCAGGAGATTCGCCGCTCCATTCGCGAACGCGAAGGGCAGGCCGCCAAGCGGCTGCAGGCCGTGCTGGCCTCGGCCAAGGGGGCGGGTATCGTCGACGCCGACGCCCAGATTTCGATCCGCGAAGGCAAGGCCGTGATTCCGGTGTCGGCGGCCAACAAACGCAAACTGAGCGGCTTTATCCACGACGAATCGGCGACGGGAAAGACTTTTTACGTCGAGCCGGTCGAGGTGGTGGAGATCAACAACGAACTGCGCGAACTGGAATATGCCGAGCGGCGCGAGATCGTGCGCATCCTTACGGAGTTTACCGAAGCGATCCGTCCCGATGCGGGGCTGATCGCCGATTCGGGCGACTACCTCGCCGAGATCGACATGCTGCGCGCCAAGGGCCGCTGGGCTTCGGAGAACGGGTGTGTGAAGCCGATCCTTTCGACCGACGACCGGCTGGTGCTGAAGAATGCCCGCCATCCGCTGTTGCAGCAGACGCTGCGCGCCGCCGGGCGCGAGATCGTGCCGCTGGATTTGCAGCTCGACCGCCGCAAGCATATCCTCGTCATTTCGGGTCCCAATGCCGGCGGTAAGTCGGTGTGTCTGAAAACCACCGGTATCGTGCAGTATATGTTCCAGTGCGGATTTCCGGTTCCGGCCTCGGAGGTTTCGGAACTGCCCGTCTTCACGAGTATTTTCATCGACATCGGCGACGAACAGTCGATCGACAACGACCTGTCGACCTATTCGTCGCACCTGCTCAATATGAAGCACATGTTGGCCGGGGCTTCCGGCCGCACATTGGTGCTGATCGACGAATTCGGGTCGGGAACCGAGCCGATCATCGGCGGGGCCATCGCCGAGGCGATTCTCGAACGGCTGCTCGACAAAGGGTGTTACGGCGTGATTACGACCCACTATGCCAATATCAAGTATTACGCTTCGTCGGTAGAGGGCATCGCCAACGGTGCGATGATGTTCGACGTGCAGAATATCCGGCCGTTGTTCCGCCTCGAAACGGGAAAGCCGGGCAGTTCGTTCGCGGTGGAGATCGCCCGTAAGATCGGGCTTCCGGAGGATATTATCCGTGCTGCGAGCGAGAAGGCCGGGTCGGACCATATCAATATCGAAAAACAACTGCGCGAGATCGCCCGCGACAAACACTACTGGGAACAGAAGCGCGACCGCATCCGCCTGACGGACCGCAAGGTCGAGGAACTGGAACAGAATTATGCCGAGCAGTTGGCGAAGATCCGCGCCGAACGGCAGGAAATTCTGAAAAAAGCCAAACAGGAGGCACAGCAGCTGATTGCCGACGCCAACAGGCAGATCGAGAATACCATCAAAACCATCCGCGAGACGCAGGCCGAGAAGGAGTTGACGCGGCTGGCGCGGCGCGAGCTGGACGACTTCCGCGAAGTGGTCGAGAAGGCCGATTCGGCCGAGAAGGAGGCCTCCGTGGCGCGCGAGATCGAGCGCATCGAACGCCGCCGCCAGCGCCGCGCCGAGCGCAAGGCACAGCCGGACGCGAAGGCTCCGGATGCCGCGCCGGAACCCGAGAAGCCGCGCGAGGTGGTTGTCGGATCGAAGGTCCGCATGACCGGGCAGGATATGGTCGGCGTGGTGCAGTCGGTGAAGGGTAAACGGGCGCAGGTGGCGTTCGGACAGATACTTACGACGGTGGATAAAAGCCTGCTGACGGTGGTGTCGAACAACGAATACCGCGAGGCGACGCGTCCCGTTGCGGCCCGCACGGTCGTGTCGGTGGACATTTCGTCGCGCAAGCTCAACTTCAAGGACCACATCGACGTGCGTGGTATGCGTGCTTCGGAGGCCCTGGACGAGGTGCGGAACTTTATCGACGATGCCCTGATGGTGGGAGTCGGCACGGTGTCGATTCTCCACGGCAAGGGTACGGGCGCTCTGAAGGAGGAGATTCGCCGTTATCTGCGGACGGTTCCCGAGATCGCCTCGGCGGCCGATGAACATGCGGACCGCGGCGGGGCGGGGATTACGATCGTGACGTTTGATTTGTCGTGATTTCGCGGTCTGCGTCCGTGGGGATTCTTTGTACTTTTTGACCGCAAAAAGTACCAAAAACTCTCCGACGGATGCCTTGCCTACAACGTCCCGTCTAACGTTCGAAACGGGCGCCTATTCGCGGGGACGCACGCGTCCCGACCCCGTTTCTTGCCACTTTTAGCCGGGTCGTTGTTTCACGGCTCCGGCATCGGGTCGGAATCCTGCGCTGCTTTTTGCCGATCAAAAAGCGGCAACGGACACCAGTTGCAGACTGCAAAATGGTTTCGTACTTTTGAAAATGAAAGTACAAAAGATAAACTATTGGATATTTTATGAAATATCTTCTTTCGCAAATCGCCGCTGTCGTGGGCGGTAAGTTCTCGGGAACGGACTGTGACGTGCAGTCGGTGGTGACCGACAGCCGTTCGCTGACGTGCGAACTGGGCTCGGGACCGATGTTCGTCGCCATGTGCGGCGCGAACCACGATTCGCACGTGTTTATCGCACAGATGTACGCGCGCGGAGTGCGGGCTTTCCTGGTCGAACGGCCCGTCGAAACGCTCCCGGGCTGCGGTTACGTGCTCGTGGAGAATGCCATTGCCGCTTTGCAGTGCCTGGCGGCCTACCACCGGGCGCAGTTCAAGGGTACGGTGGTGGGCATCACCGGGTCGAACGGCAAGACGGTCATCAAGGAGTGGATCGCCGAGGAACTGCCTGCGGGGATGAAGTGCTACCGCTCGCCCAAGAGCTACAATTCGCAGTTGGGCGTGCCGCTGTCGGTGCTGATGATCGAGGGCGATGAACAACTGGCGCTGATCGAAGCCGGAATTTCGAAGCCCGGCGAGATGATGCGCCTGGAGCGCATCATCCGTCCCGACGTGGTGGTTTTCACCTCGATTGGCGATGCGCATCAGGAAAATTTCCTCAATCTGGAACAAAAATGTATTGAAAAAATGGTGCTGGCCCACAGCGCCAAAACGATCGTCTATCATAGTTATTACGAACCGTTGGGCCGCATGATCGCATCGCATTTCGCGGGGCGGAAACTCTGTGACGCGGCGGCCTGCCGCGAGGTTCCGGAGGCGGTGATCGGCAATGCGGCGTCGCGCCGCAACGCCCAGATCGTCGAGGCGTTCTGTGCGGCGATGGGCTATCCCGCACCGTCGTTTACGGAGGCTCCCGAGGTGGCCATGCGCCTCGAAGTCAAGGACGGTATCAACGACTCGGTGCTGATCAACGACGCTTACAACCTCGACCTCAATTCGTTGGCGCTGGCGCTGGATTATCTGCACAACGTGGCGCTTTCGCGCCGCCGGACGCTGGTGTTGTCGGACATCGCGCAGAGCGGCCTGACGGACGACGAACTTTACGGCCGCGTGGCGGGGATGGTCTCGCGGGCGGGCATCGACACGCTGATCGGTATCGGGCCGAAACTGAAACGTTACGCCTCGCTGTTCGACTGTGACAAGGAGTTTTACGCTTCGACCGACGAGTGCATCGCCCGCATCGGCCGCCGGGCCGTGGCGGGGCGTGCCGTACTGCTGAAAGGCGCCCGGGAGTACCGTTTCGAGAAGTTGGCCCACGCGCTGGCGCGCAAGAGCCATACGACGGTGCTGGAGGTCGATCTCGATGCCATGATCCACAATCTCAATTATTTCCGCTCGAAACTCGATTTCTCTGCGAAACTCGTAGCGATGGTCAAGGCCGGGTCTTACGGTGCGGGCGATTTCGAGGTGGCGCAGATGCTCCAGCACCAGGGCGTCGACTACCTCGCCGTGGCGTTTGCCGACGAGGGCGTGCTGCTGCGCGAACGGGGGATTACGATGCCAGTCGTGGTGCTGAACGCCGATGCCGACAGCTTCGATGTGATGATCGCCAACCGCCTCGAACCCGAGATATACAGTTTCCGCTCGCTCGCCGACTTTGCCGACGCGGTGTCGCACGCCGGGGAAATCCGCTACCCGATCCACCTGAAACTCGATACGGGCATGCACCGGCTGGGATTCATGGAGGATGAGATCGAACGCCTGTGTGCCGAACTGCCGGCATTGCCCGCCGTGAAGGTGGCGTCGGTTTTCTCGCACCTGAACTGTGCCGACATGCCCGAAGAGGACGCCTATACGCGTGCACAGATCGCGCGCTACGACCGCATGAGTGCCGCCATAGCCGCATCGCTGCCGTATTCCGTCATCCGCCACACGGCCAACTCGGCGGCTATCGAACGCTTTCCCGAGGCGCAGTTCGACATGTGCCGCCTCGGGCTGGGGCTTTATGGCTTCGGATGGGAGCACAACGCGGCCCTGCGCCCGGTTTCGACGCTGAAGACCCGAATCGTGCAGATCAAGCACCTTGAGGCGGGTGACGCCGTGGGATACGGACGCGCCGGGAAGCTGACGCGGCCGACCGTGACGGCGACCGTCCCCGTGGGTTATGCCGACGGACTGGACCGCCACCTGGGCTGCGGCCGCTGGTCGATGCGCGTGGCCGGGAAGCCTGCGCCGATCGTGGGACGGGTCTGTATGGACAGTTGCATGATCGACATCACGGACATTGCGGGCGTTGCGGAGGGGGATGAAGTGCTGATTTTCTCCGCCGAGCCGGGCAACGACCTCGAAACGATGGCCCGGGTGCTCGACACGATCCCCTATGAAATCATGACCTCGGTGTCGGGGCGTGTGAAACGAATCTACCTCAAGGAGTAATGGCTTACGGAACCCTTTATCTGATTCCCTGTCCGATTTCGGACGAAACGGCGCCGTGGGACGTGCTGCCTGCGGCCAACCGGGCCGTGATGGACTCGCTGGATTATTTCATCGTCGAGAATACCCGTTCGGCGCGGCGCTTTCTGTCGAAAGCCGGTATTGCCCGGCCGATCGACTCGTTGGAGTTCCGCGAACTGAACGAGCATACCGCGGCCGGCCGCGAGGTCGAAGAGCTGGTTGCGCCGCTTGTCGAAGGCCGTTCGGCCGGGGTGATCTCCGAGGCTGGCGTGCCGGGCGTCGCCGATCCCGGGGCCCTGGTCGTTGCGGCGTGCCACCGCCGCGGGATTCGCGTCGTGCCGCTCGTGGGGCCTTCGTCGATTATCCTGGCGGTGATGGCTTCGGGGCTGAACGGGCAGTCGTTCGCCTTTAACGGCTACCTGCCTGTGAAACCGCCCGAGCGAGCCAGGGCCATTCGTTTCTTCGAACGCCGGGCGCTGACGGAGGGGCAGTCGCAACTCTTTATCGAAGCCCCGTACCGCAACGTGAAGCTGATGGAGCAACTCCTGCAGACGCTCGCCGCTGAAACGCGGCTGACGGTGGCCGTGGACCTTACGGCCCCGGGCGAACGGATCGAAACCCATACGGCGGGGGAGTGGCGCCGCTGCCCGCTGCCCGAACTGAACAAACGCCCGGCGATTTTCATCATCGGATAGCCGCTGTCCGGCGGTTGGTATGCAATTTGTTCGAATAAGGGGAGGAAAAACCGAAAAATAAAAGATATGAAAAAGGAAAAAGTTTATAATGAAGCCGTTAGCGGCGATGAAGGATTCGTTCCCGGCGAGGGGTATCCGTCGTGCGACGGGGAGCCTTGTGCCAATGTGGCAGATGAAACCGACGACGCAACTGACACAATGGCAGACGATGAATCCGCTGCCGAAGGCGATGCCGCAAAGGCGCTCGAATCGGCCGTAGCCCAATGGCAGGACAAATATGTTCGCCTGCAGGCCGAGTTCGACAACTACCGCAAGCGTACGCTCAAGGAGAAGATGGACCTGGTGCAGACCGGGGGCCGCGACGTGCTGCTGGCGATGCTGCCCGTGCGCGACGATGTGCAGCGGGCCGTGGACGCCATGGAGAAGAGCGACGATCTGGAGGCGCTGCGCGCCGGCGTGCTGCTCATTTCGCAGAAATTCACCGAGGCGCTGCGCCAGAAGGGTGTGACCGAAATCGAGGTCAAGGACAAGGAGTTCGATGCCGACCTTTCGGAGGCTGTTGCCCGGTTCGCCGCAGGCGAAGAGAAGAAGGGCAAGGTTATCGACGTTGTCCAGACGGGTTACATGCTGGGTGAAAAGGTGCTGCGCTTCGCTAAAGTCGTTGTAGGAGAATAAGACCATGGCAGAAAAAAGGGACTACTACGAAGTGCTGGGCGTCCAGAAAAACGCTAACGCTGACGAAATAAAGAAGGCCTACCGCAAAGCGGCCATCCAGTTCCACCCCGACAAAAACCCCGGGGACAAGGAGGCTGAGGAGAAATTCAAAGAGGCCGCGGAAGCCTACGACGTGCTGTCGAATCCCGACAAGCGTGCCCGTTACGACCAGTTCGGCCATGCCGGAATGAGCGGCGCGGCGGGCGGCGGAGCCGGAGGATTCGGCGGATTCAGCGGCGGAGGGTTCTCGATGGAGGACATCTTCTCGCAGTTCGGCGACATCTTCGGCGGCCATTTCGGGGGCGGGTTCCGCTCGTCGAACGGCGGTGGCGGACGGCATGTGAACCGCGGCTCGGACATCCGGGTGCGGGTACGCCTGACGCTTGCCGAGATTGCCAACGGCGTGACGAAAAAGCTCAAGATCAACAAGACCATCGCCTGCGACAAGTGCGGCGGTACGGGCGCCAAGGATGCCAATTCCTATTCGACCTGCTCGACCTGTAACGGTACGGGCTACGTCACGCGGGTGGAAAACACCTTCTTCGGCCGTATGCAGACGCAGGGCGTGTGTCCCACGTGCGGCGGTTCGGGCAAGGTGATCAGCTCCCCGTGCGACAAGTGCAAGGGCGAAGGCACGCTGCGCGGCTCGGAGGTCGTGGAGATCAAAATCCCCGCAGGCGTGGGCGAGGGCATGGTTCTCTCGGTTTCGGGCAAGGGCAATGCCGCGCGCCACGGCGGTGTGAACGGCGACCTGCAGGTGATGATCGAAGAGGAGCCGCATCCCGAGTTGATGCGCGACGGCAACGACCTGATCCACAACCTGAACATCACCGTAACGACGGCCCTGTTGGGCGGCACGGTCGAAGTGCCGACGGTCGACGGACATGCCAAGATCAAGATCGCCCCGGGCACGCATGCCGGCAAGGTGCTGCGCCTGGGCGGCAAGGGGCTGCCCGACGTAAACGGCTATGGCCGCGGCGACGAACTGGTGGTGGTCGACATCACCATTCCGGCGAAACTCTCGGCCGACGAGAAGAAACTCGTCGAGCAGTTGGCGGCGCAGCCCTCTTTCCAGAAAGCCGAGTCGGTCAAAAACCAGAATATTTTCGAACGGATGAAGAGTTTCTTCCGGTAACGGATAATAAAACCCGGGGAAAATTCGTACCTTTACCAAGTAGAGGCGACGAATTTTTCGTTTGAAGGCGTCCGGGTTCCCTTGTCCGCAAATGCGGGTTGGGGCTTGTAAATGCGGCCTCTGGCCGCGATGCCGTCCGTCCGGAGTGCGACACGGTCGCGATAATTTTAGAACTTACTGTTATGTTAGGCTTTACCCCGTTTAAGAAGCGCGCAAACAAATTCAACTACATCCCGCGTTATTACGATCCCGAGAAGGAAGCCCGGGAGCAGCGTCGCGCCGAATTGCGCGGCGAGCGTGCCGAAGATGCCGACCGTGAGTACAAGCCCGGGCAATATATCCGCACCCAGCGCGATGCGCGTGCGGTACGATGCGCCCAGCGCGACGAGTCGGGACGCATGCGGATCTGGAAAATGGCCGGAGCCGCCGTGCTGGTGATGATGTTCATCTACCTCTTGTATCCCAAACTGGCGGACGTATTCCTGCGGGCGCAGAAAGGCGCGGCTAAGCCCGTGCCTGCGGCGCAGGTCGAGGAAGGGGAGTTCAATCCCTATGCGCCCATCGAGGTCGTCCCCAACGATTACCAGGAATAAATGGCAGATAAAATCCGATTATTACCCGAGGTCGTCGCCAACCAGATCGCCGCGGGCGAGGTCGTCAACCGGCCCGCTTCGGTGGTCAAGGAGATGATGGAAAATGCCATCGACGCCGGAGCGACATCCGTGAAGGTCAATTTCCGCGACGGCGGCAAAGACCTGATCCAGATCGTCGACGACGGCTGCGGCATGTCGCCCATCGACGCGCGCATGGCCTTCGACCGCCACGCCACGAGCAAGATCGGGGCCGTGGAAGATATTTATGCCCTGCATACCTTCGGGTTCCGCGGCGAGGCCCTGGCTTCGATCGCGGCCGTGTCGCAGGTGGAACTGCGCACGCGGCAGGCGGGCGACGAAGTGGGGACGCAGACCGAGATCAACGGCGGGCAGTTCGCCTCGCAAACCCCCGTGATGTGCCCCGTGGGGTCGCAGTTTTTCGTACGCAACCTTTTTTACAACGTTCCTGCACGCCGCCGTTTCCTCGACAAGAGCACTACGTCGGCTTCGCAGATCAAGTCGGAGTTCCAGCGTATAGCGCTCTGCAATCCGCAGATCGCGTTCGAACTTTACGCCAACGATGCCCCGCTCTACACGCTGCCCTCTGCGCCGCTGGCGGGCCGCATCGTCGATGTCGTGGGGCGCCATATCAAGCAGAACCTGCTGGAGGTCGAGGCCGATACCTCGATCGCCCGCATCGAAGGATATATCGGCCGTCCGGCGGCCGCTAAAAAACGCAATACCGAGCAATACCTGTTCGTCAACGGCCGCTTTTTCAAGAGCACCTACCTGACGAGCGCCATTTTGAAGGCTTACGAGAAACTGATTCCCGAGAGTTCCCAGCCCTCCTATTTTCTCTACCTGACGCTCGACCCCGGGCGCATCGACGTGAACGTCCATCCGCAGAAAACCGAGGTCAAGTTCGCCGACGAGGAGGCCGTGTGGCAGATTGTCAATGCCGCCGTGCGTGAGACGCTGGCCAAGACGGGCGCCGTGCCGCTGATGGATTTCGACCGCGAAGGCGCTGTGGAGATTCCCGTTTTGCAGAAGGGAGCCGTTTACAGTGAACCGCTGGCCATGTCGAACAGCGATTACAATCCTTTCCGCGAAGAGTATATCGACCCTTCGGCTCCCGATCCCAATGTCGATTTCACGGGTTTCGACGTGCCTTTCCGCGATGGCGGAGCCGTGGCTGATCATCCCGCTGCGGGATTCCGCGCGGGCGGAGGCCGGAGTGCCGCACCGTCGTTCCCGCGCGGCGCGGCGGGCGGATTCGCCCTGTCCGGTACGGATGCCGGGGAGTTCGAGGAGTTCGAGTCGGGCGGCGGTTTCGAGATCACTCCTTCGGGGAGCGGTTTTGACGACAGCAGCCTCGATTTCATTCCTTCGGCCGCCGCGCCCGAACAGCAGCGGTTCGACATGACGCAGCATGCCGAGTTTTCCGATGCGCTGCCGCTGCCCGGCGGTTATGTTGCGGCGCTGCTCAACGGGCGGTTCGTTGTCGTCGACGCACGGCGCGCCCGGGAACGAATCCTCTACGAAGATTACCTCCGGATGCTGGGCAACGGGTCGTCGGTAAGCCAGCAACTGCTTTTCCCCGAACGGCTGGTCCTCTCGGGCGACGAGTACGCTTTGCTCGAAGAGAATGCCGTGGAGTTTGCGGCGCTGGGCTTCGACATCGACTTCTGCGGCGAAGGGGCCGTCGAAGTGAAGGGTACGCCCGCCGACATGCCTGCCGATTCGGTGGACCGGTTGTTGTTCGACCTGTTGCAGGCGTTCTCGACCCCGGTGTCGCTGGCCGACGTGCGGCGTGAGAAGATCGCCGGTGTGATGGCCCGTTCCGGTTCCAAGCGTGCAGGGCGGACCCTGTCGCGCGAAGAGGCCGCGGCGCTGCTCGCGCAGTTGGCCGATACGGGCAGTTTCAGTTTTTCGCCTTCGGGCAAGGCGATCACCGCCGAGATCACGCCGGAAGATTTGCGAGCCAAGTTGGGATAATCCCGCGGAAAGAATTACATTTGCAAAAATAAAAACAACATGAACCGATATTTTCAGACGCCTCCGGTTGTCAAAAATCTGATAATCATCAATGTCCTGGTATTTATGGCTACGGCGCTGCTGCCCGTGGGCGACACGATCATGCAGTATTGCGCCCTGTCGCTGGGAACGCCCTTTTTTCATACCTACCAGTTCATTACCTACATGTTCCTGCACGCCAATTTCGAGCATATTTTCTTCAATATGTTCGCCCTGTGGATGTTCGGGCGTACGCTCGAATATGAACTCGGCTCGCAGCGTTTTTTGACCTTCTACATGGTCTGCGGCGTGGGTGCGGCGCTGATCCAATACCTCACGGCGCTGGTTTTCGGTGAACTGCCGTTGTTGCTGGTCGGCGCTTCGGGCGCAGTGATGGGTCTGCTGCTGGCGTTCGGCGTGATGCATCCCAATGCGGTCATTATGCTGCTGATCCCGCCTATTCCGATGAAGGCCAAATGGTTTGTCATCATCTATGCCGTCATCGAGTTGTTCCTCGGATGGAGGGGTGTGGGCAACGTCGCCCATTTCGCCCACGTGGGCGGTATGCTGTGGGGATTTTTGCTGCTGCACTGGTGGAAGCGCCGGGGAACGATCCGTTTCTAAGCGATGGCATCTTCGGATTATTACAGCGGTTACGGGGGGCGTCCTTCGGAGAAGCGCCGCCGCAGTCCGGTCATGTGGCTCGTCGACCTGGTGTTGACGCTCGTGACCCTGGCGGTGGCCGTTACGATGGTCCTCACCTATTTCGTCCCGTATGTCAATCCCGGCAGCGTGTGGTTCCTGCCTGTGCTGGGGCTGGCAGCTCCTGCGGTTTACGTCGCATCGGTCGTCCTGATGCTCTATTGGATCATCCGCTGGCGCTGGGTACGTGCCGGGGTGATGCTGGTGATCGTTGTGGCGGGGCTTTTCAAGGTCTCTCTTTTCTGGCGTCCCGAAATCCGGCGCAACTATGCCGAGGAGGTCACTTACGACCGCAACGCGTTCAAGGTCATGACCTACAACGTGCGCAGTTTCTACGGCGAGGACGGCGGTAGCAGCGTCGACGACATCCTCCGCCTGGTCGAGGAGCAGGCGCCCGACATCATCTGCCTGCAGGAGTTCAACGCCCGCCTCGCGGAACAGTCCGAAGAGTTCGCCCTGCTCGGCGAAACGTATGAGATCGCGCATTTCGGACGCACGCAGGCCCCGGATTCGGTCTACGGATCGACGCTGGCCATCCTGAGCAAATACCGCATCCTGCGTTCGAATACGGTGCTGACGCCTTCGTCCTCGGTCTGGGCCGATGTGCTGATGGGCGAAGATACGGTGCGCATTTTCAACAACCACCTGCGCTCGACGGCCATCAATGCTTCGGACAACCAGTTCATCACCAGCCATCAGTTCCTTTCGGATACGGCGCGCGAGACCAAAATCCGCAGCATCGTGACCCGCCTGCGCGAAAACAGCGCACTCCGGGCCGCGCAGGTCGACAGCATTGCGCAGGTCGTGGGTGCGACGCGGATAAGACGCATCGTCTGCGGCGACTTCAACGATACGCCCATGTCGTACGTCTACCGCACGATGGCGCGGGGGCTGCGCGACGCCTTCCGGGAGTGCGGGTCGGGGTATGCGCATACGTTCCGCGGGTTCTACAATACGCTGCGCATCGACTATGTGCTGAGCGACGGATTCGAGCCACTCTCCTACGAGATGCTTCCGGTCGACTATTCGGACCATCATCCCGTTGTCGTTCGGCTCAAGAAAAGTTCCTGATAATCTGCGTCCGGCATAATGCGGCAGGCGGTTTCCCGGTTTGGATAGAACCGAAAAAATGGCTAACTTTGTAACCGGGCCGTACGGATATGCCGATCCGGGCGGCGAATACGGAATCCGGAAATGCGAAAACGATAAATACGTAAAACTATGATTTTAGACTCTCTGAAAAACAGCGCGCTCTACTATGGAGTAAGCCCGCGCATGAAACAGGCTTTCGAACTGATCGCTTCGACCGACTGGGCGGCGATGGAGCCGGGCATCCACGAACTTGACGGCAAGGACATCTACGTCAACGTGATGGAGCGCGAATTGAAGCAGAAACCCGACGCCAAACTCGAAATCCACAACGAATACATCGACATTCAGGTCCTCATCCGGGGCGTGGAGGAGTCGTTCGGCTGGAGCGAACGCAAGGACCTCAAACTGCCGCTCGGCGAATTCAGCGTCGAGAAGGACATCCAACTCTTCGACGACGTGCCGCAGACCTACTACACGATGCGTCCGGGCCAGTTTACGGTGCTTTTCCCCGAAGACGGGCATGCTCCGATGGTGGGCGAGGGCAGCGTCCGCAAGATCATCGTCAAGGTGCGCAAATAAGCGCCGTCGGCGATACCGTTTCAGGCCGGGATTTTTCCCGGTCTTTTTTTTGTGCCAGGATCGGTCTTTTGTTGCCGGAAATGAACAAAAAGAATTTTGCGGCAAGCTTGCTAAGTTCCGTATTTTGTACTAAATTTGTCGTACGGGTATTCCCGGATAGTATGAAAACATCGGCATTCATATTTCTTTTTTTTACTGGTCTCCTCCCTGTCGTCCGCGATGGATTCGGGGGTGAGGTCCGGCTCGCGGGCTTATCCCGGAACTTTCCAGACGACGGCCGGCTTTTCCGCCGGCTCCAGGTATGCCGATTTCCTGGCTGCGGAGAGTGTCCGGACAGCTATTCCCGCTCCCATGCGTGCACTGCGCAAGCAGTTGGACGGCCAGCAGCGGGTCTACGGCGGAGGCCGTGACGTTTGCTCCGGGCGGCATTTCTCGCTGGTGCAGGACTGCTGTGCGAAATACCTCGTTTCCCTGTTGTCGGGCGGCCTTATCGCCGTTCCTTTCCATCACGCCGATTATCTCAAATTCGGTATCCTGGTCATTTAGCCGTCAAATCCTTTTGTTCTTATCGTACGATGCCTCGTGTATCGTACTTCGGATTTCCGTGTGCGAACCGGTTCCGGCGACTGCATCTGCCTGATGCGGCGCAGCGAACTGCCTCCGGCGTGCTTTGCCGCATGTCGACGTGTTTTCCCGCACACCCAATGGCAAAACTTTGACGAATACAAAAAAATGGACCTGATCTATATAATTAAGGAGACATCGCTGATGATGGGCTTCACGTTCCTTGTAGGAATAGCCTTTGCGTATGTGCTCAAGGCAATGACGTTTTTATTTTCCGGCCTCAGTGAAAAGGGCCTGTCCGAGGTGCTGAAAAAAAGCCGGATATGGGGCCGCGCCTACCGGATGGATATTGCCCGTACTTATCGTTACATCCGTACGGTTACCCGCCTCGACGGGGGATCGGCGGCCGGGGTTGCCAAATCCGAAGCGGATCATGCGATGGATGGCCTGGCCGAATATCACCTCGGAAACCTCGAGGAGGCAGCAAAACAGGATAAGGAAATGACTTGTTTATACGAACTCCACCATGGAAAAATTTGATCTGAGTAATATTTTCCAGGGTATTTCGACAATGCTGCAATCCGACCCTGCGATCATGTATTCACGCATCGGGTTGATATTGCTGGGTATCCTGCTGGTTTACCTGGGCCGCAAAGGCGTCCTCGAACCGCTGGTCATGATTCCGATGGGACTGGGCATGGCCGCCGTGAATGCTGGTGTGTTGATTTTCCCCGGCGGAATCCACGGCAACCTGTTTCTGGACCCGATGGTTACGGATACCGACCAGTTGATGAATATCCTCCAGATCGACTTTCTCCAGCCGATCTATACCTTCACGTTCAGCAACGGCCTGATCGCCTGCCTGATCTTTATGGGCATCGGGACGATGCTCGACATCAACTTCGTGCTGGCGAAACCCCTGCAAAGCATGTTCCTCGCTTTGTGCGCCGAGTTGGGAACGTTCGCCGTGCTGCCGATCGCCTATTCGATGGGACTCAGCCCCAGTGACAGTGCTTCGATCGCGATGGTGGGCGGGGCCGACGGTCCGATGGTGCTTTTCACCTCGTTGAACCTTTCGAAGGAGATTTTCGTGCCGATCACGGTCGTTGCCTACCTCTACCTGGGCCTGACCTACGGCGGCTATCCCTACCTGGTGCGGGCGATGGTTCCCAAGCGCCTGCGGGCCATCAAGATGAAGCCGGCGAAGAAGCCGTCCAAGCAGTACAGCCCTGCGACCAAGATTTCGTTCGCCGTGGTAATGTGCGTCATCCTGTGCCTGCTCTTTCCGGTGGCTGCCCCGCTGTTCTTCTCGCTCTTCATCGGCGTGGTTATCAAGGAATCCGGGTTGAAGCACGTGAATGATTTCATCAGCGGGCCGATGCTCTACGGCTCGACGTTCTTTCTGGGAATCCTGCTGGGCGTGCTGTGCGATGCGCATACGCTGCTCGATCCCACGGTGCTCAAACTGCTCGTACTGGGAATCCTTGCCCTGCTGATCTCGGGCATTGGGGGCATCCTGGGCGGATATATCATGTATTTCTTCAAGCGGGGCAACTTCAATCCCGTGATCGGGATCGCCGCTGTAAGCTGTGTGCCCACGACAGCCAAGGTGGCCCAGAAGATTGTTTCGCACGACAATCCGTCGTCGATGATCCTGCCCGACGCATTGGGCGCCAATATCATGGGCGTCATCACGTCGGCCATCATCGCCGCAATCTACGTGACGGTTATTCCGATGTTGTAAACGATGCTGAAAACAAAACGGCCCGCATATTTGCGGGCCGTTTTGTTTTCGTTATTTTCCGATGCCGGAGTAGCGGAATCCGGCTGCTGCGACCTCCTGTTTGTCGAAGATATTGCGGCCGTCGACAATCACGTCGCCGCGCATCATCGTGCGCAACTGCGGCCAGTCGGGCATGCGCAGTTCCTTCCATTCGGTCAGCAGGGCGATTGCGTCGGCGCCTTCCGCGGCTTCGTACATCGTCTGGGCATAGTAGACGGGCCAGCCTTCCGTCCGGCGGCGGCACTCGGGCATCGCTACGGGGTCGTAGGCGCGCACCTCGGCTCCGGCGTCGAGCAGGCGGCTAATCACCACCGTTGCCGGAGCTTCGCGCATGTCGTCGGTCTCGGGTTTGAAGGCAAGTCCCCAGATCGTGACGATCTTGCCCCGCAGGTCACCCAGCGCTGCCTGCAATTTCTCGAAAACAACCTCTTTCTGCGCTTCGTTGACGCGTTCGACAGCCTCAATGACCTGCATCGTGTAGCCGTGTTCGCGGGCCGTATGGGCCAGCGCCTTCACATCCTTCGGGAAGCACGAACCGCCGTAGCCGCAGCCGGGGTAGAGGAACTTGTTGCCGATGCGGGCGTCGGAGCCGATGCCTTTGCGGACCATCTCCACGTCAGCGCCCACGCGGTCGCAGAGGTTGGCGATTTCGTTCATGAACGAAATGCGCGTCGCGAGCATGGCATTGGCGGCGTATTTGGTCATTTCGGCCGAAGGGATATCCATGAACAGCACGCGGAAATTGCTGATCAGGAACGGGCGGTAGAGTTTGGCCATCAGCTTGCGGGCCCGTTCGCTGTCGACGCCCACTACCACGCGGTCGGGTGACATGAAATCCTTGATCGCCGCGCCTTCCTTCAGGAATTCGGGGTTCGAAGCTACGTCGAACGGGATTTTACAGCCGCGCTTTTCGAGTTCCTCCTCGATCACGGCGCGCACTTTCTGTGCTGTGCCTACGGGTACGGTACTCTTGGTGACGAGCACGGTGTATTTTTTGATGCTGCGGCCGAATGTACGGGCCACGTCCAGGACATATTTCAGGTCGGCAGAACCGTCCTCGTCGGGCGGGGTTCCGACGGCCGAGAAGACCACTTCGACATGGGGCAGGCATTTCGTGAGGTCGGTGGTGAAGTGCAGGCGTCCCGCCTCCACATTGCGCCGGACGAGTTCTTCGAGTCCCGGTTCGTAAATCGGGATGATGCCCGCATTCAGGCCGTCGATCTTTTTGGTGTCGATGTCCACGCATGTGATGTCGAGACCCATTTCAGCGAAACAGGCGCCCGACACGAGTCCGACGTAACCTGTCCCCACGATTGCTATTTTCATCATAAACTAAGCGTTTATTTTTTTTGAAATGTAAATATAACGCTTTTTTCGGAATATCATTGCAGGGGCGCAAAAAAGGCGGCCCGAAGACCGCCCTGTCTGTTATTTGTCGCATCTGCATTTGGCGATGCCCTCTGCCAGCGTCCGGCAGTGGCCGTGCATGTCGGGGGAGAAGCCCTGCTTCATCTCCACGGGCTCGCACAGGGGTTCCCACTTCATCTTCTGGGCGAACTCCGAAAGCAGGCGGACCGAAGCTCCGGCCCAGCAGAACGAGCCGAACCAACCGAATTTGCGGTGGGGGATGCCCCGGGCTGCAATGCGGTCGAGCAGTTCGGCCACGGGCGGGAACAGGTTGCCGTTGTAGGTCGGGCCGCCGACGATCAGCGTGTCGAAGCGGAACACGTCGCGCAGGACGATGGAAGGATCGGCGTAGGTGAGGTTATAGACCCGGATCGGGCCGACGCCTTTGGCGGCCAGTTCGCGTGCGATGCGCTCGGCCATCTGTTCCGTGTTGCCGTACATCGAGGCGTAAGCCACGACGACGCCCGGTTCTCCTTCGTAGCGGCTCAGGCGGTCGTAAATGTCCATGACCTTCGCGATCTGCTGCTGCCATACGGGACCGTGCGTCGAGCAGATGGTTTCGACGGGTAGCGTGCGGACCTTCTGGAGCGCTTTCTGCACGGGGCCGCCGTATTTGCCTACGATGCAGGCGTAGTACCGGCGCATCTCGTCCCAGTAGCGGTCGACCTCGACCTGCGAATCGGTAATGCCGCCGTCGAGCGCGCCGAACGTGCCGAAGGCGTCGCCGGTGAAGAGGGTCTTATCGCCGGCGCACCACGTAACCATCGTCTCGGGCCAGTGTACCATCGGGATCATGTGGAACGACAGCGTTTTGCCGCCCAGGTCGAGCGTGTCGCCCTCCTTGACCTCGATCGTGCCCGCGTCGATGCCGTAGAACCCGCCGATCATCTGGAGGGTCTTGACGTTGCCCACGATCTGCAACTCGGGGTAGATGCGGCGCAGGGCCGTGATCGACGACGAGTGGTCGGGTTCCATGTGGTTGACGACCAGGTAGTCGACCTTGCGGTCGCCGATGGCCTCGCGGATGTTGGCTTCGAGACGGCTGCCGAAAGCCTCCTCGACGGTATCGATCAGTGCGATCTTCTCGCCGACGACCAGGTAAGCGTTGTACGATACGCCCATCGGAAGCGACCAGAGGGCTTCGAAGCGCGTGGTGGTGCGGTCGTTGACCCCGACGTAGTGGATGCCGGGTAGTATTTCTGTAATTGCCATAAACGTTTTTTATTTTGTTCCGGCACAAATTTACGAAAAAATCCGTTCCGTACTGTTCCCGTTTTTTTATTACTTCGACAAGTCGCATGCCGGGGTGTGAAAAAGGGGTGTCGTATCTATCGCCTTGAAAGCAAAACGCCGCAATCCCTTATCGAATTGCGGCGCATGCCAAGAAAAAGACAGTTACAGGAACCGAGGTTCCGATGCCCGGCTCTGGGGGCTTGCTTCCATTGCTCCGGAAATAATCTCCGATGGAATTTTCGCCTTTACGAAGACGGAGACATCGTCGCTTGTCGTGCTGGTCAGCGTCATTTGTGTTCCGTCCGCGTTGAACGAAACCCGGTACGAGGGGCTTCCCCATGGGGTGTTGTCGCTGTATTTGCCGCTGAGCGTGGGTTTGTCGTAGGTATAGTGCCCGTCCAGGTGGACGTACTCGGGCTTATACAACCGCTGGTAGATATGGAACGAACCCGCCTCGTCGAAAGAGAGGTAAATGTCTGCCGCCTTGAGCGTGCTCCACGAAATCATGTGCCACTCGCCGATAACGGAACCGTTGCCGTTTCCAGGTCCGGGTTCGGGGGTATCCTTGGATGAATCGCCGCACCCGGTCAGGGCGAATACGGCGGCGAGTCCGATCAATATCAATCTGATGTTTTTCATAGTCTGTCCTTGTTTTATAACCAACCTCCGTTCTGGGAATGAATCTCGCGTACGATTAAGGCGAACTCCTTCGTGATCTGCATACCGTTCATTCCGCTGTCGTTGCCGTTGCCTGCCATCAAGCTGATCCGGACGATCGCCGAACCGGGCTTGGTGCATTTGAGGATGATCTGGTTGGCGAACAGCGTCGGTTTCGAAGTCATGCCGAGCCGCTCCATATCCCCGGTGGAGATGTCGATCCCCCTGATCGTCATGTTCAGGTTACCGTCACCGAGATAGGGCTGCATGTTCAGCGTATACTGGCTGCCGGCAGGAATCGGTATGCAGGTGATACCGCGTACGTTCATCAGCACCTGGTATGCGTCGATGTAGCCCGTACCCATTCCCTTCTTGTGTTTCGATAGGTCGAGTGTGGCCATGGAACCCTGATCGGTAATATATTGTTTGGTTCCGGTGCAGTATTGGTTGATGTCGTTTACCGATGTCAGCAGCAGTGTCCTGAACTCGCTTTGCGAAAAGGTCTTGCCGAGTTGCAGCGCATAGGAGAGCCCCAGCGCCGCAACGCCCGAAACATGGGGACAGGCCATCGATGTTCCCTGCATGTACCCGTACCGGCCGCCGGGAATGGTCGAGAGGACCTGCGCTGCCTCCGTTCTGTTTTCCAGATACGACTGGTAGGCGTCGCCTCCGGGAGCCGCGACGTTACAGCCGGGTCCGTAGTTGGTGTAGTAGGCCGGGGTGTAGTCGCACGACATGGAGGTTACGGAGATGTAGTCGCGGTAAGCCCCGGGATAACCCGATATGCCGGCCAGGTCGTTGCCTGCGGCGAATATGGCGATTCCGCCGTTTACGGCCGCGCAGTTCTGCGTGGAAGTGAAATAGTCGATGGCCTGTTTCTCGGCGCTGGCGCCGCTTGTGTATGCCGAGTCGGAGGTTACGTCGCCCGCTTCGTAGCCGAAACTGCACTGGATAATTGCCGCTCCGTTGTCGGCTGCGTATTTGATGGCCTTTGCCGTGATGGCGGCCGAACCGCCTTCCTCGCCGCGGAAAATCTGGCACGACATGATCTTCACGCCGTCGTTCTTACCTGAACCGCCTGCGACGCCGCAGACGCCGGTTGCGTTGTTGTTCACGGCCGCAACCGTTCCGGCTACGTGTGTGCCGTGGTCGTCTGCTTTGGTGAGTTTCTGGTTGTCGACGAAATTGTATCCGTGGATGTCGTCGGCATAGCCGTTCGAATCGTCGTCGCGGCCTTCCGTGCCGTTCTGTTCGCGCGTATTGATCCACATGTTGGCTTCGAGGTCGGGATGGTCCCACTGCACGGCGCCGTCCACTACGGCGACGACGACGCGCGGGTCGCCCGTGCAATATTGCCACGCTTCGTCGCAGTTGACATCGGCGCCGGCTTTGATCTTCGAATAGATCGACTTGTCCCCGGTGTTGATGTAGTGCCACTGTTTGCCCAGTTGCGGGTCGTTGAACCCGACGGCCGCGCGGGTTTGCGGTGTGGCTGCGGTTTCGATAAGCGGCGTAACCTTGCCGTCGCGGACATGCATGAGCTGCTTGTTGAACTGCACTTTGCTTACTTCGGCGATCCGGGCCATGCTGCGGGCCGCCTGGTCGAGGTCGACATTGTCATCGAAATCGACGATATACCAGCGGTGCAGGCCTGCGGCGCGCGTCCGTTCTTCGTTCCGTTCGTCTACGGGGAACAGGCGTTGCAAAGCTTTTACGCCGATATTGCCGAGCACGGCATCGAAGTCGACGATGCCCGAACGGGTGGCGACGCCGCCTGCCCGTGTAACCTGCATGACCGATTTTTCGACACTCGGAACAGCCTCTTCGCCGAAATAGACCAGCAGTTCGCCCTTGATTGCGTTTTTCGGAGAGAATATGAGCTTGGAGGCGATTTCCGCTTCCGGCCCCGCTCCCGTTGCCTGCTCGGTCGCATCCTTGGCGCACGAACCCAGTGCGAGCGCCAGAGACAGCAGCAGCAGGCTCCATAAAGTTTTTGTCCTTTTCATAATTCAGGTAATCGTGTTATTATGTAGTGTCCGGTGTTGCGTTCCATTGACCACAGACCCGACACGGTCGCTCGGACTGTGTCGGGTCGTGTGGAACAAGGTACGGAAATTATTTCAAAATCGGACGATTCTCACGGATTTTGAAATCGGCGCGCCGGCCGATTTGCTTCGGCAGGGGTTCGCACTGCGCCGTTTTCACGGAAAGCGTGCGTACGCCGTTGTTCGTGTCGTAGCTTTTCTTGACAAATCCGGTATTGGTCAGCAGAGCGCGGCTGTCGAGCGACTTTTTGACAGATGCCGGAACCCGGACGCTGCTGAACGGAATCTTCGTGCGGACACTCTGGGTCTTAATCGCTGATGCAGACGACGTTCCGCTGTTTTTCGTGATGACCGTGCCGTCGGCATAGTATGCCGCCATGGCTCCGACGATCTTACCGGCCGTGAAGTCCGCAACGGGAACCTCGATGTCGGTCACCAGTTTCGAGACCTGTTTCGATGCCGGATCCACCGTCAGTACGACCGGATCGCTGCCTTTGCTCTCTTCGCCTGCAAACGAATAGATACCGTAACCGAGGGACTGGTCTGCCGTGAGCGCCTCCGTAAATGCGCCGAGCAGGTTGCCGTCCTTCTCACGGCCGAGCTGTACACCGCTCAGCGTCAGCGTCGACTTACCCGAATCGTAGGTTGCATACCACTGCGTATCGTCTTCCATTGCGAAATCCTTCACGAAGAATTCGGTCCCGCTGCCGACCGTAGGCACAACCTCGAATACGTTCTCAAAGGTGTTTTCCGCATCGGCCACGTAGGACATGTCGTATTTGCCGATGGCCAGTTCGCCGGTATAGGGCGGTACGCCTACTCTGAACGGCTCGGATTGGATCAGCTTCGTTTTTCCGTAGTTGTTCGTAGCTTCGACGACCAGCGTGTAGGACGTGCCGGAAGCCAGGTCGGTGGAGAGGTTCCAATACTTTCCGGTCTCTGCAAGTTCTGTCATCTCGGAAGCGCCGAACTCCTTGCCGTATTGTCTTACCGCTTCCTGCAAAGTCAGGCCGCCGCTCTGGATCTCGATGTTTTCGATCACGTAGGTCGTGTTGATATAGATCTTGACCGACTTCATGTCCGTGCCGGAAACCTCATAGACGAACGACGAATAGTCGGGGCACTGGGATACATAGTCGGCAGCATCGGGATATGCGCTGACTTTAATGAGCGTTGCGGCGATGTCGTTGTCGGGAACAGCCCCGGCCATGCCCGGGAAGTAGAACGTTGAGGCGGAAACCTCGCCGGCAAGCAGTTTGCCGCTCTTGTCTTTCGGCAGGGCGACTACGGTGTAGGCGGCCGGAGCGGTGAGTTCCGCTTCGATGGAAACCTTCTCTGCGCCGACTTCGAAATTCTTGACTTCGTAGATGTTTTCGGCCGTGCCTGCAACGATTTCCGCTGCAATTTCGTCGGCCTTGTCGGTTGCGTCGTCCGATACGAACACATAGCTGATACCCGTAACGTCGGCTCCGTAGGTGAAATCGACCACGGCGGTTGCGGTTTCATTGTCCGAACCTACCTTCATGCCGCCGTAAACAGCGGCCAGCGAGTAGTCGACAGCTTCGTAGCCGGGCAGGATGATGCGGAACAACCCGTTCTTGTTGGCTTTGACGCTGCCGGCTTTGCAAAGGAGTCCGAGAGCCTCTTTCGGGAACGTGATCACGCCGTTTTCCAGCGTGCCTTCGCCGCCTGAAAGCGTTGCTATCTCATAATCTCCGTATCCAGGGTCCATATCAGTGATTCCAGTGAACTGGCGGGGGAAGAATACCTTGCTCGGGTCGCTGCAGTCGATCGTGATATTGGCCGGAGTATATGTGCCGACCTGTGCTTCTATGGTTTCTTGATCGGCTCCGAAGAATTCGGTCAGGAAAGGCCAGCCGTACATCTCTTCGATCATGTAGATACCTGCTTTCGATTTGTGTTTGTGGATGGTAACCTCAATTTCGGGGTTTCCGCCTTTAAACATGGCACTGAGCCAGTCGTCGCGGAACTTTCCGGTCCCCAGTTTTTCCCAGGGCCAGGGTGCGACCGTGATGCTGAGCATGCGGTTGCCGTAGGGCGTCGAGTTGTCCTCGTCGTTGATCAGAAACGACAGGGGATACTCCTTGCCGTCTTCGAGCGCCGTGCGGTCGAACGTGATCAGCAGTTCGGACGTTTCCTTGCCGGCGGCGAACGTTACCGACGAAGGAATGGTGAACAACTCCGATTCGTCGCTTGCGAGGATCGCTACGGTCAGGGCCTCGTCCTTGACGATGCGTTTTACGGGGATGGCGATCGAGGTGATATCGTCGCTGATACTGTGCTTCGTGGTTACGTTCTCGGGAAAGTAGACCTGTGCACCGTCGACATCGGGACCTGCTGTGAAGTCATCGTCGTTGCAGGCCGTGAAAAGTCCTGCGGCGATGGCGACGGTCGCCAAAAAGAATATTTTTAAGCTTTTCATAAATGGCTGCGTTTTTTATTTGACAGACTTGACCGTTTGGTTCGGATTGGGGTTGTTCTTGCCGCTGAGCCCCGTATTCTGCTGTACGGCGGTCAGCGGAATCACGCAGTTCCACCAGGGAGCGCGGCCATCCGTGGTGAACTGGGCGCTCGACGGTGCGTTCGTGCCGTTGTCGCCGTTGTGCATGCTCTTGTTCAGACGCTTCAGGTCGTAGAAGATGATGCCTTCGCCCCAAAACTCGATCTGCTTCTGGAAGATGATTTCGTCGACCAGGTCGTTTGCCGCGGGGACCGTATAGGACGGGTTGCGGTTGACCATGAACGATTGCAGCAGCGTTTTGCCGGTAGCCGCGTCGTAGTGCGCCGTAGCTTCGGCTTCGGTGAGGTACATCTCTTCGACGCGCATCATCGGGATGCTCGTAACGTTACCCGTCGTATAGTTGGTCTTTTCGCCGTTTGCCGTGTGGAACTTGAACGACGTATAGGGAGCGATCGTTTCGAACTCCTCCTCGGTAAGGCTCGTGTAAGGCTTCATCGCCTCGTAGGAACGATCCGGGCCGACGAAGACCTTTTTGCGGAAGTCGCCCGTCGAAATGCGGTTGTAGTTGAATACCGAGATACCCGGCTGTGCGCCGTAGCCGTATCCCCAGATCGCTTCGGGGCACATGTGCGCCGACCACGAGAGCAGGTTGTTGAGTACGGTGTCGGAAGTCTGGATCATCGCCCACATCCACGCCGAATTGACCGTGTTGAATCCGGTCTTCGGGTCGAGCCACTGGCTTTCGTTCATGATCGAACAACCCGAAGCGTCGATGGCCTTGCGGGCATATTCGGCCGCGAGCCGGTAGGCTGCGTTGCCGGTCGGAACGTCGGCATACGATTCGGTGAATCCGCCCAGCCAGAGGTAGGCGCGCGCCTTGAGACCGTAGACTACGGCCAGCGAGGGCAGGTTCTTCGTCGGCGGGGTGTAGTTGGCCAGCAATCTCTCGGCGTCGTTGAGGTCCTCGAAGATGAATTTGAACATCTCTTCACGCGATGCGCGCGGGTTGTTCTCCAGCTCTTCCAGCGTCATGCCCTCCCGGACGATGGGGACGGTCAGACCCTTGACGGCTTCCAGTTCGGTCTCGTAAGCGGGACGCTCAGGGGCTTTGGCCGGAAGCGGGTCGTACTGACGGGCCATATCGAGGTAGCCCAGGGCGCGGAACGTTTTGCCTATGCCCAGCATTTCCCCGTATGCATCGTTGGTCTTCGCGATCTCGATAGCCTCGTTGGCCGTGAAGATAAATTTGTAATAGTTGGTATAGAAGAACTCGGTGGGCCAATTGTTTGCGGCCAGTCCGGTTACATAGAGCCAGGGCTGCCAGCGGTCGTAATACTGGTTGCCGCCCGGCAGGTTGCCGCTGACGGGGAATACTTCGCCGACGAGACGGTCGGTAGCGCCGAAGATGCCCGGATAACCGAAGTCGAAATGGTCGCCAAGGTCCAGGTAGCTGGTGATGAGGACAGTAGGCATTGCCGTAACCAGGCCCTCCATGGCAAACGGCGATTCGGCCGTCTGGTCGCTGGTGGCATATCCGCTCTCGGGGAAGGTCTCCTTGATACAGCCCGGGAGAAGTACCGATGAACCGAGAAGTACCGCCGTGAATTTCAGTATTTTATTCATTTTCATAATAATCATCGTTTGGAGAAATTAGAACGTAACGGTTACACCGCCCGAGAAGGTGCGGATCGGGGCGTAGTAGTAGGGATTCGTGATTCCGGTGATGGCCTGGCGCGGGTCGAGACCCTGGCGCTTGGACCAGTACCACACGTTGTCGCAGGCTACATAAATCCGCAGGCTCTCGACAAGGAACTTACGCGTGATGCGTTTGGGCAGCGTATAGCCGAGCGTGATGTTCTGGATGTTCAGATACGATGCGTCGGTGAGGAAACGGCTTGAGATGGCTGCCTGATCCTGATCGTTGTAGGCGAAACGCGGAATATTCGAACTGGAATTCTCGGGAGTCCATGAATTGAGCAGGTCGTGGTGGTAGTTGCTTCCGGTCGAGGTTCCCAGCGGCGAGTCCATGTAGAACCTGTAACCTTCGTCGAGCACCTGTCCGCCGATCTGGTAAGTGAATCCGACCGAGAAATCGACGCCGTAGAAACGCAGCGATGTGTTGAAACCGCCGTAGAGGTCGGGAAGTGCGTCGCCCTGCATTTCGCGTCCCTCCTGCGATGCTACCGAATAGTCGGTGGTCGTTATACGCTTCTTCTCCCCGGTCGCCTCGTCGGTTTGATAGGTGTACCACATCGATTTACCGGTTTCTTGGTCTACGCCGGCATAGGTCGGCAGGTAGAACGAGAAGACCGATTCGCCTTCGGTGAGGAATTTGGTGCTCTGCTGGCGGCCTACGTGTTTTCCGTCGGCCGTCGTGTTATTCTTATACTGCACGGGCAGTTTGACCAACTTATTCTTGTAATGGGTCATGTTGAGCGAGAAGTCCCATACGAGGTTTTTGGTCCGGATCAGGTCGGCGTTCAGCTCGATTTCGATACCGCGGTTGACCATGTCGCCGATGTTGGTGAAGATGGACGTATAGCCGGCTTCCAGCGGGGTAGCGAGTTCGAACAGCATGTCGGAGGTCTTGCGGTTGAAGAAGTCGATGCCACCCGACAGACGGTTGTCCCAGAGTCCGAATTCGACGCCGATGTTGAGGTTGGCATTGGTCTCCCAGGTGATGTCGGGATTGCCTTTGCGGAACAGGGTGCTCGTTACGCCGCTGCCGCTGCTCAGGATCTCGCGGTAGTCGACGTAGCGGTAAAAGGTCTCCGCTTTCGAGCCGAGGTTGTCGTTACCCTGCGAGCCGTACGAAGCCTTGACTTTCAGCATGTCGACCCACGAAACGTCGAACCAGTTTTCGTGGCTGATGATCCAGGCTGCGCCTGCCGACCAGAAATTACCCCAGCGGTGGTCGGGGTGGAAGCGCGACGAGGCGTCGCGGCGATACGATCCCGAAACGTAGATACGGTTGTCGTAATCGTACTGTCCGCGGAAGAAATAACCTTCGTTGTTGTATTCCAATACCGACGAACCCGATTTCGAAGAGTCTACGACCGCACCGCTGAGTTCGTTGTTGTCCGGCGAATACATCATGGTCTTCGAAGCGTACAGGCTGTACGATTTACGGTTGTACATCTCGTGTCCGACAAGCAGATCCAGGTTGTGGCGCTCGGCGAATGTGTGGTTGTAGGTCAGGAGCTGCTGCAGGTTGTAAGTGATATCGCGGCCGTGTCCTTTGAAAACGGCTCCGCCCGATTCGGCGAACTGTCCGTAATAGGGGTTCGACACCTGCGTTTCACGGGTCTCATCGAGCGATACGCTGCCGTTGAGGGTCAGTTTTAGGCCCTTGTAGAGCGAGAAATCAGCAAATCCGTTGGCCGTGAAGGCATTGCCCTCGTTGATGTATTTGTTCAACTGGATATCCTGCAGGTCGTTGCTCTTGCCGCCGTTCGTACGCAGCGCGCCGCCGTTGCGGCCGTCGCCCGTGTCGTACATCTTGAAGCCGTACTCGTCGATCATGATCCGGCCGTTGGCGTCGCGCATGTAGACAGGGTAGATCGGAGCCATGCGGATGGCCGTCGCGAATGCGTTTCCGCCGTCGGCATTACCTTCGCCCTGGCCCTCTCCATCGACGTTGGTCTTGTTGCCGTTGTTCCAGACGAAATGGGTGTAGGACATGTTGCCGCCCACTTTCAGCCACTTCTTCGCCTGGTAATCCGCACGCAGGCGGGCAGTGTAGCGCTCGTTGCTCGAACCGTCGACGATACCCGTGTTGTCCAGGTAGCCGAGCGATGCGTAGAAATTGGCGCGGTCCGATGCCCCGGATACGTTCACGTTGTACTCCTGGCGGAACGACGCCGATTTGTAGATTTCGTCGAGCCAGTTGTCGGGTTGCAGGTAGAACTGGTTGCCTTTGGAGTCGGTTACGAGGCGGCCCTGGGTTGCCCGCGGGTTGAGACGACCGTTCTCACCGATGAGATTCTGCCCTTCGGGTACGGTGAAGACGTTGTAGCCCAAACCTCCGGCATCGTTCGATGTCAGTAGCTTGTTGGCTGCCATGTTTGCCGAGAGTGCATCGTATTTCTGTTCGAGCGTGTAATAATTGTACAACGATTTGTAGTGCATCTCGTAGTACTCGCCGGCATCCTCTACGATGTCGTAAGTTTGCAGTGCGCGGGTGTTGATGCCCCATTTTCCGTCGAACGTTACGACCGCTTCGCCGACTTTTGCCCGCTTGGTCGTTACCATGATTACGCCGTTGGCGCCGCGGGCGCCGTAGAGTGCATTCGATGCGGCGTCTTTGAGGACGCTGATCGATTCGATGTCGGCGGCATTGATGTTGTTTACGTCGCCTTCGTAGGGAACTCCGTCGACAACCCAGAGCGGGTCGTTCTTGGCGTTCATCGAGCCGTAGCCGCGCACGTAAATCTTCTGTCCGGAACCCGGCCGGCCGGATGCGGACGTAAACTGTACGCCGGCGATTTTACCGACCAGCGCATCCTGTACGTTCGAGGACTGCGTTTTGATCAGATCGTCGGATTTGATCACTTTCGCCGATCCGGTGAAAGCCTCTTTTTTGGCCGTACCGAATGCGACGACGATCACATCGTCGATTGCCTGCGTGTCTTCTTTCAACGTGATGTTGATACGCGTCTTATTGGCAATGGCGACCTTTTGGGTCTCATAGCCGATGAAAGACACGACCAACGATCCGTTTCCGGGGGCCGAAATGGTGAAACTACCGTCCGCATTCGAGGTAGTGCCGACTTGAGTGCCATCGACCATGACAGTTGCACCAGCCACGGGCTTTCCGTCCGCGCTGGAAACTGTACCGGAAACTTGCTTATTTTGGGCCAGTGAGAGTAAGATTCCCCCCCCCAATAAAGCAATTAACGATAGTAGAATTTTTCTTACCATAAGCGTTAATCTAAATTTGTTTTTTTAAAATAAAAGTTCACAAGCAAAGATATGAAAATGCTGCATCGTTTACAAATAAATTATTAAAAAAATTTACCAATATAACATATCCGCAGAGGATCGGCTGTTAACGGTTACGATTCGGACAATATGATTCTACGACGGTTACAGATTGTAATCGTCGTTTTTAGGTGTTTTCGGGTATTCCGGCCGAATATGTCTGATGTGTGACCTTCTGTGTATACACAAATCCGGCCTCAGAAACGCTCTTGAACCCGATCCAGGTCTGAATCCGGATACAATGTATCGAGCCGTTTCGAGAGGCGTTCCATGTCGCCGTCGAGTTTCGAGTGTGTGATGGTGGCATAAATTTGCGTAGTGCGGATATTCTTATGCCCCAGCAACTTACTGATAGTCTCGATTGCCATTCCCTGCGAAAGGGTGATCGTCGTGGCAAAGGTATGGCGGGCCGAGTGGAACGTAATGTGCCGCGGAATGCCTGCCAGGGACATGATGCGTTCGAGGCAGATGTTGCACCAGCCGTTACTCGGGAGGTTGAATATCTGCGCGTTACGCTGTCTGGGCTTATATTTCAGCAGGATGGCATACGGAACGGCGAAAATCCGCACATTGACGGTAGCTCCGGTTTTGCGACGTGTCGTACTGATCCACAACTGTTTACCATCCTGTTGAATGTGCTGGGAGGTAAGCAGGCTGAGGTCGATATAGGAGAGTCCGGTGAAGCAACTGAACAAAAACGCATCCCGCACCAACTGTAAAGTAGCGTCGTCGAGTTCCAGACGGATTAGTTTACGAATCTCGGCCATGGATAGATAGTTTCGGGTGACAAATTCGCTGTGCAGTTTGTAATTGGAGAAGAGGTCCTTGGACATATAGCCCTTACTACGAGCCAGCATAAGCACGTGCTTGAGTGCGATCATGTAGATCCAAGTCGTGTTTTTCTTGTGTCCGCACTCCTGTGCGATGTACTGGTGAAACCCCGTCAGGAACTCCTTGTCAAGCTCTTTGAACAGCAAATCCTTGCGGTTGAACCGGTCGTTGACATAGCTTTCGAGATGGTTGTAAACACACCTATATTTATAATAGGTCGTTTTGCTGCGGCTGATTCCGACCATCCGGCTGAATTCTTCGTTGTGATGCTTGAAAAAAGCAAGCAGCGTTTCATTGCGCTGGTCGTTACCGAAATACATCTCCTTGACCATTCCCGGGGTGACCAGCGAATGCTCGTAGAATAACGTATTATAACATCGTTCGATGTGGAAGCGAATCTGAGCGAGTTGTTCGTTTGTACGTACGGCAACCGCGCTGCGTCCTGCCACTCGTCCCATACTCACACTCCACAAATTCGGATTCACAGATAGTTGCGTCGACAGCTGCGTCCGCTGTCCGTTGATCGTAATGCGTCCCATTATCGGTGTGTTCCCATTGCGTAAAGGCGCATTCTTCTTGATGTAAAACAGTACTTTGAACGTGTTTCTCATTCCCTTCTAACCTTTATTGAAACAATAAGTTAACCGCGATAAAGGTAATGATAAAGTTACTGCCAAATGGTATACTAATTGGACCAAATGTCTTATTTCGGCTAAGTTAACCCCTTTTTGACAGTAACTATCTGGTTACAGAACCCGGATACGCGGAGGTAACGCCTATTCATCTTACACGCTTAGTACCAAACTATTATGCTTTTTTAAGAACGCTTAGGAATAACGCCTTGCAATTGACATATATTCAGTTGTTTAGCGCCCGAAATTAAGGATGTTTGATTTTTATTTTAAAAAACAAATTAGATTAACGCTTATGGTAAGAAAAATTCTACTATCGTTAATTGCCGTTTTGGGTCTGTGTGCCTATGGCTATGCCCAGAACCGGCAGATTTCCGGTAAAGTCGCCGATGCGGAAGGTAAACCTGTTGCAGGTGCGACGGTTATGGTCGACGGCACGTCGACCGGTACGACCACGGGCACGGACGGTAAGTTTACCATCTCCGCTCCCGCCAACGCTACGCTGGCGGTTTCGTTCATTGGTTACGAGTCGCAGAAAGTGGCTGTCGCGGGAAAGACGCATATCGACGTCGTGTTGCGCGAGGACGCCCAGGCTATTGAGAATGTCGTGGTAACAGCCTTCGGCACTACGACGAAAAAAGACCTTACGGGTTCAATCGCGACTATCCGCGGTGATGAACTTTCGAAGCGCCAGGTTTCGACCGTTTCGAAAATGCTCGAAGGCGCTGTTCCCGGCGTGCAGTTGACCACGGCGACCAACCAGCCCGGTACGGATGCTGCGATCTACGTCCGCGGCGTCGGGTCGCTCAATGCGGGCAACGGTGCGCTGATCGTGCTCGACGGTTCGCCCTATCAGGGCAGCCTGTCCGACATCAACCCGGCGGACATCGAGTCTATCTCTGTGTCGAAGGACGCTACCGCCAACTCGCTCTACGGTTCGCGCGCCGCCAACGGCGTGGTCTTCATCACGACCAAGCGCGGCAATCTGAACAATCCCACGGTCAGCATCGACACCCGGTTCGGTATCAATACCCGCGCCATCCCCGAGTATGACCTGATCACCGATCCCGGGGATTATTTGGAGGCACAGTGGCGCTCGATGCGCGACACGAAGTGGGTTGAAAACGGCGGTGACCTGGCTGCCGCAGCTCTCTATGCTTCGCAGGAGGTGTTGGGCGCGCACGGTAATTACAGCCCCTATAAGTATTCGTCGACCTACCTGATCGATCCCGCGACCGGCAAGCTCGACCCGTCGGCCAAGCGTTTGTACAGCGAGCGCCTGCAGGATGAATTGTTCAAGTCGGGATTCCGCAACGAGACGAACGTTTCGGTCAGCGGAGGAAACGAGAAGTCGGACTACTTCATTTCGCTGGGTTACCTCAAGGACGAATCCTATGTGATAGAGTCGGGCTTCGAGCGTTACAGCGCCCGTATAAACGTCAATACCAAACTGCGTAAGTGGCTCAAGGTGGGTGCGAACCTCTCCTACGCCCACACCATCCAGGACAATGTGCTGGAAAGCAGTTCGGCGGCCAGTTCCGCATTCGCCACGGCGCGTTCGTGGGCTCCGGTGTTTCCGGTTTACGCACGCGATGCCGAGGGTAAAATCAAGTACGATGAAAACGGCGACAAGGTTTACGATGTCGGTACGGGACAGACCGACGGCACGACGGCCCGTCCCGGAACGGCCGGACAGAACATCATCGCCACGCTGAAGATGGATACGCGCGACATCAAGCGCAACAACCTTCAGGGCCGGGCGTACGGAGAGATCTATTTTCTGCGCGACTTCACCTTTACGTCGAGCGCGTCGCTGGGCTACCGTGCTTCCGACGAGCTGCTGTTCTATAACCCCTACATCGGCGACGGTGAAGGGACCGATGGTAAAATCAACAAAAAGTCGACGGATGTTTACGACCTCGACCTGATCCAGATGCTCAACTACAAAAAGACAATCGGACGCCACAGCATCAACGCTTTGGTCGGCCACGAGTACAACAGTTGGGTACGCGATTACATGGAAGTGTTGAAGACCAAGATTTACGACCCGAAAAACCCGCAGTTGAACAATGCCGGGGATATGTCGGCAATCGAGGGTTATCAGGACGTGCTGCGCATCCAGGGTTACTTCGGTAAACTGGAGTACAACTACGACAACCGTTACTATTTCTCGGGCGGTATCCGCCGCGACGGAACCTCGCGTTTCAAATACCATCCGTGGGGCACGTTCTGGTCCATCGGCGGTTCGTGGCGCATCGGAGCCGAGAAGTTCATGGAGAAAACGCACAGTTGGCTTTCGGAACTGAAACTCCGCGCTACCTACGGTACGCAGGGCAACGAGGACCTGTCCAACTATTATCCCTACACCGACCAGTATAACGTAACTATTTCCGAGGGTAAGCTGGGTACGGAGATCTACTATTACGGCAATCCCGACCTGACGTGGGAGAAGCAGAAGACGTTCGACGTGGGTCTGGACGTGGGCCTGCTGAAAGACCGCATCAACCTGACGGTGGATTACTTCATCCGTGTGTCGGACGGCCTGCTCTTCAAGCGTACGAAGGATATTTCGACCGGCCGCGCGTACGACTGGTACAACGTCGGCAAACTGCGCAACTCGGGCTTCGAATTCGACGTGAACTTCAAGATCATCCAGAAGAAGGACTGGTACTGGGACGTGTCGGTCAACGGTTACACCTATGCCAACAAGATGCTCAACCTGCCCGACGAGTACAAGGAGTCGGGTATGCCCAACGCCAATCAGCGTATTTACGAGGGTAAGGATATTTACCGCTGGGAGATGCGCCAGTATGCAGGCGTGAACGAAGTGGGTAAGTCGCTCTGGTACATGGATCAGGACATCCTGGATGATGCCGGCAACGTTGTCGGCGTGGAGAAAGTTACCACCGACGATTCTACCAAGGCTACGCAGTATCTGCTGGAGAAAAGCGCTCTTTCCGATTTTACGGGCGGCCTGAACACCTCCCTGCGCTGGAAAAACCTCGATCTGACGATTATGGCCAACTTCCAGTTCGGCGGTTACGGCTACGATTACGACTATTCGATGTTCGCCAGCTCGAACTTCCCGATGAACCGTCTGAAGAGCTATACCGACGCCTGGAACCCCGAGACGGGCAAAGGTTCGGACCCGATCTGGAACACCGCCGATGCCAACATCAACGCATCTTCGGACCGTTTCCTGGTCAGCAATACCTATTTCAACCTGCGTAACATTACGTTGGGCTACACCTTCCCGTCGAACTGGATGAGCAAGATCGGCATTAAGAGCGCGCGTATTTACTTCGCCTGCGACAACGTCTTCTTCGCTTCGAAGCGTAAGGGCTACGATCCCCGTACGAGCATGGGCGGCCAGGGCGTAAGCGTCAACAGCACGGCGGTTAACGTTCAGGGTACGTACTACTCGCCCATTCGCACGACCTCGGTAGGTCTCAATATTAACTTCTAAGATCGATATCGATATGAAAAAAATACTGATATTTTTAATGAGCGCGGCTGTCGCGGTATCTTGCAGCGACAGTATTTTCGACGTGGACCCGTCGGGAAAAGTCTCTTCGGAAACCCGGGATGAGGTGGCCAAGGACGACCCCGATAAGGTGCTCCAGGGAATCGAGGCATCCATCTATGTGCATTATGCCACCTATTATGTCGGCAATCAGTGGATGACCGGTTTCAAAGGCATCGAACTCGCGTTCGGCCAGGCAGCGCAGGATATGACCATGCTGATGCAGCACAGCATGCACTTCTATATGTATGCTAACGACTATTGGCAGGAGGAGTACTCGCCGACCTCAAACCTGTGGAACATGTTCTACATTCCTATCGCCACGGCCAATGAGATTCTCTCCACGGCTACCACCGAGGCTTCGGCTGATTCGGAGACGATGAAAGCCTACCGTGCGCGTGCGCTGACCTCCCGCGCTTTCGGGTACTACCACCTGATCAACTTTTTCCAGTTCCGGTATTCGGATGCGAACAAGGACCTGCTGGGCGTACCCCTCGCTACCGAGGAGACCCTGGGCCAGAACCTGCCGCGCGCCACGATGGAGCAGGTTTACAAGCGAATTACTGACGACCTGGACGAAGCGTTGGACATCTTTGAGGAGATTGGGTATGACGACACCAGTTCCCGGACCGATTTCGATGCCAGCGTAGCCTCCATTCTGCGCGCCCGCGTCGCCCTCGTAATGGAAGACTGGACCACGGCCGCCTCGCTGGCCGATGATATTCTTGCCAAATATACGCTTGTTTCCAAAGAGAACTATAACAATGGTTTCAACCGTATCGAGAATGTTCCGAGCCTGATTTTCGGTTTCAAGATGACGGCCGACAATTGCCAGACCTATGCAACCTGGTGTTCGCAGATGGACCCCTATATGTCGATTTATGCGGGAACCTGGGCTGAACGTCCGATCCACTCCTACCTCTACGCGCGTCTGAATCCGACCGATGTGCGCCGCGGCTGGTGGCTCAACAAGACGGACAATCCGGACCCGAACGCTGCGACGAGCGGTTATGCGTGTCTGCTTCCCGCTGGACTGCCCAATACGCTCGCTTCGGGCGTGAAGGCCCGTTCGGAATATGTTTCGGTTAAGTTCCGCGGTTACAACGGTGATTGGAACAACACCGACCTGATCTACATGCGTGCCGAAGAGGCCGTCTTCATCAAGGCCGAGGCCGAGGCGCACAGCAATATCGCCGCCGCCAAGAAGACGCTCAAGGATTATGTGACGACTTACCGCGATCCGGGTTACGACATTACGGCCACTTCTCTCGATGACGTTGTCGAAGAGATTATTCTTCAGAAACGTATTGAGATGTGGATGGAGGGCGCTTTGGAGTGGCTCGACCGCCGTCGCCTGAATATGCCGATCGACCGCAGCGACGATGCCGCGATGGAAGCTGCTGGTTTTGTGAACAACCACATCTACAAGGCAAAATGGGAACAGAACGAACCCGGCATGCGTTTCCAGTTGCCGCGTTCGGTGGTGATCGCCAATCCGGCAATCGGCGAGGCGAACCAGAACAAGGTTGAATAAACGCCGCTGTATAGCATTTATCGGGTCCGCTGTCCGTCGGGGCAGCGGACCTTGTTCTGTGTTTTCCCGGCCGGATGATTTTGGCCGCTCCGGAAAAAATTACCGACAAAATTGCATGCAGCATTTGCAGTATTAAATTTTTTGCTTATCTTTGCACCACGATAATACGGAATACCCCGTTTTTCGCGGATGGTGCCATAGCTCAGTTGGTAGAGCAAAGGACTGAAAATCCTTGTGTCGCTGGTTCGATTCCCGCTGGTACCACAAAGAAAATCAACCACTTACAGCAATGTAGGTGGTTTTCTGGCAATGTGCCAAATTAGGTGATTGTTAAAAAACGAATCCTAATTCATTGAATGACAATACTAATTTTGGTGGATTTGAATAAAGACGATTGATAATTTCAATCGTCTTTATTATTTTTGCGCCCCGAATCCGGCTTAAAATGATTTTTAATGGTCGGACTTTGACTTTCATGTATCAAAATAGGGGATGAGCAAAAATGGTTTGTAAATATTGCGGAGGTAACTGTGAAAAAGATGGTCATCAGGCTAACGGCAAACAACGATATAAATGCGTTCATTGCCGGAAAAAACAGCAGGAATTATACACTTATAACGCATATGATCCTAACTTGAATAAACGAATAATCGTATTAACTAAAGAAGGGGTTGGGATTCGCGGTACGGCAAGAATTCTTCATATATCTATAGGAACTCTCTTTCGGCGTATTCTTACGATAGCGAAATCAATCGTACGGCCTATTGTTCCCAAACATAGGGTATATGAGGTCGATGAGATGAAGAGCTTTATTCGACGTAAAAACAATCATATTTGGGTTGCCTATGCTCTAGACCGTTATTCGAAACAAGTCGTTAGTTTTAGTGTTGGTACTCGAACGAATAGCACGCTGAATATAGTATTGGAAACTCTGCGTTTGTCAGAAGCCAAGAGAATATATACTGATCGTTTGCGAAACTATCGCTCGCTGATTGATAGAAGGGTTCATCGTACTTCTCTATATGGAACTAATCACATTGAACGAAATAATCTAACAGTAAGAACTCATTTGAAGCGTTTATCTCGCAGAACAATTTGTTTTAGCCGGAGTGTTGTTATTCTTACTGCAATTCTAAAAATTTATTTTTGGGGATAATATCTAAGGTTGATTATTGAGTCCTCTGGATGTTGGTGAACAATAATCTTACTTTATTTTAATATAGATATTGCTAGTAATACGCAGTTTAGTTTGAATCTCAATAAAAAATTGTAACTTTGGGTGTAAGACTAAATTGTGAATGACTTCGATCTTCGACCATATAGCAATAGAGAATACTTATGAATTGTTCTTTCCCAAAAAGGAGCAAGGATTGGCTATTATATGGTTGTATGAAAGAGTAAAAAACGGATATTTCGAAAAAGGAATATTTAAAGAAAAAGATATTCGGAAAGCATTTGACGAAGTAAGTATTATAAACAAGGAAAAAAGGGAACGGCAACAGTGGGAATATTACAATTCTCAAATCATGGCTTTACAGGAGTTTTTCTTATTATACGATGAAGAAAACCAGACTTACACATTCAAAGAATACGCAACTTACCTATGCGATAAAGTATTTAAAATGCTATCGGATAGGTTTAATCCTACTGTAATTGAAATTACTTGTACGGACTTGTATGAGAAACTAGAGGATGCAAAAGACTTGACAATCTGGTTGGAAGCACATTTTGACAAGGCGAAATCCCATCTTAAAGAACAAATTGATTATTTAAACCAACAAATAGACAAGTCTGTTATAGAACTGAGTGAAAAAGCCAAATTGAATAATTGTGATTCTTTGGTCGTCGCTCTACGAGATATTGAAAATAAGCTGGATGAGATACGTCGGCAAAACAGGGAGTTACGTGGTGCCTTTCGTGAAATAGACCGTATAAAGTCAATCTTGATGACACACCCGGCAAGAGAAAATGCCGAAATTGATGATAAAGTATCAGAAGTAATCGATTACTTTGAGAGTGTAAGGACTTTGCTTAATATGGTTGATTCTCGGATTGATAAAATACAACCTAAAATTCAGCAGTTTTTTGGATCATTGAATCGCCATTTATTTGATAGAAAAGTCGAAAAATTTCTAACCTATTTATTGGATAAAAGTCAAGTTGTTTCTGGTGAATTAACACTTCCTATTGCGAATGAAAGTTTTATTACCCGTTTGTCATCTTCGAATTTTACAATTATTGAAAGACGGGACGGACTTTTTATTGGGAAGCAGAATCAATCTCCTTCTTATATAAACGATCCGTTAAGAGAAGCCGCTGCGTATCAACAAAGTAATAGGGTGCTAGTTAGACAAAACTATATTGATCAATGGATGGCGAGGATAAAAAGGGTATCTCTACAGACCAAAGAATATCATTTGTCTGATGTTTTTTTCGAGATACTCGAACGTCATAATGAAGATCTGCAATTGGCTGTCAGTGTTATATATCAGGCTATGAGCTATTTTGATAAGCATGATAGATGGCAGATTGAGATTGATTCGCAAAAAATGATTCATGGCGACAAATATAAATATGCGATATGGGATATTTGGATGAAACAGAAATGAGAAATCCATATGACTTTTTGGATTGTGAGCAGGGCAAGGAACTTTTTGCTCCGCTTGATTATGCATTAAAAGATGGGGTACATATTCAAGATTACGGTAAACATAAATAATTGTATTC